>Ga0206911_1039_pt1 | contig 18740 bp, 18 predicted proteins | sample Alteio_BWOrgHeat_74_FD_152956 | JGI IMG/M metagenome (GOLD analysis project Ga0206911, IMG submission 152956) | Enriched cells from forest soil in Barre Woods Harvard Forest LTER site, Petersham, Massachusetts, United States -... | ecosystem: Environmental > Terrestrial > Soil > Temperate forest >...
GCTACGTGATCACCATCCAGCATAAGGATAACATAATAAGCATATATAAGCACAATGCTAAAATATTCAAGAATGTTGGTAACTTTGTCAAAGCTGGTGATGTGATAGCCACTGTAGGCAATACCGGTGAACTGAGTACGGGACCACATTTGCACTTTGAGATATGGCACAATGGCACCAGCTTGAATCCGAGGGATTATGTGATTTTTAACTAAACAAAAAACATAGATGGCAATGTTTGAAAAAAGGGATGTTTCTTCAGTATCGAACCCTAAAGCGATGAACCAGCTCGGCCAGGGTACCGTGATAAACGGGGAGATCAACTCTGATGCGGATATTAGGATAGATGGCATAGTGCGTGGCAATGTCCTATCAAAAGGCAAAATAGTACTCGGCGCCAGCGGCGTCATAGAGGGCGATATACGCTCCGAGAACGCATACCTCGAGGGACGTGTGAGCGGTAGTGTAGAAGTGGCCGACCTCCTCATACTTAGCAAGACGGCATTCGTAAATGGTGATATCATGATCAAAAAGCTCGTAGTGGAAGAAGGTGCCAAGTTCAATGGTAAATGTACCATGGGTGCTCAGGCGAGCCGTATGCAGACAGACATCTCCAGCAAATCTGTCAGCTCAAACACCAACGTCAGACCGATAGTCAAAGCGGTCTAATTGATTTCGGTTTCCGGATTTTTGATTTCGGATTGAAACACACCAGGCCTAAAGCTCAGGTCTCTTATCTCATGTCTATCGTCTCATATCTGCCTCTCACCAATCCGTCTTATTATACTCATCTATCGCGGCCTTGACGCTGCCTGCTTCCAGCAGTAGTTTTTTTGCTCTGGCATCATCCAGGCCTGTGGCAGTGGCTACCATCCGGGTACCGCGCTCTATCAGTTTGTCATTACTCAGCTGCATATTGACCATACGGTTTCCCTCTACTCTTCCGACCTTGATCATGACGGACGTGGAGACCATATTCAGTACCAGTTTCTGGGCGGTGCCTGCCTTCATGCGTGTACTGCCCGTCACAAATTCCGGCCCTACGATGACCTCCACGGGATAGTCTGAGTTAGCAGCTACGGGGGAGCCTTCATTGCAGACTATGCAGCCGGTAGCGATGTGATTCTCGCGGCATTTTTTTAATGCACCTATGACATATGGCGTGCGCCCAGAAGCGGCTATACCTATAACGAAATCTTTGGCCGAGATATTAAAACCGCTAAGGTCCCGCCATCCCTGTACCGTATTATCCTCCGCGAACTCCACCGCCTGCCTGATGGCGCCATCACCACCTGCTATCAGGCCTATGACCAGCCCCTGAGGCACTCCATAGGTAGGCGGGCACTCAGATGCGTCTACTATACCGAGTCTGCCGCTGGTACCAGCACCGATATAGAATAACCTGCCACCTGCCAGCAGCCGGTCAGTGATGGCCTCGACCAGCTTCTCTATAGCAGGTATGGCCAGCGCCACAGCATGGGGCACCTTGCTGTCCTCCTGATTTATATTGTCCAGGATAGTCCGCGTGGGCATCCTATCGAGGTCATGATATAGTGATTCTGATTCTGTGGTCATCTGGTGGCAAAGTAAAATAAAGAGTTCAAATCGGCAAAGTCATCTCTCTCTCGGCTGTTTCTCCCTCTCCTTCGGAGAGGGTTGGGGTGAGGATTGTTAATTTTTTCACTTATACATTTTAGAAATCCATATTTGAACCTTTAATACCCCTATGCCGGAAAAAATGAAAAATGCGATAATTAGCAGTATATGCATAAAAATAACTTATTATAAATATTATGGGTAATACATAACTTGCATTGCAATTAATAATCATACTATATGGCAGGATTGTCAGGGAGCTTCCTCTTGTTTTTAAAACTACTTTTGTCATTATCAAATTGACCCATTTTATCTATTAAATGCAAATATAGTAAGCCTATTGTTAAATTCCAATTTCCCACCTTAGGCATGTTTTTTTAGACAATTATTTGATAGCTTTGATAGCAGAAAATGACAGCCTCGACATAAATAGGAGATCTGATGCCCTTAGTCCTACATTATAGCGCAGCATTTTAGATTTAGTGACTATGAACAGTGGGTAGAAATAAATTATTACTTTAGTCCTATCAAATTGAGCTAAATCAAATTTTTTTATGAAAAAGGTTTTTTACATCTTGTTCCTTTTGGTGGGACTGTCTATCAGTACTTTTGCCCAAAAATATAATATACCGCCGGGCATACCTAAGCAGGTATACTATATGCAAATAAGCCAATACCCGAAGGGCACTGATCTGATATGGAAAGTAATGCCTGACTCTACTTACAAAGTGTTTTTTAAGGTCGATGGCAGATCGGGCTATGCCCACTACGGCCAGAACTCTGCAGCTACCGAGGCACAAACGGAAATTGATTCTGCGTCTTTGCCCAGGGCCATAGTATTGGCCATCGATAGTCACTATGCAGGTTATCGTTACAAAATCGTCACTCATTTTGTGACGAGCACACCTTTGGAATATCAGGAACCATTTCTGAAATATGTTCACGATCACTATCAGGTTCTCCTGACTAAGGGAAAAAATTCATATAAGCTGTATTTCACACCGGATGGCCAACTATTAAACAGGCCCGAAATGAAGATCATGGAATAGATGGGGGACATTATCTCTTCGTTTGGCATAAACCCCCACCTTCTGAAAGAAGTGAAAAGTGATTATTTCCAGTTTATAAAAAAATACAATTAAAATTTTACTTTTAACCCTCTATTATCAATCCTTATCTGACATGAAAAAATTTATACTTATCTCTCTTGCGGCTTTACTCTTTGTCACTGCCTGCAAAAAGGCTAAAACTACAGGACATCTCTGGGTAGATGTCAACATAGACCGTTCCATGCAGGCATACTTTGTACCTGATAGTCTGCATACGATAGTCGGGGGATCTCTGGTCAAAGCGGGCAGCAACTATCTGGTCAATACGGCATCTGATTATTCCAGCAACAGGAAGGTCAAAACTCTTGATTTTGGCGAGTTGCAGCCTGGTACCTATCAGGTAGATAGTATACATGGGTATGCTTATGGTGATTCTGTATACATCATACTCGGGGCACAGGATACCACACAGGTTTTTACTGTAAAGTCGGGGATAGACCAAACGCTGATCGTAAATATGAACCCTTAAAAAGGTTGAGGTATTGCATCAATTGATCCTGATTCTTATTTATGAAAGGACCACAATCAAAAGATCCGCTGCACGGCATGACCCTTGAGGCTATCCTGATCTATCTGGAGGGAAAGTATGGGTGGGACGAACTCGGAGATAGGATACGTATCAACTGCTTCAATGATAATCCAAGCGTCAGGTCTAGCCTGACATTCCTGCGTCGAACTCCATGGGCCAGGAAGAAAGTCGAGGAACTCTATATACAAAGTATACAGTAGACCTCTTAATTATTTCATGTGTACTTTATTTGAATTTTCAATAGCCCCGTGCTTTAGCGCGGGGTCAGATAGGGTGAGGAAATCGGCTTTAGCCAAACCCGGGCGGAAAATTTGGCTAAAGCCTTATCTAAGTGGCCTTTCCACTCCGAGCTAAAGCACGGAGCTACTTTGAATTATGAAAGATGTCTAATAAAGAATTTGAATGGCATGAGGTATACATCCCCCATCAAAGAAAAAAATAAATCTTGCCTGATTCACTTTTCAGTTTTGGCATATGCTGCCACGCTGAAATAAATAGCTGTATAAGATAGCATCAGTGAAATATGCAGAATATCCACTGGCCTCAGCGGTAGCCCCTTCGGGAGAGTATTCAGAAACAGCCCAACATAAGCCGTGAGCAGGATAGCAGAAATGCCAATAATAGCAAACCTGACTTGTCCTTTTATCCATAGCCTCACTGCCAGCACCAGCATCGCTATCAGGAATATAGAGCCTGACCATATATATAGGGCCTCCATCGGTCCCTTGTTTATCACATAGAAATAATAGGTCGTCACCGGGCCGAAGATGGCCAGTGCATAGCCTCCATACCGCTGCCTGCGCTGGCTCATGAGCAGGGCTACTATACCCAAGCCCATGGCCAGGGTACCGATGAGCCGGGACACGGCGCTCAGAAAATCATGTATCCACCGGAAATCTGTCATACCACCCATATCAAAAAAACCAATAAACGCAGCGGGAGCGATCATCAGATAGCCTACTCCGAGCAGGTCATGACCGTCGCGTAGAAGCCGCCAACCGAAATAAAGGCAAACTAAAGAAAGTAGCAGATCAAGTATGGGCGAAAGGGAGACAGTCATATGCTTTTATTTAAATACATAGCTAAGTAAAGACAAATTTTGTTTTTTGCATCAATGGTTAATAATGCGGTAAGTCTTTTGGAATCGGTCCATCAAGCGGCTATTGTTTCGCGGGTCAGGATGGGTAACTGTGAAGCAATAATGTGGGACTCCGGGGTAGAGCACCAGCCTGCCCGGGAATGGTATGGCAAATATCCAGTCGCAACCGTATGATGAAAAGATATTCCACAGGTAAGCCCCGTATACAGGCACTCCATCCACTACGACCGCAAATGGAAGGGGATGAGATGGTAATATTTTTTTTGCAATACTGTCCAGTCGCTTTGCGGTGGATTCTTTGAGGTTCAGGTAGTAGGGCTGTGTAGAGTCCCTCGGGACCTCATAGGCCAGCACTTCATCATCATGTACTAGAGGAGTGTCTGCGAGATATGCCCTAAGCGGCATGAAGTACCCAATGGGGGAGGAGTTGTCAGGCCTGAATGTATAAGTGCCATTCAGCAGGTATATCTCCACATGGCAGCAGGTATCTTTCGTTTGCGCTATGGACGCCAAACTAAGCACTGTAAATACAAGCGATGCAAAAATGGGCTTCATGAATTATTTGTATAAGTAAATATATTCATCCTTATGAGTGATTTTCAAAAGCTGACAAATTAATACATAAATCAGCTTGCTAATGCCTCATCCCCATCATTAGCCATAAGCTTGATTGACAATCTTGGCTTAAAAATCTATATTTGCACCTCGAAAAATGGGTTTAATAGCCTGCAAAGGCCCCGTAGCTCAGCGGATAGAGCAATTGATTTCTAATCAATCGGCCGCAGGTTCGATTCCTGCCGGGGTCACAGAATGATGTGTAATATATTTAATTTTAGATAATTACGCATTGTAATTTTTATTCTACACAAACTTTCACACAAACTCTATTGTACACAATTCAGTGAATATCAGCACAATCGAAGTGCTACTCACTATTCGGTATCGTCACCTTCATCGAAACTCATTCCCTTCATTACTTTGAGAAATTTCTCCCTGTCAAGTGCGGCAGCATAGTAGCGCATTGTCGTCCTTGGATTTTGGCCGGCGATGTTGGCCACCAAGTGCATCGGCAGTCCTCTGCTGGCTGCCACACTTATGAAGGTGTGCCTCCCGAGATGGGTAGTCATGGTGTCGCATTTTTCTTTGTAGATGGTTTGGCGATCGTTGCCTCGGTAAATATCTATTGGGACTTTCTCCGTCAGACCAGCGTCCCGCCCGATCCGCTTGATATATCTGTTGACTACCTGCTGAGGTATATCTGGGAAAACTGCACTGCCGTCTTTATCAGCATACTGTTTAAATATTGCATAAGCATCAGGAAGCATCGGATGACCTTCAAACTCAGGAAAAAAACAAAGTAGTGATAAAATGAAGTTCTCCAAGTAGTTCCGTTCTAAAAACTCCAGGCAATAGGGTAATTTTTATTATTCAAAAATGTCATTACCTTTGCTGACTGATTAGTCAGTTATTTTATGGCAACAGCAAAAATCACCGAAAAAAGCACCGACAAGCGCAAGGCTATTATGGATGCCTGCCTGAGCTTGTTTTGTGAGTCTTGTTTCCAGGAGACATCTACTGCCAGTATATCGCAGAAAGCAGGAGTCGCAGCCGGCACGCTCTTTCTGTATTTTGGAAATAAAGAAGAATTGGTGAATGAACTCTACCTGGAGTGCAAAGATAATTACGCCTCATTTATAGAAGAAGGTATAGACAAGCATACGACATTCAAGTCGCAGATCAGGCACATATGGGACAAGAACCTGGAGTGGAAATTAAACAACCCGGAGAAGTTGAAATTCATGATGCAGTTCTGCTCTTCTCCATATATCACCAAAATGACGCAGGAGAAGGCTATGAACAGGATACGCCTGACAAATGATGTAGTAAAACGCGCCATAGACAATAAGGAAGTGATTGCTTCGTCTCCTGAGTTGTTATCGGCTATGATCTCCGGTTATTTCCACACGGCGGCGTTATTCCTGTTGGAGCATCCGCATAGCAAGAACCTGAAAAAATGGTCTGAAGAGAGTTTTAATTTTTTCTGGAAAGGCATCAACTAATTTTTTTTATTTTAAAATGACTGATTAATCATTCATTATTAAGGATTGAAGACAATAAAGCAGACAGATGTCTCTGCTATTAACAAGAAGCACTAAATAGGATATGAGAATAAAAGGATACTTACTAAGCACAATAATATTTACCACTATTTCTGTGGCTTCCCAGGCACAGGTGGGCAACGATAGCCTGATCCAAAGCGGCACTCTGGAGGCTATCATCCGGTATGCTTTGAATCACCAACCGGCAGTGCAGAAATCACTGCTCGATGAGCGGATCACCAATTCCCAGATCAATAGCAGGCTGGCCGACTGGTACCCGCAGGTGGATTTTAATTACAATTTCCAGCATAATTTCCAGTTGCAGACCACACAATTTGCAGGGCAGGTGATACAGCTTGGAGACTACAACACTTCTACTGCCAATTTTGTATACAACCAGAACATCCTCAACCGCGATCTGTTACTTGCTGCGAGCACCGCAAAAGATACACGAAAGCTTGCTACGCAGACCACAGAGAATAGCCGTATAAATGTGGTGGCTAATGTAAGTAAGGCATTTTATGATGTACTGCTGACCCGCCAGCAGATACAGGTGACTGATGAAGATATCGTCAGACTGGAGCGCAGTGTCAAGGACGCTAAGAACCAATACAAAAGTGGTCTGGTAGATAAGATAGACTACCAGCGTGCTACTATCTCGCTGAATAATGCTATGGCCCTAAAACAGACCAATGAAGCCGCACTCAAGGCCAAACTGGAATATATGAAATCGCTTATGGGCTATCCACTGCATGGTAACCTCGATGTGGTGTATGACAGCCTGAAAATGGAAAACGAGGTAACTTTTGAGGTGGCTGCTAAGCCTGACTACAATAACAGGATAGAGTACCAGACATTACTTACACAAAAAAAATTGCAGCTGGCAAACGTACAGTATGCAAAAAATGCCTTCATCCCTATATTGGCTGGTTTTGCTGATTACAACCTGAACTTTCTTAATAACAGCGCTTCAGAATTGTATAAAGTGAACTACCCGAGTTCTTTTGCAGGTGTTACGCTTGCATTTCCGCTTGTACACGGCGGCAAACGCTGGATGGCGATCAAACAGGCTAAATGGCAGTTGAAGAAAACCGATTGGGACCTTGCTGACCTGCAGAACAATATCAATGCACAATATGCACAGGCGCAAGCGAACTACCTCAGCAGCCTTGCCAACTATACAGCGCTCAAAGAGAATATGGCACTGGCGCAGCAGGTGTACAATACCATCCAACTGCAATACCGGTCGGGCGTCAAGGCATACCTGGAGGTGATAACGGCAGAGAGCGACCTTCGCACGTCACAGATCAATTATTTCAATGCGCTGTATCAGGTGCTGTCGAGCAAGATAGACCTGCAGAGAGCGATGGGCCAATTAAAATATTAAAAGCAAAGCATTCAAAGTATGAAAAACCATTTATCAAAATTCCTTCAGGCCATCTTAATCATTGGCACTCTTTCTTTCCTTATTTCACTGCTGGGCTGCGGCGGCAAGCCCGCAGGTGCAGCCTATGATCCTAATGCACCGGTGCCTGTTTCTACGCAGGAGGTGAACTACGCCACCGTATCTTATAGCGATGTATATCCGGGTACTGTCGTAGCGCTGAACCAGATCGAGCTACGCGCACAGGTGAGCGGTTTTGTGACCGGTATTTATTTTAAAGATGGCGACCGTGTGACAAAGGGACAAAAACTATACAGCATCGACCCGCAGCTATTTGCTGCCAACTACGATCAGGCCGAGGCCAACCTGAGTGTGCAACAAACAAACTTGGTAAAGGCACAAAAAGATGCGGACCGCTATCATGAACTGGCTAAGAATGATGCCGTAGCACAACAGCAGGTAGACTATGCCGATGCGGCCCTGGCTGCGGCTATAAAACAGGTGGATGCTGCCAAGGCAGCCATGCAGGGTGTGCAGACAAATGTGAAGTATGCTACCATCACTGCGCCTTTCGATGGGACTATTGGTATATCGCAGGTCAAGGTGGGGACGGCAGTGACACAAGGCCAGACTTTGCTCAATACTGTCTCTACCGACAATCCTATGGCGGTTGATTTTACCATAGACCAGAAGGAAATTTACCACTTCAATAAACTGCAAAAAGCAGCCAGGCCGGGTGATTCTACTTTTACTATTGCCTTTGGCAAGAGCGATGTCTATCCATACCCCGGCAAGATCAGTTTCCTGGACCGTGCAGTGGATGCACAGACTGCCACGCTGAAAGTAAGGGTTGAGTTTCCTAATAAAGACAACCTGTTGCGCGCAGGCATGAGTTGCGATATGAGGGTGAATAATTCCTCAGCAGCTCCTGTAGCGCTTATACCATACAAAGCAGTAACGGAACAACTGGGAGAATATTTTGCCTATGTAGTGAACGGCGATAAAGTGTCACAGCGCAAAGTTATTCTTGGTACACATATCGGTACTAACGTGATCGTCAAGGACGGCCTTAAAGAACATGACGCGATAGTAGTGGAGGGGGTGCAGAAAGTGCGTGAGGGCTCGACAATTAAGAAGTGAGAAGGAGAGACAAGAGGCAAGAACCAAGATGTGAGAATCAAGAGAAGAGAACCAAGAATTATAATCGAAAAGAATAAAATAATCCTGTTAGGAAAAAAAGGAATTGGAATTAATCCAGGTATGGTCTTGGCTCTTGATTCTTGGTTCTTCAACTCTTAACACAATAAATAAAAGAAAATGATCGCAGATGTATTTATAAAAAGACCTGTCACCGCTATAGTAATATCTGTAGTGATAGTGGCAGTGGGCCTGATATCTATGGCCACCTTGCCTATCGCCCAATATCCCGACATCACACCGCCGGTGGTTTCCATATCCGGCATCTACACAGGTGCGGATGCGCAGACTGTGGAGCAGACCACGACCACTGCCATAGAAACGCAGGTGAACGGTTCGCCGGGTATGTCGTATCTGTCAAGTACCAGTACCAGTGATGGCCGCTCCAGCATAAGCGCGACGTTTGACGTGGGTACGAATATCGATATTGCCACCCTTGATGTACAAAACCGTGTAAGCGTAGCTGAGCCTGCACTGCCGGATGGTGTGAAACGCCTTGGCCTGACCACCAAGAAGCGCAACCCCAATATCATGATGGTGGTGGCCTTGTATTCGCCGAATGGCACCCATGATGCCACCTTCCTCGGCAACTATTGCAATATCTATCTGAGGGATGCGCTGCTGCGCGTAAAAGGTGTGGGTGATATTCAATCTGTAGGTGATGATTTCGGTATGCGTGTATGGATGAATCCCGATAAACTGGCAGCACTCAATATGACGGTGAACGATGTGCTCGGTGCCTTGCAGGAGCAAAACCTCCAGGTGGCAGCGGGTTCGATAGGCGGTTCTCCGCAGCCATCGCTACAGACGTTTGAGTATTCTGTTTTTACTAATAGCCGCCTGAATAAGAAAGAAGAATTTGAGCAGATAGTCGTACGGGCCAATTCAAAAACAGGTGCGGTCACTTATCTTAAAGATGTGGCGCGCATTGAATTGGGTAAATTCAACTATGACAACCATGCCTTTGTGAATGGCAAGCCCTCTGCATTTATGCTGGTGTTCCAGGCGCCGGGTGCGAATGCACTGCAAACATACGAGGCTGTGAACAAGGCAGTAGAGGCGGCAAAAAAAACTTTCCCTAAAGATGTCGACTATCTGATCCCCTATGAGACGGTGAGTGTGGTGAGCGCATCGATCAAGGAGGTTCTTTATACATTCCTTGAGGCTTTGACGCTGGTGGTACTTGTGGTCTTCCTCTTCCTGCAGAACTGGCGGGCTACTTTGATACCTGTGCTGGCTATTCCGGTATCGCTCATAGGCGCATTTGCCTTTTTTGTGCCACTTGGTTTTTCTGTCAATACACTTACACTGTTCGGTATGATACTCGCCATAGGTATAGTGGTGGATGATGCGATAGTGGTGGTGGAAGCCGTGCAGCACTATATAGATGAAGAAATGCTAAGCCCGCGTGAGGCTACTATCAAAGCAATGGGTTCTATCTCAGGCCCCGTTATTGCGATCGCTCTTATCCTTGCTGCAGTGTTCGTACCTGTGGGCTTTATACCCGGTATAGTGGGCAGGCTTTACCAGCAGTTTGCTATAACCATTGCCATATCGATATTGATATCTGCTTTTGTTGCGCTTTCGCTTACACCGGCACTGTGTGTCATATTGCTGAAGAAGCATGATCCTGACAAAAAGAAGAGCATCATGGACAGATTCTTTGATGGTTTCAATAATTGGTTTGGCAGGGTGACAAATGCATACGGACGTGGCGTATCGGGATGGGTAAAGCGCACGCCATATGTTATTGTCATGATGGTTTGCCTTTTTATTGGTCTTACATTTTTATTCAAAGCGAAACCAACGGGTTTTTTACCTAACGAAGACCAGGGTTATATGTTTGTGGCTTACGAAATGCCCGAGGGTACTTCTATCACCCGCAATATCGAAATGCTGCATCGTATGATAGACAGCATAGGAACTATAAAAACGATTAGGAACACAGGCGCTATCGCCGGTCTCAATGCAGTTACTTCGTCAAACAAATCCAACGTGGGCACCATATTCGTTCTTTTTAAACCCTGGGAAGACCGCAAGGAGAAATCAGAACAGGTTAATGAGATCATCGGACAAGTACAGCAGAAACTATCTTCGCTTAAAGAGATAGGTGTGTTTGCTATTGCACCTCCTGCCATTCCGGGCATAGGCAGCACGGGTGGTTTTACCTTTGAACTGGAAAAACGGGAAAGCGCTGACGATATAAAGGCCTTCGAGAAAGTAGGAAATGATTTTCAGGCAGAGCTACGCAAACGTCCCGAGATAGCACGTGCCTTTAGCTTCTTTAATGCCCGCACACCAGGCTACCGTATAGATGTGGACCGCGACAGGGCAAAGAAAATGGGTGTGAGCATATCAGATGTTTATGGCACGCTTTCTACACTGCTCGGCAGTACTTATGTAAACGACTTCAACGTATATGGACGTAACTTTCGTGTAATGGCCCAAGCGGACTCTACATACCGCGGAGACCTTGCGGCATTGAGCAAATACTATGTGCGCAATGATATGGGCAGTATGATACCGCTTGGGACGCTTATAACCGCTACTGTTATAGAACAGCCAGCTATGATCTCGCACTATAATATTTTTCAGTCGATAGAGATCAACGGTGACCCTGCACCGGGTTACAGTTCGGGACAGGCTATACAAGCCCTGAAAGAAGTGGCAGACCGTACCCTTCCTGCGGGCTATGGCTATGAGTTTTCGGGACTGAGCCGGGAAGAACTTTCTGCTGGTAGCAGTTCGCTCTATATATTCATGCTCTCTATCGGGTTTGTTTTCCTGTTCCTTGCTGCGCTGTATGAAAGCTGGGCAGTACCTTTTTCGGTTTTGTTTGCGGTACCTATTGGTGCTTTTGGTTCCATACTCACGCTTACTCTTATACCATCCATCAGTAACAATGTGTATGCGCAAATAGGGCTTATTACCCTGATCGGTCTGGCGGCCAAGAATGCTATCCTGATCGTGGAGTTTGCCAAAGAGCGTGTAGATGCGGGTTATGAAATACTCGATGCCACTATGGAAGCGGTGAAACTGCGTCTGCGCCCTATTGTAATGACCTCGCTTGCGTTTATATTTGGTGTGATGCCACTTGCCTTTGCTACGGGCGCAGGTGCGGAAGCGCGGAGAACGATAGGCTGGACGGTATTCGGAGGCATGCTTGCAGCTACTACGCTGGCTATTTTTGTAGTACCGGTATTATTTGTGCTGATCATGAAGATCGCTCACCGCAGTATGCAAATAAAAGATTAAGGTGCGTTTGTATTACGTTTTACAATGGATTGAATTATCCGTAAGTATTAAAGACCTTTATCCAAGCTTCTGTCATCTCAACGGTCTTTACATTCTCTGTAATGGAGGTACATCTTTCTAACATTTTTCCAGTTGTATGGCCTGTAATAGCCCTGACTACTTCTGGCCTCATACCTGAATAAAAAATCAGACTTCTCCAATTGAAGTGCTAATTTTTTTCTTACCAAATAAAAAGATTAACACTTCAGAAGTGCTCGGCGAATTTATTGTCGTATTAATGCTAAAACCTCAGCACTGCATATGTCCATTACAGACTTAAAATGTCCTTGTTTATAGGTACAAAGTCAAATTTCCGAGTGTTGAGATAATATATTATTTCGATTTCGGAGTGGGCTCGGAGTGGAAAATGCCAAATTGCGACCCAATCGATATTTACTATTGCTCTTTGTTTGCCTAATTTATAGAAATTTTATCAATACGAGAGATTTCGCCATTTTTGATCAAGCTTGTTTTGTCTCCAAAATTCTTTGCTATAAATAAATCAGGGGTAACCAACAATGCGGTTATTCCACGCATGAGTAAAAGGAAAATGAATTTGAACTTTCGATAAAACACCTCGGCCATTAACCGGGCACCGGCTCCCCGCTCCCCAACCCCCGAGCGAAATTGAAATTTGGCTTTTTACGATCAATTAGCTTATAGAGCGCTATAGCGAACAGGGAGGTGCAGCAGTTTGTCCCTTGCTGTCCTGTAAAAGGGCGATACCTTCGATCAGGTAGCAGAAACTAGGATAATTAAGCGATTCATTATTTGTTTTCCAGAGCCTGTTGTAATGTTTTTATGAGATCATCAGAACGTGGGGCATTCATTTTCCGCCGAAGGTTGAGGCGGTGCTTTTCTATATTGCGTAGAGTAGTCAGTGTGAGTGTGGCGATATCCTTATTGTTCAATCCCTGCATAAGCATTACAGCAGTGTCGGCTTCTTTAACCGTGATGGATGGATATTTCTTTATCAACTTCCCGGCAGTTTTCTGATGGGCCTCATTGTATTTAGTTAAATATCCACCTATTTCAGTTTGCTGCACATTCTTTACGTTGTGGACCATTTCGCGTAGTTTGACGAAAATTTCCTTGCGGCGAATATTGCTTTCCTCCAACTCCGAAAAATATTCAGCAAACTGCTTTATCAGTTTATCCTTCTGGCCGAGGTAAGAATTGAGCATTTGCATTTCCTGTTCCTTAATGAGAAGATTTTTTTTTCATTACCTCCCGTTGTAGTTGTTCCAATTGTAATTCTTGTTTTAGTTCAATAGATTTCAATGCTTCATCATTTTCTATGTTCTTCCATTTTTCGAATTGCTGGTGAAACTTTTCATAATTTAGGAGTGCCAGCTGGGTATTGCCAATGGCTTTTTGATATCTTGCCTTCAGTTCAAAGACTTTGACTTCTTGGTGCATGACTTTATTGAGGAGGGGTATTTTGTCGGCCTTGGCTATGGCGCTTTTCATTTTGGGCCAATTACCCATACTATAGTATATTTCCGCCAGATTGACAGAAGCGTTTAGTTCATATTGTGGCCAGTTGGATTTTTGTGCGAGCCGCATTATGTCTAGATAGGATCGTTCACTTTCCTTCAGGTCTCCGGTTGCAAAATATCCTTCTGCGAGGTTGGATACCACAGCCATATACGCAGCGGGATTATCGATCTTATTTTGATGCAAATACTGAAGTATATTTTTGTATAAAGGCACTGATTTTTTGTAATTCTTCACTGACTGATAACACGCACCTAACAGGACATAGAAGCTAAGGAATTGCGGTTTTGAAAAATCTCTATTGAAAAGATGTTCAACCTTTAAACATTCCTTCAGGGCAAGTGCCTTGTGTCCGAAATGGAAATAAGTATGCGCTACAGCCCAGGATGTCTCTAGTATAAACTGTTTATCTTTATTCTCGATAGCCAATAGTCGAACCTGTTGGGCTGTCTCGATTGCTTTTTTAAAAAGTCCTGAAGTAACTTCAATTAGATGCAATAAAAAGAGCGCCCTTATCTGCTCAGTTGGCCATCCTTGTGTCACGGCTTCATCAATTAGCTTTTTTACCGCTGTTGTATCGATATTATTGCCATTTCTTACTTCTTCTATCAGCCGCATACGCTTCCATCGATGAGCAAATAAAGGGTCGGCTATCCTGTTAAATGCGGTTTTATTTTTGTCCACTATAGGTTGCGCCTCAGTTTGCCTGTTCATGCTTCTCAGTAGCATACTTTCCGTAAGCAATGCTGCAATTTTTTGCTCTTTACTGAACCTCTTGAAATTTTGGTCCAGGAATTTTTTGAAATAAACATACAGTTCGATATAGGGTTCAAGATTGCTGCCCCACATTCTTTGGATAGTATCGTCGATATTTTCTCTGTGCCTATTACTCACGCATTGACGGTTTAATAATACAAGGTTAAAACATATCCATTTCTGAAACAAGGTAGTAGTAATTTAGTAGTAATGGTATTTGGAAACGGGTATCGCACTTTTGTCCTCGTTGAAAACATAAAAGGCAGCCTTTAATACAAGGCATTATTTTACAATTAGCATATGTACTTATTTCTGTATCTGTATAAAAATATTTTGTAAACTTGTTATATGAATGGATGATATGGCACAATTAAATCAGGATAGTACATATCCTAATGATCCATTATTCCAATCTTTTAGAATTGTAATTGATCAAAAACTACGAGATGAAAAAGATATTGCTATTTATCGCTGTTGCTTTTAGCGCAGTATCCATAAACGCACAGGCGCCTCAGGCGATGAGCTATCAGACCGTGATCCGCAACTCCTCAGGCGCACTCGTGGCCAATCAAACAGTCGGCATCAGGATCACCATCATGCAGACCACAAACACGGGGCCTATCGTCTATGTAGAGACGCAGACACCTACAACGAATGCAAACGGCCTCGCGAGCATGGCCATAGGCTCAGGTACACCTGTGACAGGTATCTTCTCCGCCATCAACTGGGGAGCAGGGCCATACTTTCTCAAGACCGAGACCGATCCCACAGGTGGTACCAACTATTCTATCACCGGTACGAGCCAGCTGCTGAGTGTGCCATATGCCCTCTACGCTGAGTATGCAAAAAGTGGCGCCCAGGGAGTGACGGGCCCGACAGGGCTTAATGGCACTAATGGAAGCAGAGGTCCTACAGGTGTGACAGGTGCAGGTGTGGCAGGCCCTACTGGTCCTACCGGACCTACCGGACTGAGCGGCGCGCGTGGCGCTCTCGGGCCTGCGGGTGTGACCGGGGCCACCGGTACGACCGGAGCTACAGGTGTGACGGGAGCTACAGGGGCGACATCTACAGTAGCAGGGCCGACTGGACCTACAGGTGTAACTGGTGCGACATCAACAGTAGCTGGGCCAACAGGAGTAACTGGTGCCACTTCCACTGTAGCAGGTCCGACAGGTGCTACAGGTGCTACCTCGACCGTAGCAGGACCTACAGGAAATACAGGGCCGACTGGTGCAACGGGTGCGACATCAACAATAGCAGGGCCTACAGGAGCAACTGGTGCTACTTCGACGATAGCCGGACCTACTGGTGCTACGGGTGCTACCTCGACCGTAGCAGGACCTACAGGAAATACAGGGCCGACTGGTGTAACGGGTGCGACATCAACAGTAGCTGGGCCAACAGGAGCAACTGGTGCTACGTCTACTATAGCAGGCCCCACGGGCGCAACAGGTGCTACCTCGACCGTAGCTGGACCTACTGGAAATACCGGACCTACTGGTGCTACGGGTGCAACATCAATAGTGGCCGGACCTACAGGGGCCACTGGCGCGACATCAACAGTTGCGGGTCCAACGGGAGATACAGGACCTACAGGCGCGACAGGAGCAACATCAACGGTAGCAGGGCCAACAGGTGATACTGGACCGACAGGAGCAACTGGTGCCACATCAACAGTGGCAGGACCTACAGGTGCTACAGGCGCCACATCAACAGTCGCGGGTCCAACGGGAGATACAGGACCTACAGGCGCGACAGGAGCAACATCAACGGTAGCAGGGCCTACAGGCGATACTGGACCAACTGGTGCGACAGGAGCAACAGGAGCAACATCGACAGTAGCAGGGCCAACAGGTGATACTGGACCAATTGGTGCGACAGGAGCAACAGGAGCAACATCGACAGTAGCAGGGCCTACAGGTGATACAGGGCCAACGGGAGCAACTGGTGCGACATCAACAGTGGCCGGACCTACAGGTGCTACGGGAGCAACATCAACAGTCGCGGGTCCAACGGGAGATACAGGACCTACAGGCGCGACAGGGGCAACATCAACGGTAGCAGGACCGACAGGTGATACAGGACCGACAGGTGCGACCTCGACCGTAGCAGGGCCAACAGGTGATACTGGACCAACAGGAGCAACTGGTGCGACATCAACAGTGGCCGGACCTACAGGGGCCACTGGTGCCACATCAACAGTCGCGGGTCCCACGGGAGATACAGGACCTACAGGCGCGACAGGGGCAACATCAACGGTAGCAGGGCCTACAGGCGATACTGGACCAACTGGTGCGACAGGAGCAACATCGACAGTAGCAGGGCCTACAGGTGATACTGGACCAACAGGAGCAACTGGTGCGACATCAACAGTGGCCGGACCTACAGGGGCCACTGGTGCCACATCAACAGTCGCGGGTCCCACGGGAGATACAGGACCTACAGGCGCGACAGGGGCAACATCAACGGTAGCAGGGCCTACAGGCGATACTGGACCAACTGGTGCGACAGGAGCAACTGGTGCTACATCGACCGTAGCAGGACCTACAGGAGATACAGGTCCGACTGGTGCGACAGGAGCAACATCGACAGTAGCAGGGCCTACAGGCGATACAGGACCAACAGGTGCAACGGGAGCGACATCAACAGTGGCCGGACCTACAGGGGCCACTGGTGCCACATCCACAGTCGCGGGTCCAACGGGAGATACAGGACCTACAGGCGCCACATCCACAGTCGCGGGACCTACAGGAGATACGGGTCCGACTGGTGCGACAGGAGCGACAGGAGCAACATCGACAGTAGCCGGACCTACAGGTGATACAGGGCCAACGGGTGCAACTGGTGCGACATCAACAGTGGCCGGACCTACTGGTGATACTGGACCAACAGGAGCAACTGGTGCGACATCAACAGTGGCCGGACCTACAGGGGCAACATCAACGGTCGCAGGGCCTACAGGCGATACTGGACCAATTGGTGCGACAGGAGCAACAGGAGCAACATCGACAGTAGCAGGGCCTACAGGTGATACAGGGCCAACGGGAGCAACTGGTGCGACATCAACAGTGGCCGGACCTACAGGTGCTACGGGAGCAACATCAACAGTCGCGGGTCCAACGGGAGATACAGGTCCCACAGGTGCGACAGGGGCAACGTCAACGGTAGCCGGGCCTACAGGCGATACTGGACCAACTGGTGCGACAGGAGCAACAGGAGCAACATCGACAGTAGCAGGGCCAACAGGTGATACTGGACCAACAGGAGCAACTGGTGCGACATCCACAGTCGCGGGACCTACAGGGGCCACTGGCGCGACATCAACAGTCGCGGGCCCAACGGGAGATACAGGACCTACAGGCGCGACAGGGGCAACATCAACGGTAGCAGGACCGACAGGTGCCACAGGCGCGACATCCACAGTCGCGGGACCTACAGGTGCGACAGGAGCAACATCAACGTTAGCAGGGCCTACAGGCGATACTGGACCAACTGGAGCAACAGGAGCAACATCGACAGTAGCAGGGCCTACAGGTGATACAGGGCCAACGGGAGCAACTGGTGCGACATCAACAGTGGCCGGACCTACAGGTGCTACGGGAGCAACATCAACAGTCGCGGGTCCAACGGGAGATACAGGTCCCACAGGTGCGACAGGGGCAACGTCAACGGTAGCCGGGCCTACAGGCGATACTGGACCAACTGGTGCGACAGGAGCAACAGGAGCAACATCGACAGTAGCAGGGCCAACAGGTGATACTGGACCAACAGGAGCAACTGGTGCGACATCCACAGTCGCGGGACCTACAGGGGCCACTGGCGCGACATCAACAGTCGCGGGCCCAACGGGAGATACAGGACCTACAGGCGCGACAGGGGCAACATCAACGGTAGCCGGGCCTACAGGCGATACTGGACCAACTGGTGCGACAGGAGCAACAGGAGCAACATCGACAGTAGCCGGGCCAACAGGTGATACAGGGCCAACGGGAGTAACTGGTGCTACATCGACCGTAGCAGGACCTACAGGAGATACAGGTCCGACTGGTGCGACAGGAGCGACAGGAGCGACAGGAGCTACATCCACAGTAGCCGGACCTACAGGTGGCACGGGCCCAACGGGAGCAACTGGCGCTACTTCCACTGTAGCAGGACCGACTGGTGCGACAGGAGCCACATC
>Ga0206911_1117_pt1 | contig 18649 bp, 15 predicted proteins | sample Alteio_BWOrgHeat_74_FD_152956 | JGI IMG/M metagenome (GOLD analysis project Ga0206911, IMG submission 152956) | Enriched cells from forest soil in Barre Woods Harvard Forest LTER site, Petersham, Massachusetts, United States -... | ecosystem: Environmental > Terrestrial > Soil > Temperate forest >...
CGCGCGCTCGTCTATATCACCTCCGACAAATGCTATCTCAATAAGGAACAGACAAGGGCCTATCGCGAAGACGATGAATTGGGAGGTCATGACCCGTACAGTGCGTCCAAAGCGGCGGCTGAACTTGTTTTCGCTTGCTACCGCGATTCCTTTTTTTCAAAACGCAAAACTCTGGGCGCCGCTTCCGTACGGGCCGGCAACGTCATTGGCGGGGGAGATTGGTCGGCGGACCGGATCGTGCCGGACTGCATCCGGGCTCTGCAAGACCATCAGCCCATTAAACTTCGGCACCCGTCTGCGGTGCGCCCTTGGCAGCACGTCCTGGACCCTTTATACGGCTATCTCACTTTGGCTGCGCGTCTCTGGCGTGATCCAAAGAAATTCTCAAGCTCCTGGAATTTTGGGCCTTCGCTTCATTCGTCGCGTACGGTCCGTGAAGTGGCGTCACAAATCGTATGCTATTGGGGTGAGGGGGAGATCCGGCACGTGCCGCAAAAAAAAGCGCCGCATGAATCAAAGTTGCTTCTCCTGAACTGCCATAAAGCGAACCGGCTCTTAGGATGGTTCCCGTTATGGAACGTGGACCGCTCCATCAAAGAAACCGTGACCTGGTACCGCCAAACGCGAGAGGGATGGCCGGCCGCCGAAGTGACAGAGCGGCAAATTCTGGCCTATATGGACGCGCGGCATGATTGACGGCGTTAAAATCATTCCACTCAAGCAGATCGTCGATGAGCGCGGCAAAGTGATGCATATGCTGCGGTCTGACTCCAAAGATTTCCAAACATTCGGCGAGATTTACTTTTCCTGCGTTCACCCTGGGGCGGTCAAAGCATGGCACATCCATAAAACCATGACGCTTAACTATGCGGTTCCTCACGGCGAGATTAAGCTCGTTCTCTACGATGATCGCCCGAAAAGCCCGACCAAAGGCGAAGTTCAGGAAATTATCCTTGGACCCGATCACTATCAGCTTGCCATTGTTCCGCCACTCGTCTGGAACGGGTTCACCGGCCTGGGAACCGAGATGTCCATCGTGGCCAACTGCGCGACTATTCCACACGACCCTAACGAAATCGAACGCCTCGATCCGTTCTCAAACAATATCCCCTACGAGTGGAACGCCGTCCGGCGATGAGGTTTTTGCTCGTAGGAGGGATCGGCTACGTCGGCGGCCGGCTTGCGGCTCATTTGAAACAGCAGGGCCATTACGTTTGCGTGACCACCAGGCGCCCCGTCCAGCAGGCACCCTCTTGGCTCAAGGCCGACGATGTCGCGCAGGTAAATCCTTACGACGCCGCCACACTTAAAACTTCTCTCTCATCTATCGACGTTGTGATCGATCTGGCAGCGCCCGATGAGGTCAAGTCGAACCAGGACCCCAAAGAGGCTCTCAAAGCGGGCCGTGAAGCGACCACCACGATTCTGCAGGCTGTTTCTGAATGCCCGCATCCGCCGGCGGTGATTTATCTCTCGACCTTTCACGTCTATGGGACAAACGCCCGCGGCCGGGTGGATGAGACAACCATCCCGGCTCCCATTCATCCTTACGCGGTGGGAAAATATGAAGGGGAACGCGTGATGCAGGAATTTCGCCAAAAGAAAAAAATGGAAGGGCTTTGCGTCAGGCTCTCCAATGCGTTCGGGGCGCCCGCCGGCATCGATGTTCCCCGTTGGACTCTTGTCTTTAATGACCTTTGCCGCCAGGCGGTGGCGCAGCAGAAACTTGTATTAAAGTCCGCCGGCAAGCAGCGCCGCAATTTTATATCGCTGTCTGATGCCGTTCGCGCCCTTGAATTTCTTTCCTTAAACCGGTCGTCATGGCCCAAAGACGGCATCATCCATGTTGGTTCCATCGACCATTGGAGTATTTTGGAAGCGGCTAACAAGGTTGCCGAATGCACGAAAGACCTTTTTGGATATCTGCCGTCCGTTATCGTCCCCAAAGATGCCCCCGCTGAAAAAGGATCCGAATTTGAGTTCAGCGTCGAACGCCTCCGCCAGCTTGGATTTACCTGGACGTCTTCCTGGGAAGAGGAAATTAAAGCGACATTAACGCTCTGCCAGGCGGCCAATCGCTCCATTTCAAATCATGCCTAAAGTCTCCGTCGTCATTCCGACTTATAATCGAAAAGACACCTTGGGCGAGGCGATCGACTCCGTGCTTCACCAAATCTACACCGATTACGAAATTATTGTGGTCGACCATGGATCCACCGATGGATCTTTCGAATGGATGACCCGGACGTATGGAAATAAGATCCAAGCCATTCGAAGCGAATTTTGTCCATTACCGGCTTGCCCCCGAAACCGTGGAATCGAGGCGGCGAAGGGACTCTACATCGCCTTTCTCGACTCCGATGATATTTGGATGCCCCAAAAACTGGCTCGTCAAATCGATGCTCTTGAGAACCATGCGGAATTTGGTTGGTCTTATGGAAAAGCCGTTCGATTCGGGAATAAAACACAGGAAGGCACTCCTGAAATAGGATGGTGGCAGGTTCATTCGGGATCCGTATTCAAGAGCATGCTGCTCGGCAATTTTGTCCCATCTTGTACGGTCGTCGTGCGTGCCGGCGCTTTAAAAGAGGTTGGCCCATTCGACATGTCGCCCGATCTGAGATCGACCGAAGACTATGAGCTTTGGCTGCGCCTGGCCGAACGCTTCCCTGTATACGCGGTGAATGAAACGATCGCAAAGTATCGTGTGACAGCCGATAGTGTCTCTGAAAATCTGGCCAGCCGCTTTGATCCCGAAAGAAAGGCGCTCGAATCGGCACAGCGCAAACTTCATGTGCCGGAGCCGCTCATGCGTAAAGCTTTTGCCGCCTTGCATATGCGGCATTTCCGCTACACGATAAAAACGGACCCCGCGAAAGCGATGGCTCATTTGGAATCGTCCTGGACTTTAAATCCGTACGCTTGGCGAACCGCGTTATATAAATCGGCGGCCACGCTCGGTGGAGCGGCGGCCGCTCAGCAGCTCATCGGAATGGAAAAATGGCTGAAGCGATCCTTAGGATAAGATAACACTCATGTGCGGCTTCTGCGGCATCCTCTACACGTCACACTCGCCTCAAACCGTCGACAAAGCGCTCTTGAGCCGGATGACGGCCACGATCATTCATCGGGGCCCTGACGCGCAGGCTTATCACGTCCAACCCAAGATCGGTTTGGGGCATTGCCGGCTGTCGATTATCGATTTGTCCGGCGGGGCGCAGCCCATGTCGAGCGACGACGGGAAGATCGTTCTTGCCTACAACGGCGAAATCTACAACTTCCAGGAACTGCGAAAAGAGCTGGAGAAAACGGGCTGCCGCTTCAAAACCCATAGCGACACCGAAGTTCTTTTGCGCCTTTATGAAGCGGAAGGCGTCGATTGTTTTCGAAAGCTGCGGGGAATGTTTGCTTTTGCGATCTGGGATGGGCATCGAAACCAGCTCGTGATGGCGCGCGACCGGCTTGGCAAAAAGCCCCTCTTCTATGCACCGCTGCCTCAAGGATTCGTTTTCGGCTCGGAGATGAAAGCGATTCTGGAGCATCCTGACATCGGGCGCGAGATGGATTTGCAGGCGCTTGATCTTTACCTCACCTACATGTACATCCCCAGTCCTCGGACTATTTTTAAGGGCATCTTCAAGCTGCCGCCTGCCCACTACGCCATATGGAAAGAAGGGGAACTGTCTGTTCATTCCTACTGGCAGGTCTCCTTTAACGAAAAGACTTCTTTATCCGTTCCTGAGGCGACTCAGGAACTATTCGACAAGCTGCGGGAATCAGTCCGCCTCCGCATGATCGCCGACGTTCCGCTGGGCGCTTTTCTTTCCGGCGGCATCGATTCGAGCATTGTGGTGGGCATGATGAGCGAGGCCTCTTCCAAACCGATCAAAACGTATTGCATCGGCTTTGAAGACGAAGATCACTCGGAAACGAAGTATGCGGCGATCGTGGCCAAGCGTTTCGGATGCGATCATCATGAATTCATCGTTCGTCCTGACACGATCGATGTGCTGCCGCGCCTGGCATGGCATTACGACGAGCCTTTTGCCGATCCCAGCGCGCTGCCGTCCTACTTCGTGGCCCGCGAAACGCGAAAGCACGTGACCGTCGCTCTCAACGGTGATGGGGGAGATGAAAATTTTGCGGGCTATTACCGGTACGCCGCCATGGGATGTTTGACAGCCTGGAACAAGCTTCCCACGGCGGTGAGGGAAACGGCAAGCCACCTGGCGGGAGTCATGCCTTTGAACAATGACACGACGTCATTTTTATGGCGGCTGAAACGCTTTTTCGATATCGGGGCGGGCTCTCCTGAAGATCAATATTTGGGCTTGGTGAATGTGTTTTCGGAAGAGCAGAAGCAAACGCTCTACACACCGCAGATGAAGCAGAAGATCAATTCCAGCGCCTCACCCCATTTCTTGGCGCAGATTTTAAAGGCCGTGCGGGCGCCTGAGGGTGTGGAACGTTATATGGCGGCAGACTTCGCGTCGTACCTGCCGGACTGCCTTATGCGCAAAATAGATGTGGCCTCGATGGCTCATTCGCTGGAAGCGCGATCGCCTTTTCTCGATCATGAATTGGTGGAAATGGCTGCGCGCCTGCCGGCTGATCTGAAATGGCGACCGCTCCTAAGAACGAAATGGATTCTGCGTCATGGCCTAAAGGGCTGGCTGCCGAAAGATATTTTATCGCGCGGGAAAAAGGGCTTTGTCATCCCCCTCAATCGATGGCTCAAGCGGGATCTGAACGCGTATTTGAAAGAGATGCTTTTGAGCGACCGCGCGATATCGCGCGGTTATTTTCAAGCCGATGCCCTTCGGTCACTTTTGCGGGAACACGAAGAGGGAAAAGCGGATCACGGCCATCCCTTGTGGGCTCTCCTCATGCTGGAGCTCTGGCACCGGGTGTACATCGATCGCGAATATAAATTTCCATGAAGAAGATTCGCGTCACACATCTTAGCATCGGCCTGGAATGGGGCGGCGCTGAAATATTGATGGCCGACCTCCTGCGCCGATTAGACCGGGCCCGGTTTGAGGTCAACGTGGTCGTCCTGCAAAAGGATGGGCCCGTGGGCGACGTGCTGCGGCAAGCCGGCATTCCTGTGACCACGTTAAATGCCGCAGACCGCTGGGATCCGCGTGCTTATTTCCGGCTGAAGCGCTATTTGGCAAAAGAAAAACCCGATATTGTCCATGCTCATCTCCTTCGAGCTAATCTTCTGGCGTGCCTCACGCGCGACGATCACGCCGTGGTTTGGCATGATCATGCTACCGGAGAGTGGCTCTCACCGATGGAGCGTTTCCTGGAAAGAACGCTGATCGTCCGGAGCGACGCGGTCATTGCGGCGTCCAAAAATGTTCGCGACCGCCTGTCCAAACGCGTCCCTCTAATCGAAGGCCGCCTTCATACGCTGCCAAACGCGGTAGACCTGCAGCGCTGGAAATCCTGTGCGCCGGTGAAGAAAGATTCGCCCATAGTAGGTTTTGTGGGCCGGTTGGATGAACGATTTAAGGGAATCTCGTTTTTGTTAAAAAGCATCGTGCCGCTCAAGGCTGTCCTACCAAACGTCAAGCTAGTGATCGTCGGAGGCGGCAAGGATGAATCGTCACTCAAAGACCTTTGCGGAAATCTTGGCATCATGGATTCCGTCGTCTTTATGGGACCGCGCGGCGACGTGCAGAATATTCTGCCCACTTTTGACGTTCTGGCATTGCCGTCTTTATCAGAGGGATTCGGCATTGTGCTTTTGGAAGCCATGGCGGCCTCGCTCCCTGTGGTGGCCTCGCGAGTTGGCGGAATCCCAGAGGTCGTGGTGGATCAGGAAACAGGATTATTGGTCCCTCCGGCCGATTCGATGGCGCTGTCCGCGGCGCTTGAGACCCTCCTAAAGGATCCCGAAAAAGGAAAACGAATGGGCCAAAAGGGCCTGGAACGGGTAAAGTCTCTGTACGATCTCGGAAGTATCCTTCCTAAACTGGAACAGATATACTCTCTTATCACATGACGCAAACTAAAGTGTGGGCGCCCGCCGCCTTCCTATTTATAGTGATCTACTCCTTTCTGGGATTCGATTGGGGCATCGTGAACCCGCATCGAGTAAGCGCCCTTCACCTGGAAGAACCATCCAACCTGCTGGAAGATATCGCCCAATTAACCAAGGAGAAAGGCTATCAGGTGAATCTTCACGTCACCGGCCATGAGGAAGGGGAACTCGATGTTCTCTACCTTCAATCGATCCAGCACCTGACCTGGGATAAAAATAAAACAGATTTTCTTCGCCTTTATAGGCATTACCTCGCTTGGAGCTATTCGGGCGATTTATCGACGGCGTTCGGGCCATTGAGCACGATGCACCCGCGTCAATTTGATTTCAATCCTCACTCCTTTCAATATGGGGGGGCTTTTCTTTATCCGCTGGCGCTCGTGCTGAAAGCCTCTTCAGGAATCGGTTATACGCATGTGGTGTCGGACGCGACGTATTACGTGCTTCATCCGCTGGAGCTGGGCAAGCTGGCGATGGTTGGCCGAGCGTTGTGCGTCCTCATGCATGTGGCGACCATTCTCTTGATTTATAAGACGGCCGCTTTATGGAAAGACCGTCTGACGGGTTTTTTGGCCGCGACACTTTATGAGTTCATCCCCGGCGCGATTTCTCTCTCCCGTGAAATCAAACCCCACGCTTACGCGGTGGCGTGGGTCATGTTGTCCCTTTATTACGCGCTGCGGTACAGCCGAGAGAACCGGGACCGCTACTGGCTCCTGTCCTCCGTGGGCGCGGGCCTGGCCGCGGGATCTTGTTTAAATTACGGAGTCAGCTTTCTCATTCCCATTTTTGCCCTAGCCGGCGCACCTGCGGCCAAAAGAATGCGGAATATGTGTTTATCCGTTCTTCTTTTCGGCGCTGTGCTCTTCGGTAGCAACCCGTATATTCTCATCAGCCATGATCTGTTCTTTCAGGAAATGACGGTGCTCAAACATGCGTTTTATGTGCCCGGTGAGGTGCAAACTCCCTGGTCCAACATTTTTCTCCGGGGTGCCCCATGGTGGTTCAGTGTCGCCGGTGTGATGTCGCTCATTTTTTATTCGTTTGGGCGAGACAGCCGATCGGAAAAACTTATTCTTGCCGCCTTTCCTGTCCTCTATACGCTGAGTTTCTACGCCGCCAGCCACGGAGAATGTCCGCCGCGCTTTGCCATCGTCATCTATCCATTCTTGTCGATGATGGCCGCTTGGGGACTTTCCCGGATTATCCACGAACACAAAGGCGTGGGCACGGCCCTGGCGGCGGCCCTGATCCTGCTGACGGCACTCAAGGGAACAGCTTATGTGGTGAATTTTGTTCAGGACTCCGCCGGCCAATCCAACGTCTTTCGGGCTGGACGATTTATATCGCAGCTTCCCGCCGGATCTTCCATCGGCGGCTTGTCGCTGCCCACACCGGGGACCTTTCCGCCGCTCCCTTTTCACCGCTATCGTCTGACGACCTTTCCCGATATCGACAAACTGAACCAGGCTTCCGCGCCGGAGCTCCCCGATTATTTTGTGATCACCGATGACGCCATCGCGGATATTCCCCGATACCGGTTGGTGGCCGACTACGTGCCGTTCTCCTTCGGTACGAGAAAAGTATTCCGGCCCGATATTTTATCGCCCGGGACGCCGGCTTGGCGTTTCCGCATCTTCCAAAAAACGTGAACGTTATCCTGATCAATCCGAACCTCGTTCTTCAAAAGGACGATATGTTCACCACAGGCATTGTGTACATGCCCGTGTCTCTCGCCTATTTTGCGGCCGTTCTCCGTGATAAAGGATGTGCTCTGCAGATAATCGATGCTTTCGGAGAAAATCCGAATCAATGGTGGACCAAGGATCAACTGATGTTCCGAGGCCTGACACCGCGAGAAACCGCGGCACGAATCAACTCCGGCACGCGAGTGGTGGTCCTCTACGCCGTTCACGTGACCTACCATGCGGCCTTACTGCAGATCATTCGGGCGATCAAGAGCAAAAAAGAAGCGCCCCGCATCATCGTGATGGAAAACACACAGGCCGTGACGGCTTACTCGCTGCGCCGCATTCAGGAAGAATTCTATGACGCGGGCGCGGATTTTATTCTGACCGGGGAGCCGGAAGTTCGAGGAGCCGAATTGGTCGACGCTTTACTCAGCGGAGACGAGGGTGCCGTCCCCAAGATCGACGGGATCGGGTTTCGCAAAGAGGGGAATACACATTACATCCCACCCGCGCGCAAGATTGAAAACCTTGATCTTCTGCCGTTTGCCGCCTGGGACCTCTTTCCCTTGACCAACTATTGGAAACTGCATTACGCGCACGGCCCTTTTTCTTCAACGAAATACTTGCCGCTTTTGACTTCCCGTGGATGCCCTTATCCGTGCAAATTCTGCGTGATCCCGGAAACCAACGATCAAAAATGGCGTTCGAAATCCGCGGGCCGTGTGGTCGAAGAAATTCAATTTCTGGCCGAGCGCTTCGGCGTGCGCGAGTTTCATATCGAGGACGTCGACCCGACGATCGACGACCGCCGGACCCGGGAGATCTGCCAGGGAATTCTCGACAAAAAAATGAAAATTCAATGGAAACTCTGCTCCGGCACCAAGGTTGAGAGCATCCGCAGCGCCGAGACAGTCGACTTGATGGCCCGTTCCGGCTGCACCTACATTTCCATTTCTCCTGAAAGCGGCTCCCCCAAAGTGCTCAAGTTGATTAACAAGCCCTTCGATCTTTCCCACGCTGAGGCCATGATCGAACGGATGTCGAAGGATGGAGTCTACTCCCAGGCCTGCTTTGTGCTCGGATTTCCAGGCGAAGAGGACGTTGATCGCGAGTTAACGCGAAAACTGCTTATCCGTTTAACCCGGTTGGGCGTCGATGAAGTCGCCATTTTTATTATTACCCCTATTCCCGGGTCGGCGATCCAACAGGAGCTCACGGGCTACGAAAGCTATTCGCAGCTTACCTTCTCGCCCACCTGGCGCCGCGATTATGATCGCTTGAACCGGTTCCGCCTGCGCTTGTACAGTCTTTTTTTAATCAACAAACTGCTCTTTCACCCTTTGAAATTCTGTGCTCAGCCCTTACGCTTCTTGGTTTGCCGGTTTCAAACAAAAATGGAAATGGTCCCCTATCGCGCCCTTCACACCACCTTGATGCGCCTCGGCGTGGTGGGACGCCGCGTGAAGGCAGAATCCCTATGAGCCTCGACACCGATCTCGTCGAGAAGGTCCCATGCCCGCTTTGCGCTCAGGATACCTATGACGTCATTAGGCCGGCGCGGTATCCTCAAGGCGTGACGCGCGAAGAGCTTTTGAAACTCTATTCGTCTTCCAGCGACCATGCGCTCATGGATCAGCTCGTGCGATGCTCCTCATGCTCGCTCGTCTATTTGAATCCTCGGATCAAAGCGTCCATCATCATGGATTCGTATGCGTCTGCGGTCGACCCTGTTTTCTTTGAGCAGAACGCGATGCGAATTAAGACGTTTGACCGAGCACTCCGCAGGGTTTTAAAGAAATGGAGCATTACCCCTCAATCCTCCCACCGGATTTTGGATATCGGATGCGCGGGAGGCGCGTTCCTCAAAGCCGCTGCCGATTTGGGATTTTCCGGAGTCGGCGTTGAGCCCAGCGCTTGGTTGTGCGAGCAGGGGAAAATTCTCTACGGATTGGACTTAAGGCCCGGCGATCTCACGCGGCATGTATTCTTACCGGAAAGCTTCTTCATGGTGACGCTGTGGGATGTTTTGGAGCACCTGACTCAACCGGGAGACATCTTGGACCGCGCTCACGGGCTTCTCAGTAACGACGGTTACCTGATCGTCAATTTGCCGAATTACAACAGCCTCGTGAGCCGACTACTCGGCTCGCATTGGCCTTTTCTGCTCAACGTGCATTTGACCTACTTCACGCCGAAGACTCTCGGTCTGATGCTGAAGCAGCACGGCTTTCAAATGATGAGCGTCACGCCCTTTTTCCAAACCCTTGAGCTTGGCTATGTGCTTAAACGAGCGGCCAACATATGGCGTCCATTGGCCGTCCTCCAAAAGTTAGTGGATGGGCTTGGCATCGGCCGCTGGCCTTTTAACTACAACATGGGCCAGATGACCGTCGTCGCGCGCAAAGTATGAAGGCCTTAATATTTGATATGGACGGCGTTTTGCTCCATTCCAGCCGCGCTCACGAAACCGCATTCCGAAAAGTGCTGCGAACGATTGGCGTGAAGCGATTTGATTACAAACGCGTGGCCGGCATGAAGACGCGAGATTCTTTCGAAAAGATTCTTCGGACCGAAAGAATTCCCTATTCGAAACGGGAACTCGAGTCCTGGGCGCGGGCCAAACAGCAGGCGGCTTATCGTTTACTTTTGCGCCGCCCCCCGATCGCCAAAGGATGCCGACATCTGCTTGAAACCCTTTCCAGACGGTACCGGCTTGCGCTCGTCAGCTCGTCGCGACGGAAAAATGTCAATTTGTTCCTGGCGGCAAGCAGGACAAGACCGTTTTTTTCAGTCATCATGGGCAGCGAAGATCTGACCCACAGCAAACCCTCCCCGCTTCTTTATAAAACCGTGCTTAAGCGCCTTCGTATGAAGCCGCGCGATATTGTTGTGATCGAAGATTCGCTTCAAGGCGTGCGCTCGGCCAAAGGCGCTCAGTTGCGCGTGATCGGCATGAGAGGAGATACTTCCGGACCAGAACTCAAGCGTGCCGGGGCCTTTCGCGTCATTCGTGACATCCGGGAACTGCGATCCCTATGAGCCGCATTTTCGATATTAAAACGATCGACGTCGCCCATCTTCCCAAGCCTTCCAAGAAGGACTGGACGGCAATTATCCCGGCGGCCGGACGCGGGACGCGATTGGGAAACGCGCGTCCCAAGATTCTTTACCCCATTTTGGGCAAGCCGATTTTGGAATGGCTGGTGGCAACGCTGGACCCTTTTGTGGACCGATTTGTCTTTGTGCTTTCACCCGAGGCCCGCCCTGAAATCGAACCCACATTGAAAACCCTATTAAAAACCCGTTACGACGTGGCGATCCAGCCGGTTCCTCGAGGAATGGCCGACGCTGTCCACCAAGCCAAACCGCTTGTTCGAACAAAGCATTCCATTGTCCTATGGGGCGATCAGGTGGCGCTTAGGCGCGAAACCATTTCGTCCTGTGTCTACTTGCATGAGTCACGAAAAAACGCAGCACTCACCTTTCCGACCGTCTGGCGCCAAAAGCCTTATATTCATTTCGAACGCGACAAGATGGATCGCCTGATCAACGTGTATCAAGCCAGAGAGGAATCACAGCCACTTGAGGAAGGGGAAAACGACTGCGGAATATTTTTTTTCAATACGACGACGCTTTTCGATATTATAGAAGCCGCATCCGGCGAGCATCAGTCGGTCGGGAGAAAAACGGGCGAATTTAATCTGCTGCCGCTTCTTCCGAAATTTGATAAGGAGCCGGGCGACGTGGCCACGCTTCGCATCCAGAACATCGAGGAATCTATGGGCGTCAACACGCCTGAGGACGCTCGGCAGGTGGAAAGCATTTTAAAAGCGAGGAAATAGGTGCCGGACAAACCCTTTCGCATCGTGATATTTTCAGGAGGGCGGGGAACAAGCTCCATTACGGAAGCCCTCCTGAAGCATGAGCAGATCGCGCTTACGCTTCTCGTAAACACATACGATGACGGTCTTTCGACGGGGGCTCTGCGCCGGTTTGTTCCCGGGATGCTGGGCCCCTCAGACGTACGGAAAAATATGGCCCGTCTTATTGATCCCACCGATCGGGCTGACCGGGCCTGCACATTTCTCCTTGAATATCGGTTTCCGGACAAGACATCGCTTAAGGATGCTCGCTCCGTTCTCTCTGACTTTGCTTCGGGCTCGTTGGAATCTCTGGGGGAGCCCTTGAAAACGCCTGCCTTGGACTTGAGCCAACGCCAAACCAAACAGCTGGCCGGCTATGCCCGTTCCTTCCTTAATTACTTGGATCAGAATCTCGCCTCGGGCGGGACATTTAACTTCAGCGACTGTAGCCTAGGAAATCTTTTCTTTACGGGATGCTATCTGCAAAGCGATCGTTCATTTAATCGTGCCATCGACGACTTGGCAACTCTTTGCCCTCTGCGCGGCGAGGTTCTAAATATCACGGATGGGACAAACCTCGTTTTAGTCGCCTTGAAAAAGGACAATACATTTCTGCCCGACGAAGCCGCCATTGTCTCTTTTCAGGAACCCGTACCTATCCAGGAGCTGTTTCTGCTCCCGGAGTATCTGGCGAAGGACCAAATTGAATCACTTAAGAAAGACGGAAACGAGAAGGCGATCGCAACGCTGAGGCGCCTTTCGGTGACTCCCGCGATCAACCCTCGCGTGCAAAAGGCGATCGAGACGGCGGACATGATTATTTACGGTCCTGGGACGCAGCATTCGTCGCTTTTTCCTTCCTATCTGACGGCGGATTTGGCGGCCGCGATTGCGCGGAACAAAACGGCCGAAAAAATATTTGTCGGCAATATCACCAAAGATTATGAGATTCGAAACGAAACAGCGGCCAGCCTCGTCGAAAAGCTGTTCTTTTATTTGAACGCGAAGGGACGCTATGCCAATCCCTGGAACGATTTGGTGACCCTGTTTTTCCTGCAGCGAGCCGATTCCATCTCGCCGGAGTCAGAGTATGTCTTTTTCGATCCGTCGACATTCCCATACCCTATTGAAAAAGTCACACTCACCAACTGGGAAACGCGCGCGGGAGCGCATTCCGGCGGCATGGTGGTCGATGAAATCGTGAGCGTCGTGAACTCCAAATTGCAAAAGCGACTAAAGGCCTTCCCACATACGGTGTCTATCATCGTTCCGGTCTTAAACGAGAAACGCACGATCGTCACGGTTCTGAAAGAGTTGGCGCACCTGGACCTGGCCGCACTCGGATTGGGGAAGGAAATTATCGTTGTGGATGGGGGATCGAGCGACGGAACCCCAAACTTGGCACGGACAGTGCCGGAAGCCACCGTCCTTCAACTCGAAGAGCCGTTGGGGCGAGGCGCGGCGATGCGGCGAGGAATCGATCGGGCCGGGGGCAATATCATCGTCTTTTATCCCGGAGACGGTGAATACAGCGTGAAAGATCTCTTTCAAGTGGTGCAGGAGATTTCCAAGAACGAATTCCAGGCCGTTTTTGGAAGCCGTGCCATCAAATGTGTCAATGTCAGCCAGCGGATTTTGGATATCTATCAGGGAAATTATCTTCTGTACTTTGCGAGCAAGTACGGCGGAATGACCGCGAGTTTTCTATGTTTGGCCCTGTATAACCGTTATATCAGCGACGCCTTTACCGGAATTAAGGCCTTCGACGCGCGCATTTTAAAAAGCCTCAAATTAACGTCCAACAGCCTGAACCTCGATACGGAGATCATCGCCAAACTCGGCCGTCGGGGGATTTTCATTCTGGAATTGCCCGTCGATTATTGGCCGCGAACACGTAAAGAAGGTAAGAAAACAACCGTTCTCGACGGTATTAAAGCCATCCTCACCTTGTTATCCCTGCGCTTCAAGAAGGCATGAAAAAGCTTTCGATCGTGATCCCTGCCTACAACGAGGAGCGTTTTATCACAACTTTGCTTGAGCGCATCGCTAAAGTTCCTTTGGAAAGCGCCGGCTTTACAAGAGAAATTATCGTCGTGGATGATGGTTCTCAAGACAAGACCTATGAGCTGGCTTCGCGCTTCGGCGGAGTGATCTGCTTGAAACAATCTAATAAGGGCAAAGGGGCCGCGGTGCAGTATGGTGTGTCCTCGTGCACGGGAGATTACGTTATCGTTCAGGATGCGGACCTGGAATATGATCCGCAAGACTACCTGCCCATGCTCCAAGAGATAAAGGGAGATGAACCGATCGCCGTCTACGGAAGCCGTCCCTTGGGCATCTGGAAAAGCGGAAGCTCTTCCGGACTTCCTGGCAAGCATCCGGAGCAAGGCGTGGGTCCATGGCTTGCCAACACGGTATTGAGCCTATGCATTGGTATGCTGTATGGGCGCGTAGTGACCGATCCTCTAACCGCCTACAAACTGTACCCTCTCAAGATTCTTAGAAGCATGAACGTCAAAACGCACGGATTTGAAACCGATCATGAGCTGACCGCTAAACTGATCAAAAGACGGATTCCTATCAAGGAAGTGCCGGTGTCCTACATGCCCCGGTCGCGCCAGGAGGGGAAGAAGATCCGGGCTCGCGACGGCCTCATCGCTTTGTGGACTCTCCTAAAGTTTCGCTTTGTCGATTAGAAATAAATTACAATTATCGTCTTAAACTTCTATGACATTTCAAACTCTTAAGAAGAAATTTCAAAGCCATTCGGGCAAAGTCGGCATCCTCGGACTCGGGTATGTCGGGCTTCCGCTCGCCTGCGAATTCGCCAAAGTCGGGTTCTCCGTCACCGGCTTTGAAGTCGATGCCTCCAAGGCCAAAAGCCTCATGGCCGGCAAATCCTATATTGGAGACATTGAAAGCCAGGAAGTCCGGGAATTGGTGAAAACCAAGCGCCTCTGCGCGACAACCGATTTTGAGAAGCTCCGGGACATGGATGCCATTGTGGTTTGCGTTCCGACGCCGCTCAATAAAACAAAAGATCCCGATATTTCCTACATCGATCAGGCCGCACGCAAAATCGCCAAAACACTCCGCAAAGGCCAACTCATTGTGCTTGAAAGCACCACGTATCCCGGGACCACCCGCGACAGTATGCTTCCGATCCTGGCCGCCAAAGGACTTAAGGTGGGAGACGATTTCTTCCTAGCCTTTTCACCGGAACGGATCGACCCGGGCAACAAGCAATACAAGCTTCCCAACACGCCCAAGGTCGTTGGCGGAATCACCTCCGCCTGTAAAGACTTGGCCGTTATTCTCTACGGCCAAATCGTGAAGCAGGTGGTTCCCGTCTCGAGCGCTGAGGCAGCGGAGCTGACGAAAATCCTGGAAAACACGTTTCGCGCGGTCAACATCGGCCTGGTGAACGAGATCATGATGATTTGCGACAAGCTGGGGTTAAGCTCGTGGGAAGTGATCGATGCCGCGTCCACCAAACCTTACGGGTTCATGCCCTTTTATCCGGGACCGGGCCTCGGAGGGCACTGCATCCCCATTGACCCGCATTATTTGTCGTGGAAGATGAAATCCTTAAACTTTGCCGCGCGGTTCATCGAACTGGCGGGAGAAATCAATTCGCACATGCCGGATTTTGTGGTTCACAAAATCATGCGAACACTCAATCAAAGAAAAAAATCGATCAACGGATCGAAAATTTTAATTTTGGGTGTCGCTTACAAAGCCAATGTTTCGGACATGCGCGAGTCGCCGGCCTTGGACGTCATCCATCTGCTGCAGGAAATGGGCGCTGACGTGATGTATCACGATCCTTATGTCCCATCGATCATCGTGGAAAAGCATAAACTGACCGGCCGCCCCTATTCGAAGGAGCTGCTTCGCCGGTCTGACGCTGTGGTGATCACCACGGCCCACAGCGTGTTTAATCCCAAAGAGATCCTCGAAAATTCTTCCCTCGTTATAGACACGCGAAACATGCTTCGCGGTTTAAAAGCCGACCATCTCGTACGTCTTTGATCGCCTGTCTAGCGTTTCTCATTCCGCTCGGTCTTTATCTGAGCTTTCCATCCTGCTTCTGGAATTTTGATGGCGTCGCCTGCGCGGCCGCTCTCGAACTCGGCCAGCCAACCTATTTTTTTCATGCCAATCATCTTCTCTACGGTTTTCTGGGATTTCTGTTTTGGAAAGGGATCGGCTTACCGCTGGGACTGACGCGCGCGCTTCCAGCCCTGCAGCTCTTCACCTCGCTGCTTTCGTGCTTAGGCCTTGTGGGTCTGTATCGGCTGATTCTACCCGTCCTTGAAAATCGATGGAGCGCCTTGCTTCTGACATCGACGCTGTCGGTGACGGCAGCCTTCTGGGTCTGGAGTATTGAAGCTCAGGTATACGCGCTCGGGTTTTTGGCGCTCGCGTGGGCAACTTACACGCTGATTCAAAGCCAGAGTCAGCACAAATATTGGCAAGTGGGTCTCTTGCACGGCGCCGCGGTCCTGGGGCACTTGATGCATTTTTTGTGGGCACTCCCGGCGCTTTTTTGGATTGCGACGGAATGCCGCCGCCTTCGTATTTCCACAGGCAAACCTATCAGCCAGTATTTAGGCTCCCTTGCCGCAGCCACAATTATTCCCTACGTGCTGGTGGTGGGATTCGTAATTGCGCCTGGACGTGATCTTCACCGCGTTGCGGTTTGGCTCAAGGGGAGTGCAGGCCTCACGCCCGATCGGCATTGGGCATGGCACTCCGGAGGATGGAGCGGTCCTTGGGTGTGGTTAAAATCTACAGGTCCTGCTCTCTGGGGAAGTTTTTGGCCGTATGGCAATACGATCGTGGCCCCGTGGATCTGGATAGCGACGTCGATTTCAATAATTCTTGCGGCTGCTTTGTTCGTCCGTGGATGGAGAGAGAGGCGTAACGCCCTCTACTTGTTTAGCGCCCTATGGCTTGGCGTGTACGGTCTTTTCTTATCGACCTGGGAAGCCGGAACGCTTTGCTACCGAATGACAGACATCCTCCCTCTCGGCATCCTTTTTGCCCTTGGGCTCAAAACGTGGCGGGCGCCGCTCCAAATTTTAATCGGTTCCACCCTTTTGGCGAGCACAATGGCGGTGAATCTATCCACCCGCATCCTGCCCATGCACCAGATGGAACAAAATTCGGCCTACCAAGATACGCTCACCTTATCTAAAATAACCCCGTCCAACTCGTTGTATGTGGCCGACAACAGTTTGTCGTGGCTCTATATTCTCTATTTCACAGGCCGGACCGCATGGTCCGTACATTCGTTTGACCCGATGCGCTTGGAAACCGAAATCAATCGGGAAAAGCACAACCGTCCTGTGTACATCCAAAAAGGATCTCAATGGCAGCCGCTCCCGTAAAGCCTAAAGTCGTCGTGGTGATGCCCGCCTACAACGCGGAGAAAACTGTCGCCAGGACGGTCGCCGACATTCCCGCCGGAACAGTCGACGAGATCATTCTGGTGGATGATTGCTCACGCGACGAAACCGTCACGGTCGCCGAAAAACTGGGGCTCAAAGTCATTCAGCACGAAAAAAATCTTGGGTATGGCGGAAACCAGAAAACATGCTACCGCTCGGCCTTAGAGTCCGGCGCCGACATCGTCGTCATGATCCATCCTGATTACCAATATGACGCTCGCCTGGTCCCCTACCTCACCGGACTTCTCAAGGACAATATTTGCGACGTCGTTTTGGGAAATCGCATTCGCACGCGCCGTGAAGCGCTCGAAGGGGGAATGCCGACTTATAAATACATTTCTAACCGCTTCCTGACCATGGTGGAAAATTTCTTTATGGGCCAAAACCTCGGAGAATGGCATTCCGGCATGCGCGCCTACACGCGGCGCGTGCTTGAAACTATCCCCTGGGAACGGAACTCCAATGATTTTGTTTTTGACTGCGAATTTCTCGTTCAAGCGGCGGCCTTCGGATTTCGTTTGGGCGATATTCCCGCGCCCGCTCGCTACTTTGAAGAAGCGTCTTCCATCAATTTCCGCCGCAGCGTTCGTTACGGACTCGAATCTCTTAAGAGTATTTTCCTTTATTACCTTCATCGCTCACATCTATGCCGATCCCAGCTATTCGAACCGAAGTAAAGCGTTTCCTGATTATTTCGCTGTGGATACTCTTCAGCGTCGGTTATTTTGGCCGCTTCCCATTGCCGGGGTTCCTATCCAAGATCTATCTCGTGTCGCTGGCCGGTCTTGTCATCCTCTCAGCCTGGGGATACGGTTCCATGGCGACGGGGAGGATGATGGGGGATTTGTTAGAGCCGCCTGAAGTCGCCTTGTTCTCTACGGCAGCAGGCTTTGGAATTCTTTCTCTCGTGATGTTTTTGGCTGGGCTCTTAGGGCTTTGGACGCGGACCGGCGCTGTCGCGATCGTCGGAGGGGGAATTCTTCTTGGTTGGCCGTCGTATAAGGGTCATCATTCTTCAAAACCGGCGGCAACTACAGCCTCAGGGATGACATTCATCGTTCCCAGCTTTTTAATTGCTATCGGAGTTCTACTGAGTTTCCTCATCGCCTTTGCCCCTGCCACCTATTATGATTCGCTCGTGTACCACCTTGCACTTCCCCAAGCCTATATTCAGGCTGGGCACTGGATTGGCCAAAAGGAATTGATTTATTCCGCCTTCCCGCAAAATATGGAAATGATATGGACCCTGGGAATGCTGTTGGCAGGAGACGTGCTCGCCAATCTATTGGGCTGGTCAATTGCCGTGCTCGGCCTCTTGGGGGTTTACTTCTTCGGCCGGCGATTTTTCGGCTCTACAACAGCCTCCTGGGCAACCGCTTTCTTGAGCGTGATGCCCGCATTCCTGCTTCTGAGCTCTGGAGGGTACATTGATATCGGGCTGACATTATTTTCCTTCCTCAGCTTTTATGTCCTTTGCCTGGAGCAAGAGTCTTTGGCGCTCTTGGGACTGGCCGGCTTTTTCGCGGGTTGCGCAGTCGGAACCAAATACACCGGCGCGATCCCATTGGGCATCGGAATGCTCATCATCCTCAA
>Ga0206911_1119_pt1 | contig 18190 bp, 15 predicted proteins | sample Alteio_BWOrgHeat_74_FD_152956 | JGI IMG/M metagenome (GOLD analysis project Ga0206911, IMG submission 152956) | Enriched cells from forest soil in Barre Woods Harvard Forest LTER site, Petersham, Massachusetts, United States -... | ecosystem: Environmental > Terrestrial > Soil > Temperate forest >...
CCGCTGGCCACCTCCGACCCCGAGATCGCCGCCCAGATCGCCAATGAAATCACTCGCCAGCACGAAGGCCTCGAGATGATCGCCTCGGAAAACTTCGTCAGCCGCGCCGTCCTCGAAGCCGCAGGCACCGTATTCACCAACAAATACGCCGAAGGCTACCCCGGCAAGCGCTACTACGGCGGCTGCGAATACGCCGACATCGTCGAAGACCTCGCCAGAACCCGCGCCAAACAGCTATTTCAAGCCGATCACGTCAACGTCCAACCCCACTCCGGCTCACAAGCCAACGCCGCCGCCTACATGACTCTCCTCAATCCCGGCGACACCATCCTCGGCCTCGACCTCGCCCACGGCGGCCACCTCACCCACGGCCACAAGCTCAATTTCTCAGGCAAACTCTACAAAATCATCGGCTACCACGTCCGCAAAGACACTGAAACCATTGACTATGACGAACTCGAAGCCACAGCCCAGCACGAGAAACCAAAGGTCATCGTAGGCGGCGGCAGCGCCTATCCACGCCAGTTCGACTTCGCCCGCATGCGCGCCATCGCCGACAAAGTAGGCGCCTACCTCATGATCGACATGGCTCACTTCGCAGGCCTCGTCGCCGGTGGCGTGCATCCATCCCCAATCCCACACGCCCAAGTAGTAACAACCACAACGCACAAAACCCTTCGCGGCCCACGCGCTGGACTCATCCTCTGCAAACAGGAATTCGCCGCAGGCATCGATCGCAGCGTCTTTCCTGGCCAGCAAGGCGGTCCTCTCATGCACATCGTTGCCGCAAAAGCAGTGGCCTTCAAAGAGGCTCTGGCACCTGAGTTCGCCACCTACGCCCAGCAGGTCGTCACCAACGCAAAGGTCCTCGCAGAAGCAATCGCCGCAGAAGGTTATCGCATCGTCTCCGGCGGAACAGACACGCACGTCATGCTCATCGATGTTTTTCAGAAGGGAATGCTCGGCTCTGAAGCCGAACACGCGCTCGGAGAGGCGGGAATCACGGTAAACAAAAACGCCATCCCCTACGACACGAACCCGCCCATGAAGCCTAGCGGCATTCGCATCGGAACGCCGGCACTCACCACGCGCGGCATGAAGGAGTCTGAAATGCGCGTCATTGCTGGATGGATCGCGCAGGCGCTCGAACACCGCGCCGACCCGTCGAAGCTTGCGCAGATTCGCGGTCAGGTCCTCGAGATGGCGCAGAAGTTCCCGCTATACGCCTGGCTCCGCAAGGGTTAACCTCCGTAGCAATATTGGTGCGTCGCCGTTGCTAAGGAACAATCTGCGAGTATAGTTCTGGTTTGGAAGGCTGCGTGATAAAGTCTGTAGCCGACACAAAGCACTCCTTCGCAGAAAGGAAAGCTACATGGCGATGGCGATATTAACGTGGCTCGTGGCCGTTCCCCTGCTTGGTGTCGTAACCGGGATGCGGTCGATGACAGCCATGGCCGTGCTCTGCTGGTTCGCGTACCGTGGCGATCTGTCGCTAGATGACACATGGGCCGCCTGGGCCGGCAAGCTCACGACTGCCATCATCTTCACCGTTCTGGCAGTGGGCGAACTGGTCGCCGATAAGCTGCCTAAGACTCCCAACCGAACTGCTCCTTTCCCACTGCTGGTAAGGGTAATCCTCGGCGGCCTGGTCGGCGCAATCGTCGCGGCAGGGCTCAACGGCTCTGAGTTCGAAGGAGTTATTCTCGGCGTAGGCGGAGCTTTGATAGGCGCATTCGGGGGCTTCCTTGTTCGACGCGAGATCGTCATCCGTTTCGGCGGCAAAGACTGGCCGGTAGCTCTCGTCGAGGACGCAAGCGCAATCATCTGCGCCGTGTTTGCAATGGGTATCGTGACCGGCTAGTCCACTTAAACCTTATGCTCGCGCGTCTTCCATTCCTCGGAGTGGAAGAGACGCGGCCCCACCTCAATCAGGCGCGGCATCATATTGAAGACCGCAACTCTGTTCCACGGTTTGCCCTCCCGCGTCCGAAACCCCTTTTCATTCAAATCGCTGACGATATGCGAGTAGGAGAAGTCCTGCCCCAGCAGATCCATCATCAGCATCAGCGCCTGGTTTTCCGTCGGCTCCACCTCCAGCCGCTGGCAGTCGTCCGAGATCCGCAGACCATAGGGAATATCCTCCCCAAACGCGCCTTCGCTCGGTCCTTCCGAATCAGGCAGTTCGCGCCGCCACTCGATCGACACCATCTGCCATCCTGCAATTGTGCGCTGCTTGATGATCTCGGGGCTAAACGGCCCGGAAATCACATCACGAATCCGTTCAAAATGCGCCATAGTAAGCCTCCGTACAGTCTTCTTCGTGCCCTAGTATTCGCAATTGACCAACCAAAATCCGAACGCCGGCAAGTTGCTGCAAGTAGCTAGCCTGCAACCAAATAGCCACTAGACGCTAGTCATGGACGAGACCGCCCTTTGTTCACTCTCGCAAATCCGTGTCCGCTTCCGGACGACCGAATCCATCGTCAAATAGCCGGGGAACGGGAACACGCACGCGATTCCCGGCGGAATCAGACCGGACGCCTCATTACCACAGAAATATGGCGTAACCGTCAGTGCTTGGAGTAGGATGTGCCGTACTGCGAGGCTCAATTGAAGTGATTTCCTGCTGGCTTGCACGGCGGCTGTAGCGTGAAGGGGGTCGAACATGACAAAGAGCATCCTAAGAATTCTGCTGACGATTCTGATGTATGCAGGAGTTGTGGTCTTCCTTTTCCCCTACTTCACTGGCCGAATCACAGCGGGAATTCCCTTCATGATCATCGGCGCCGCATGTACCGTTATCTGCGGTTTGCTGCGTTGCTACCTCACCGAAGGCGACTGCGCCCGCATTCCTCATCACGGCCGCGACTGGTGACCGCACTCCCACCAAATCTCAACTGAATCCCCATCCCGCTTCAGGCAGTCTGTGCAGCAGCTGCCGAACGAAGCCACGTCTCCATCACCTCGTGACCGACGACTCCAGCCTGCTGACTGACGAGTTTACCGCCAGAGAACACCGCAAAGTTAGGGATGCCGCGAACCGAGTACCGTGCCGCAAGTTGTTGGTTCTTGTCCGTGTCTACCTTTAGGACGATCGCATTCCCGGCCATCTCCTTCGCCGTGCGCGCCACCTCAGGCGCTGCTGCACGACACGGACCACACCAGTCAGCCCAGAAATCAACCAGGACAGGAACGCGAGCGCTCTGGATAATCTCGTCGAAGAGCGCAGCGTCGACCTGCAGGGGCTCATCGAGCGGCGGCAATGGGCTCTTACATGCCCCGCATCGCCCAGTATCCGCCAGGTGGTTTGCCGCAAGGCGATTCTTCTGGCCACAGTTTTTACAAACTCTTATTCCTGGCATCCCTCTCTCCTCGTTTCATTGGATACGTCCGCCGAGTTTCGGTTGCAAGCCGCTGAGAAACCCCATAACCAAGCCTCAATCAATTCGTCGAGAGCCACCAGCCCGGCCCCGAGCACCAGCAACTCTCATCTGGCGCTTCATTCCGATGCAGCGACTTCACCTTGGCCCAGCTACTATTCCGAAACCCTTCTGTCAGCTTCTTCGCAGTCGTTTCGTTCCTTGCTCCAATACAAGATACAAACAATGCCTGAACGAGAAAACGTGCCGAGTACGTACCATCCTCCATCTTCGTGATGAGCAGCATTCCGCCCGCTCCCGCATCCGGAGTCATCGGAAACAACAGCCTGCCCATCGGACGTAACGCATCAAGCCACACGGCCATCGGTTCGGTCGCGCCTGCATTCACATAAAGAACATCGCAAGCCGGGATCGGCCCTTCCGCACCGGACTTCGAATGCACAGTCACATTGCGAAACGCAGCAAGGTTGTTGCTCGCACGCTCCGCAAGCTCCGGCACGATCTCATAGGCATCGACCGTTCCGTCCTCGCCCACCAGTTTCGCCAGCAACGTCGTGTAGTAGCCGGTGCCTGCACCCACGTGCACAACGTGTTCCCCTTTCTTCGGAGCCAACGCCGCCAGGCAGAACGCATGCAGACTAGGCTGACCATTGTTCAAGTGCTCATCGCCGCCCAGCGACACCACCACGTCCTGATAAAGCACCGCCGGATCATCTGAAGCGCTATCGATATAGCCAGACCGCGTAAACACCTTCCACGGCGGCGACCCAACGAAGTCCTCTCGCGGAGTCGTCGCGAATGCCGCAACCAGCTCGCTATCCCTTGGAATCCCAGCCTGCGCCGTAATCAGTTTGGCGAAGAACAATCGGTGTGACTCTATCCGTTCCATCTCGACCGCCAATCGTCTCTGCCTTGGCCGAACTTCTCCGACGCGTGCGACCGCGACATCACTAAGCGCGCCGGCGATACCGGATCGCGAACTCATAGGTCGGGTTTGGCGGAAACAGTCTCGCAATCAATCGAAGCCGGTCCGCCAGCGCTTGCGGGGCCAGCAGCGGATACTCGCGTTCGCGCAACTCGGAGTAATCGAAGTCGACCGATAACGAGAGCTGATAGATGGCCACGGCGTCCGAGAATGACGATTCGAGATAACTCGTCTTGGCCTTCTCGTCGATCAGTGGCTTGCCATCGACCGTGCCCGTCTTTCCGCTGGCCGCAAGCGAGAGGTTGCGGCTCTCCCACGCGTCCTGACTCGTCTCACCGCGGACGTCCGCCAGCGCCTGGCCCCAGACAAGCTGATCAAAGGCCTCGGGAACTCCGACGACGTCGACAAAGGCGTGGCCAATGTTGATGAAGAACTCGAAGGCCAGCGCGAAGCGGTCGCCCAACAGCCGGGTAGAGATAAAAACCCCTTCCGTGCCATCATGCGATACATTGCGATGGCAGATGGCCTGGTCCCCAAGCTCTGGAGTGTAAGACGGGGCGACAAGAGTAGCTTCACCGCCGCGGCGGTCGCTTAGCGCCAGCGGAACGAAGTAATACGTCTTCTTGGCCAGCGCAGCCGCAACGGCAGCCGGAACAGCTTGCACCATGCGCTCGAGTTCCCTGTCATCGAGATTGTTATCGCCGAACGAGGCGTAACGAATCCCATTCGCCGCGTGACGCACCGTCGCTTCGTGAATCACCTGCGCTGCCTGAACTAAATCGCTTTGAACACCTTCTGCCATAAAGCAGTATTCTACTGGTATGGCGCTCGTATCGCAGCATGGAAGCTCAACCTCACCCCGAACGTTCGGCTCGGGCTATCTATTTGGTATTCCCCTGGGAGATTTGGGCTGGTTTACCAGCCTGTTGATGAGCTTCGCTGTCGGGTTTGCCGCCTTCTTTGCAGCGACCTTCTGTGCCATCATTGGCGTCCTCATCTACAACACCGCGACGCACCATGCCGTCGACTTTGCACTGACATACAAGCGGTTCGGGTTGCCGGTCGGTTTGCTCATGCTGGCGACGTCACTCGCCTATCTGGGCACTCTGTGGGTCCGGCGGCAGCTTCGCAAGGAATAAGCAGGGAATCACCTGCCCCCAGGGCCATCCCAAGTGCAGTGCGGACGAAACAATCGCCGCCGCGCCCGCGTCTCTAGATTGTTCTGCTATTCTTCGTTCCTAGCACTAAATCCTGGAGGACCACCGTCTATGTCGTTCGTTTGTGCCTGTGTGCGTTGGGGCTGTTGCGCGGCCGCAATCGCAAGCCTTTCTGTTCCTGCCTTTTCCGCTGACAAGAAGCCCACTCCCGCAGCTCCAGAGACCGTGCCTTCCTACTACGGTCCGCAACCCGCAACCGAAAACGTCGATCTCACGATGTACGCGCGGATTCGCGAAGAAGGCTTTCACCACTCGCACGTAATGGAGTTTGGCAGCGCGCTGGCAGACGGCATCGGGCCGCGTCTCACCGGTTCACCGAACATGAAAAAAGCGAACGAGTGGACGCGCGACACACTGGCAAAGGTCGGTTTGGAGAATGCACACCTCGAAGACTGGGGCGAGTTCGGCATGGGTTGGCAGCAGATCAACACCTGGGCGCGAATGATCTCGCCCGATCCCGAGCCTCTCTGGATGCAGGCCGCACCGTGGTCACCTTCCACAAACGGACCAGTGACCGGCGAACTGGTTTACATGGATCTGCAGAACGAAAAGGACCTCGATAAATTCAAAGGCAAGCTGAGCGGCAAGATCGTGATGCTTGGTGCGATGCGTCCAACCCCCGATATCACCGAGCCGCTCTTCCACCGCTACACAACCGCAGAACTTGAAGAGATGGAGACCTACCCAACAGGCGACGCACGCCGCGGACAACCGAACATTCAGCAGTTGCTCGCTGACCGCGCACGCCTTGCTGCGCTCCGCACCGCTGCAGTCAAGATGATGACCGACGAGCATGTCGCCGCGATCATTACGCCCAGCCGCGATGGAGGCAATGGCGGCGGTACCGGCATCATCTTTGATGACAACGGAGCGAACATCGTCCGCAACGCCCAGGTGAAGGCGAACGCCGTCACGATTCCGAATGCCGTCATGATGATCGAACACTACAACCGGCTCGGACGTCTCCTCCAGAACCATGTGCCTGTCTCGATCGAAGTGAACATCGACACTAAGTTCACCGGCGATCACGAGCACGGCTTCGACACAGTAGCCGAGATTCCGGGAACCGATCCGAAGCTTAAGGATCAGATCGTAATGGTCGGCGGCCACCTCGATAGCTGGATCTCCGGCACCGGCGCAACCGACAACGGAGCAGGTTCGATCATGGCGATGGAAGCTGTGCGCATCCTCAAGGCGCTGAACATCAAGCCAAAGCGCACTATCCGTATTGCACTGTGGTCGGGCGAAGAGCAGGGTCTGTTCGGCTCGCAGGGCTACGTTGCAAATCACTTCGGAAAATTTGCCGAGCCCGAGCATCCAGATCCCGCCACTGTACCCGGCTTCCAGCGCCAGCGTGGCAAGCTGACAACCACCAAGGAGTGGGAGACTCTCGACGCGTACTACAACCTCGACAACGGCACTGGCAAAGTGCGCGGAGTCTACACCCAGGAAAACTTCGCAGTCGCCCCCATCTTCAGGCAGTGGATCGCACCCCTTGCAGACCTCGGTGTCAGCACAATCTCCTACCGCAACACCGGCGGCACCGATCACCTCTCCTTCGATGCAGTAGGCCTGCCCGGATTCCAGTACATTCAGGATCCGATGGACTACGAGACCCGCACTCACCACTCCGACATGGACACCTTCGACCGGTTGCACGCGCTCGATCTCGAGCAGGGCGCAATCCTCGAAGCGATCTTCCTCTACAACACCAGCGAGCGTGAGGCGATGATGCCGCGCAAGCCTTTCCCGCACCCCGAGCTGGAGCGTCAGGCAACGTCTCCAATCCCGGATATTTATCCGAACGCTGTACCCCCAACGAAGTAACTCGCAATTTCTTTTGAAGCGGGAACCCCTTCCTCATCCGGGAAGGGGTTCCGTTTTTAACGAGATACGTTACGCCGAAAGCAGTCCGGGCTGTGGTCGTTGACGATGCCGCAAGCCTGCATCCATGCATACACAATCACCGGCCCGACGAATTTGAAGCCGCGTTTCTTCAACGCCGCGGAAATTTCTTCGGAAAGCGGCGTCTTCGCAGGCACCGGCCCGTGGTTCTGAATCGGCTTGTTGCCTGCCATCTTCCAGATCCACGTAGCGAAGTCCTCGCCCGCATCCTCCATCGCGACATAAATCCGCGCACCATGGATCGTCGATTCGATCTTCGCGCGCGAACGAATAATTCGCTCGTTCTGAAGAAGCCTCGCAATATCCGCCTCACCCATGCGGGCAACCTTCTTTGGATCGAAGTTGCGAAATGCTTTGCGAAACGCCTCGCGCTTGCGCAGGATCGTCATCCAGGAAAGCCCCGCCTGAAAGCCATCGAGCATCAGCGACTCCCACAGTGCGCGGCTGTCGCGCTCCGGAACCCCCCACTCCTCGTCATGATAGGCGCGCATCAGCGGATCATCGCCCGCCCACACGCAACGCCGAACCGCCGTCGTCTTTTTCATCATGCACTCTCCAATCCGATAGTCCCGATAATCCTGATAGACCTGCTCATTCTAGATTGCATCGTCACAACCACGCACTAAGGAGCCGCGCCGAGCTTCCCATCAGTCTCAGATTGTCGCTGCGATTGCCGAAGTAGCGCGCATTGATCTCAGTCGAACCAATGTCTTCCAGACCACGAAAGGCCGTCAACTCGCCGGCGATCTCAGGCGGAGTGAAGAACAGCTGAAACGGCTCGCCCGCAAGCTGCACTCGCGCAGCGAGAGAGTCATGCGCAAGCTTTTCCAGAAACGGCAACGCAGACCGAGGTTGCCCATAGTCCAGCACCAAGCCACTCCCCGCCGGCTGCGACGCAACGAACGCAATCGTCGAACGAAACGCATCGAGCGTGAGATAAGGAACAACGCCGAGCCACGCAAAAAACGCAGGAATCGCCGGATTGAAACCTGCCGCGTGAAGTTGCTCCGGAAGCGTCTGACGTTCAAAGTCGACTGGCGCGTAGGCAAGATTCGCTGGTGCTTTCAGCATTCCCGTCTTAAGCAACTCCCGCTTCCATTGCTGCGTTGCCGGGTGGTCCACCTCAAACACGCGCAACTCCGAATAAGGATTGCGATGCGCAAATGTATCCAACCCCGCCCCAAGAAGAACGTACTGCGTCACGCCTTGGGCAACGGCCTTCGCAAGGTTGTCCTCTGCATAACGGCTCCGAGCAACCAGGAAAGCCCGAAGCGCCACAGAGAAAGGCTTCTCCAATTTGGTCGCAGTCTTATGAAGTTCAGGCAGATACTCCTGCCCAAGAATCGGAACAGCTACAGGATCATCGAACACCAGCGGCTTCGCGTCATAAATCTGATGCGCAGCACGCCGCAGAGCCACGCGGAGTGCAGTTCTCGATGGGCGGGCGTCATCCATCACCAGCGGCCCGTAACCTAAGCGATCTTCGCCGCAGCGTCGGAGTCTTGTTGTGTCATCCAGGTCAGCGCTTGCGAGAGATACTGTTTCATCTCTTTACGCGGAACGATCGCGTCCAGGAATCCATGCTCTAGCAGAAACTCCGCGCGCTGAAATCCTTCGGGCAGCTTCTGGCGAATCGTCTGCTCAATCACCCGAGGTCCTGCAAACCCGATCAAAGCATTCGGTTCTGCAATATTCAAATCACCAAGCATCGCAAAACTCGCCGTCACACCACCTGTAGTCGGATCGGTCATCACGGAAATGTAAGGAATCTTCGCGTCATCCATCCGCGCAAGCCCGGCTGAAATCTTCGCCAGCTGCATCAGCGATGCGATCCCCTCCATCATGCGCGCACCGCCCGACGCCGCAACGATGATCAGCGGATTCCGAGTCGCGAGCGAGCGATCAACCGCCCTCGCAATCGTCTCCCCCACCACAGCCCCCATGCTTCCACCGATAAAGCTGTACTCCATCACACTCAGTACCACCCGGTGTAGCCCGAGCATCCCGATCGCGTTGATGATCGCGTCATTCAGCCCTGTCTTCCTCTGCGCCTCCGCCAACCGCTTCTTGTAAGGCTTCAAATCAGTAAAATTCAACGGATCAGTCGAGCGAAGCCCAAGGTCAACCAGCTCATACCCAGGCTCAAGCAGATTTTCAATTCGCGTCCTCGCGTCGATGCGGAAGTGATGACCGCAGTGAGGACACACCTGCTGATTCGCTTCCAACTCCGCCTTGAACAGAATCTTGCCGCAGTCCGGGCAGCGAATCCACAGCCCCTCAGTACGGACGGTCTTCTTCGAGTCGTTGACGATCTCGTGATCTTCGCGCTTGAACCAACTCATGCCTGCTCGCCCTTCCAGAGTGTCCTGACCATTGTAGCGGGGTAGCCTAGTTAAGCGGAGTCCGACGGGTTTCCGATAAGCCACGTATTTACAATCAGATATTTTTGTTGACTGCAACAAAATGCACACATGTGGCGAATTTGCTGCCGAATTTAGAGCTCTGCCAATGCTTGCTGTGCCCCCGATTTCCGGTTATTCTCAACGGTAATTTCTTTTTTCCCCAGTCAAATGGAATGGGGAAGCTGACGGGCCCTTCTCGATAGAAGAACGAGTTAGCCAGATCGTCGAGCTCACGGTGCCGCATTATCAGCATCGCAAATGGCAAAGCTATCGACAGAACATTCTTGGCATCTAATGTGACAGCATGTCTGCTTATGCAAACAGCTTGCAGAAGCCTCAGCGCTTCGACATGTACGTCAGAAAGCTTCAATCTATCTGCGTCATGCATGCCGTCCACATCGGATCGCACAGGGATCTCCCCGATTTTCTTGAGCAACTCGTGGAAGACAAACACCTTGCGATGGACTTCTGGGCGTTCATCGGCAGGCTGAGCCAGCGAGACGGTGGCGAACTAACCGACGATCAGACCCTGGCTGTCGTCATTGAAAGTATCACCGACAGTGATGTTTGGCAGGAAGACGCTGGCCTTAATAAAACTATCGATAGGCTGCGCGCCCTGCTCGCCGGCGTCGATATCCCAGCCGACCAGACGCAGCCAAAGATTGCTCCGTTCCCCCGCGAAAAAGACGCTCCGCAAGACGACGCTTCCTCATGGACCCACGATGACGCCTCCGCCATAAGGCGAACCGATTCAGAAGAGGCTTTTTCACACGACAACGTCAGCGCATTTGGCGAAAATCCCGACCCAATCGCTGCTCCATCGGCGACACATGCCCCGCGGCTCGAAGAAGAGCTTCTGCGAATCGAGCTGACCAGGCTCTTGCGGCAGTACTTCGACGACGTTGCCAAGAAGATGAGCAAGGGCGAGCCTCACCCTGAATCTGCAACATCGATGGGCACAATTGCGAGCGCCATGACTCGCCGCTCATTAGAAGAACCGGCCTCGGAAGAGGTGGAGGAGCAGCGCCGCAGGCTTACCTCAAGGCTCGTTTTAGAACCCCAGTCCTTCATCGACGAGTCCCCCGAGGCGGAGGCCCGCACTCTTCCTGTCCGCACCCCAAGAAAGACGGAGCCTCAGCTCGCAGGATATGGCCAAACTGTCGGAGTCCTTTTACTGGTAGCGTGGTTAATTGGAGCAGTCTTCGCCATCTATCCGTACCATAGGCCGTTGCAGAAGGGGTTCAGAGCATGGTTCAACCGCCAGCTGCTGCCAAACCCCGAAGCGGTTTCCATCAACCTCGGTCCGCAGCAGCAACCTGCCGAGGAGGATCAGGACGATTCAGAAGCACGGACGACACAAAGTACCAGCGTCCCCCTTCCAAGGCAACCTGCGCCTCAAGACACAACTGCTCCCGCACCGAACGGTGCGCCGACCGGAACATCCGCGCCCGCTCCGTCATCTCTGAGAGCGTCGACAAGTTCATCTTCGCGCCGAGGCAATTCGACTTCGCCATCAAGAAGCGCGCCCACCTACGCGGCCCCAATCGTAAGACCGCATGGTGGAGCACCAAGAATCTTCAACTCCAGCAGCAGCCGAAATGTCGATCGCCCAATCGTTCAGCCTGACGAGATGCCGTCAAACAATCTATCCTCGGCGGATGCCACCAGGATCGTCCAGGTAGACGCCTCTACGATGAAGGCAAATCTCGTCGCGTCGTGGGTCCCCATCTATCCTGAAGCCGCAAAACAAAACCGAGTCGCAGGCCACGTCGTCATGCAGGCAATCATCTCGAAAGATGGCACCGTTAGGAGCGTACACGTCACCGAGGGCGACTCGCGTCTTCGCGCCGCGGCCGTCGAGGCCGTCTACAGATGGCGATACAGACCATACGTCGTCGACGGCCAACCGGTTGAAGTCGCAACAACGATCACAGTCGATATCAGCCCGAATTGATGAGAGCCCAGGGATGAGAGCCCAGCAACGCCTCGTCCATTCACACCAACAACACCTGACAATTAAGCCAAAGTCAGTAGCAGGGTCGTTACGCTTGCCGCAGGGAACGTGTGCAGCAGGCGGCCCGCCGTCGCTTGGCTAACCGTCGCCGGGCGCGGATGAACCGCGTTGGGATGCTCGAAATCGTTGTGAGCATGAACATCCGTCTCGCTCAACACCGTGCCAGTGGCGCTCGCAATCTTCGCTCCCTGCACCACTACCTCTGTTGTCAGCGGCTGATCCAGACGCGGGTTCACCACCGTCAACGTGATCTGCTTGCCATCTCCCGAACTCGCCACCGACGCAGATCCGCTAAGACCCGCAAGAGTCTTCACCGCATCAAGCGATCCTCGGTAGCTGTTGCCGCCCGCAGGAATAGGCGAGTTGGCAAGCGGATTACGAATCGCAGCAGCGCTAAACTCCGCGCGAACTGCCTGCGCGCCACTGTGCGGCAGATACATCTGGAAGACGTGGAAGGTTGGCGTCACCGTGAATTTGTCTCCCTGCGCGAGCATCAGCGAATGGATACAGTTCACGGACTGCGCGACGGCGGCAATCGCAACCTTGTCGGCGTGCCGCTGAAAGATATCGAATGTGATGCCGGTCAACAGCGCATCGCGCATGGTGGATTGCTGCGATAGGTTGTACTCCGGCGCGAGCTCAGTACCTTTGCCATACCACGCGCCCCACTCGTCGACCACCAACTTCACCTTCGGCTGGCCATACGCGGTGCCCATCGCTGCCCAGTGGTCCGTCACAACCCGCTCCATAATGCTTCCGCGAGTCAGCAGATCGTAGTAATCGTCGCTGCTAAAGTTCAGCGCGTCGCCCGCGGCAAACTTCGACGGGCTCCCCGACGTGTAGTAGTGAACCGACAGCCCCCACAAATGCCGTCGCTCCGGATTCGAATACAGCGCCTTGAACAACCTTGTCGTCCAATCGACGTCGTCTCCGTTAGGACCTACGGCAACAAAGCGCAGCGGCTTTTTGTTGTAGGTCGGAGTCCACGCCGTGTAACGGCGAAACTCAGCCGCATACTCCTCCGGGTTCAGGTTTCCGCCGCATCCCCAGCTCTCGTTGCCCACGCCCCACAAATCGACGTCGAAGGGAGAAACATCCCCGTTGGCAGCCCGTAACGCAGCAAGCGCGTTCGGTTGAGCCTTCGCCGCTGAGTTCGATGGCACATCGCCCGCCGGCGCATTGCAGTACTCAATCTCCTGGTAGAAGTCGCGCGCCGGGAGCGATCGCAGATCAGCCGCAAGATACGGTTTGCATCCGATCGCGCGGCAGGTGCGCATGAACTCATGAAGACCGTACTGGTTCGAGTCCTGCTGGTCCCAGAAACCCGTACGCGCAGGCCGCTTGGCCGACGGGCCGATACCGTCGCGCCAATCATAACTGTCGGCAAAACACCCGCCCGGCCAGCGCAACAGCGGAGCCTTCACCGCCCGCATCGTGTCGATGAAGGCCTTGCGAATCCCACCCTCGTTCGGAATCTTCGACCCTTCGCCCACCCAGACACCGTCATAGATCACGCCGCCGAGCTGCTCGATGAAGTGGCTATAGATCTCCGGCGAGATCGTCCCGATAGGCTCAGCCGGAATAATGTCGATGCGCGCATCCGCCTGGGCAGTTTGCGCCAGCAGCTTCGAACCGCGAAGAGCGGCACCCGAGGCGGCAAGAGTGGAGGCTTTCAGGAAAGTGCGTCGGCTGGTCGATTGAAATGGCATTGGGTAAACGTTCTCCGTAACGAATCAAACAATATAGAGTCCCAACAAACTCCGCAAGCTGAACGCCGATTTTGGAGTCGGTATCTATTCGGTATCTATATAGAGATAGAGAATCGCTCGCGAAGCGCGGTCGATATTTCAGCATCTGCGCCGCGATCTCAAAAAGCCTGTGGAGGGAAGCAAGCTGCGTCGAGCGTCACCTTAGTGGCCGGAGTGATAGGGGTGCCCAGCGAGAATCGTCAGAGCGCGATAGACCTGCTCAGCGAGCACAACCCGAGCCAGTTGATGCGGCAGCGTCAGCCTGCCAAAAGACAAAAGCAGGTTGGCGCGCTGGCGTGCAACTGGCGACCACCCGTCCGCCGGCCCAATCGCGAATATCAGCCGCTGTGTCCCCTCGTCGCGGATCCGACCCAGGCGCGCGGCAAACTCTTCGGAAGTGAACTGCTGCCCCCGGCTGTCCAGCAAAATCGCATAGGCCGGAGCCCGGCCCGGCTGCCGCTCCAGCCAATCCAACACTCCGGCTTCCGTCTCAAAGACCTGGGAATCACACCGAACGTACCGCGTCGCACGCTCCAAATACTCGGCAAACAGGCCATCCGTGGCCTCCGATTTGGAGCGAGCGCGGCGGGGAAAAACAGCGGCAAGAGTGATCTTCATCAAGATCCGGCGTTCAGTTTAGTAGATCAACTCCAGGATTTATCCAATATTTCATAGGCGAACCTCCACTCATCCCGAAAAAAGTCCAAGTTTCCCCGAAATCAGGTGGTTCGTCAATTTGGCCCTTTGCGTGCAACCGATTCGAGCCAAGAGCTCAAAAATTGAAGGGGACTGTCATGAAACAGATTTCGGTTTGGCGTCGCGTCATCCTTGGTACGCTCCTCGCCGTGTCGTTCAGTTATGCCCACGCAATAGAAGTTACTGCCCGTATTAAGGGAAGCGTGACCGATCCCTCAGGTGCTGTCGTACCAAGCGCTCAGATAACAGTCACCAATACTCAGACCGGCGTCGTGACCACCACGACCTCGAACACGTCCGGCGACTACCTCTTCCCGGCCCTTCCCATTGGAACCTACAACATCAATGTCACCGCTGCCGGTTTTAAAGGTTTTACCGCAACCGGAATCGTCCTGAATATCGACCAGGAGTTTGTCGAGTCGGTCAAGCTATCGGTTGGTAGCTCTTCAGACACCGTCTCCGTCGAAGCTGACAGCGTCCAGGTCAACACCACGGACATGCAGCTGTCCAATATCGTGGACTCGCACCAGATCGTCGAACTCCCGTTGATCGGTCGCGCCTTTACCCAGTTGGAGCAGATCATGCCCGGCGTGCAGGCCTCGAGCGACCGCTTCGGCGGGTTCTCGGTAAACGGAGGCCAGACCCAACAGTCCGCCTACGTCATCAACGGCGCGGACTCGAACGACCTCCCACTCAACACGATCGCCATTCAGCCCAACATCGACGCCCTTGCTCAGTTCAACCTGGTCACCGGCCCCCTCAACGCCGAGTATGACCGTAATGGCGGCGCCATCGTCAACACCGCCATCAAGCAGGGCACCAACCACTTTCACGGCGACGCCTTCTGGTTCTATCGCGACACATTCCTCAACACTCGAAACTTCTTCCAGAAGTCCGTCATCGGCACCACCTCCTCAGGCGCTCCTATTATTCAGCCCACCTCCCCATTCCACCAGAACATCTTCGGCGGCACGATCGGCGGACCGGTTCTCAAGGACAAGCTCTTCGGCTTCTTCGCATATCAGGGGACACGTCAAAGGGTTCCCCAAACAGGTGGCAACGTCAACGTCTTCTCCGCGAACGAATTGGCCGGTAACTTCGCCGGAACCACATTCTCGAGCAACCCCATTCCAGCAACAGTCAACATCCCCGGATGTTCCGCCGGCCAGACCTTCGCTTCCTGCTTTGGTCCCGCTGGCCTCAATGGCAAGCTTCCGACAGGCGCATTCAATCCTGTCGCGGCAAATCTGCTCAAAACCTATGTTCCCGCAGCCGCCCCGGGCACGACGAATACTTACACGTTCAATCCGGTTACAGGATCAACCATTGATCAGTACATCGGGCGAGCAGACTACAACGTTACCTCCAAAGACCAGATATATGCGGTCTATATCCGCCAGAAGACACTTACTACTGACACTCTTCCATTCACCGGTGCCACCATACCCGGCTTCGGGGACATGAGCACAACCATCATTGACCAGGGTTCCCTTGGCTACACCCGGCAGATCAGCAACACGATGGTCAACGACCTCGAGGTGCACTACACCCGCTTCAACTTCGACGCCGTCGAACCGCAGCATGTCGTTACCCCCGCCAGTCTCGGATTCTCCATTGCTCCGCAGAATGCGGCTGCGGCAAGCGTTCCGACCATCGCCTTCACTGGAACTAACTCGAATCAGCCGGCCTTCACTCTCGGCTTCAGTACCAACGGGCCTCAGCCGCGTATCGACCAGGTCTACCAGCTAAACGACAGCATCTCTAAGAGCCTTGGTCATCACAACCTGAAGTTCGGCTACGACCTGCGCCGGTACAACGTGTCCAACCCCTTCTACGCCAACAATAGCGGTTCCTACTCCTTCAACTCGACCTCTGGAGGAGGTAACAACTTCACCTCGGGCGACGTCGCTTTGGACTTCTTGCTCGGCATTCCTCTCAGCTATTCCCAGGGCTCTGGCGCAATCATCAACGCCTACGCCTTCCTGAATTACTTCTTTGCGCAGGACACTTGGAAGGCGACTAGCTCGCTCACCTTGTCCTATGGTCTCGGCTACCAGATCGATACTCCGCTCCACAACACTCAGTTCAAGAGCATCGGAGTCACCTGCTACATCCCCGGTCTTCAGTCAAAGGTCTTTCCCACCGCACCGAAGGGCCTCGACTACCCTGGCGATCCTGGCTGCAACAACGCCAGCGGTGCCACCACCCGGTATTCCGACTTCGGACCTCGGTTCGGCTTCGCTTGGGCTCCGGATCTCGGGTCTTTGTCGGGGGGCAGCTCCAGGAAGCTCTCCATCCGTGGCGGCTACGGCATCTACTACAACAGAACCGAAGAAGAGACCTCGCTTCAGAACCTCGAAGATCCACCCTTCGGAGTCAGCTCGTCCGGTGCAGTGGACTATGGCAATGCGACGAATCCGGGTTTTGCCAATCCTTATCAGGATCTCAACGACAACACTTCCGGCGGCCTCTATAAGAACAAGTTCCCCTTCACCTTCCCATCCGCAGGTCAGGCTGTTGATTTCACCCAATTCACGCCCTTCGGTCTAAGTCAGTACGCACCTGGGTTCCGTTCGCCATACTCTGAGAACGTCCAGCTCACAGTCGAGCGTGAGTTCCCAGGTCAATTTGTCGCTCGGGCCAGCTACGTCGGTACCTTCGGTCGTCACAATCAGCTCGTCGTCGAAGGAAACCCAGTTACTCAAGCCGGTCACGATGCCTGCCTTGCCAGCACAACCTGCAACACAACCAACCGCAACCTGCAAAGCTTCTACTACCCGACTCACACGCAGTACGGCTATGCGGATCCCGCTATTGGTGGTCTGAACGACTTCGGCAGTATTGGTCTTATCTCCACAGCTGCAGCGTCAAACTACAACTCGCTTCAACTCAGCGTTGACAAGGGCCTTACGCATGGACTTCAAATGCAGGCCAGCTACACTTACTCCCACGCACTCGACAACGCATCCAGCTTCGAGAACAGCGGCTTCGGTTCGAACGGCCAGCGCGGCTACAACCAATACCCCGGCGGCCAAGGCCTGAACTACGGAAACGCTCTCTTCGACGCCCGCCATCGTTTCGTTATCGCTCCGATCTACATCACCCCAACCAGGGGCGGCAATGCCTTCTCGCCGAAGAACCTCGCGCTGTCAGGATGGGAGATCACCGGTATCGCAACCTTCGCAACCGGTTTCCCATTTGACATCTCCTACGCCGGAGCCACATCTCGCTCCTTGTGGTGCTCGGCGTCTCTTTCCTTCTATGCCTGCCCGGATGTTCCGAATCAGATTGCCCCGATCTCTTACGGCAACAAGCGCGTTCTGGTCAACAACAAGAGCACTGACTTTTTGGCAACCAGCTTCGCGGCTGAACCGCTTGGAGGCTTCGGCAATATCAGTCGAAACACTTACCATGGACCCGGGATTAACAACACCAACCTGATCCTTGCCAAGAATTTCGCGGTATCAAGCGATGGCGTTCGCTCCCTCCAGTTCCGCATGGAGAGCGACAACGTCTTCAACCACACGCAGTTCTCAAACCCAACCTCGAGCTTCACGTCGACGAACTTTGGCCTGATCACCGCCGCAGCCGCTGGTCGTCAGACTCAGTTGGCCGTGAAGTTCTACTTCTAACAACCCCTTCGCCTCTCAAGGCGTAACAAAAGGCGGAGAGCTTCGGCTCTCCGCCTTTTACATGACCCAGTAACCTACGCAGAGAGGCGCCCATTAAGAGCGCCTCTTTGCATTGCTAAAACCGCCTCGCATCAGCCCCTACCTTTTCTTTGCAACCTTCTTCGGTGCAGCCTTACGCGCCGGAGACTTAGCCCCTACTTTCTTGACAGCACTTTTCTTTGCCACCACCTTCTTTGGAGCAGCCTTCTTCGCCGCAACCTTCACAGGCGTC
>Ga0206911_1064_pt2 | contig 18030 bp, 17 predicted proteins | sample Alteio_BWOrgHeat_74_FD_152956 | JGI IMG/M metagenome (GOLD analysis project Ga0206911, IMG submission 152956) | Enriched cells from forest soil in Barre Woods Harvard Forest LTER site, Petersham, Massachusetts, United States -... | ecosystem: Environmental > Terrestrial > Soil > Temperate forest >...
GGCGATGAGCAGGCCGATGACGATGGTGGCGATGTGGATGAAGAAGTCTCGCCAGGTGGAGGCGGCGTGGTGGGCCGGGTGGACGTCGAGCATGGGGATGGGTTCCTCGGGCGTGCTGGGAGGTACGGGATTTTCGGGTTCGGACGGGATGGGGTCGCTCTCGGGCATGATGGGATAGCTCCAGGGCAAGATTCGGAGCTAGGCTAGTGTCCTGCTTTCTGGAGCCCGGTTGCCTCATAACTAAGGAACTTCGCGGCATAGGCCAGCTTGCCCTGAGTCTCGGAGGTTGCGGTGATTAGTTCTTCCGTGTCGCGGGTTGAAAGGTTGCCGTCCGGCGAACGGTGAGTGATGGCCTCGGCGATTTCGGCCTGGGTATAGAACGCGTGCACCGCTTCCATGAAGGAGGTAACGACCTCATAGAGGTAAACATTGGCCCTCAGTTCGTCGTGAGGCATCAGGCTTAGGGCACCGCCTTGTTGGGCCGATTGCCACACGGCGTCCGGGGTTCGGTACAGGTTCGAAGAGTAGTGAAGTTTCCCGGTGATCGGAGCGTGCGAACTCTGGTATTCGCGCAGGAGCGCCATGTTCCGGTCCAACTGCGACTGGATGGCCTTCACTGCTTCGAGATTCTTTTGCAGAATCGCCCGGTTTTCGTCACGCTCGGCCGACAACTCATGGCGAATCTCCTTCAGTTGATGGCGGTGGTGGAAGTACTCGACGGCTTGTTCGAGGCTGACGGCGATGAGCAGGCCGATGACGATGGTGGCGATGTGGATGAAGAAGTCTCGCCAGGTGGAGGCGGCGTGGTGGGCCGGGTGGACGTCGAGCATGGGGATGGGTTCCTCGGGCGTGCTGGGAGGGTCCTGTGTTGCGGGCGGGGACGGGATTTGGGTTTCTTCAGGCATTTTGTATCTTGCAGGCTGGCGGTTTATTTCAGGGCTTGCGGGTCGATGGTGGTGCCGTTGGGTCCGCTGTTGGCGGCCTTCATGCGCTCTGCGGTTTTCTGGTGGGCGGCGGCCATTCCTTGCGGATCGAGTTGCGATGGCAACGGCCTGAGAGTTTCGATCATTTCCCAGGTGATGGTGTGGGGGCTCTCGGGATATTCGGCGGCGAAGCGGCCGAAGGAGTAGCCAAAGATGACGTGCTTTTGGAGGGCAGTCAAGGTTAGCTGGATGACCTGGTCGAGCTGCTGCGGAGTGAGATGGGTGGGGTCGCTGTCAAGGAGGTCGAAGCTGTGGGCGTCGTTGATGGCGTTCCAGGCCTGCAGCGACTGATCATTCATGGTGGTCAGGATTCGGTAGTACTCCTGGTTGGCATTGGATTCTTCGAGAGGCATGAGCTGCACGACGCCTTTCTGCTGGGCGGCGTCCCAGACGGCGTGATTCCACTCAAAAGGAGACTGGATCCAGCGGAGTTCGCCGGGGAGGGCTGTTTGCGGTGTGCCTGGGTGTTGGCGGATGTACTCGAGGACGGTGAGGTTGTTTTTCAGCTCGACAAAGGTTCTGCGCCAGTCGTGTTCGTCGTCGGCCCACGCCTTTTCGTTGGCCTTGCGCTCCTGCTCGAGGGCTTCGCGTGTCTCGCGCAGCTCGTAGTGCTGATGGATGCGCTCGACGGTTTGTTCGAGGCCGATGGCGATGAGGAGGCCGAGGACGATGGTCGCGATGTGGACGAAGAAGTCGCGCCAGGTGCTGGCGGCGTGATGGGCGGGGTGGACGTCGAGCACGGGAGGTGGCTCCTTCGGAGGCGCGGAGTCGGGGTCGGGCACGGAGATTCGTGTCTCCGGCGGGCTGGAGTGGGTTTCGGGCACGGTTGGGCTTTGGGGACAAGTCTAACGTGGAGGTGCGAGAAAGCTAGATAAAAACTGCGGGGTAGATGCAATTCGGATGGCGTTTCAGCCGAAGGCTGTTTAGCAAGGTTTGTTAGTGAGGTCCGGGGCCGGTCTCGAGCAGAATCGGAAGGTTCTGCACCTGCACCGCTCCGCCGACGATTGGATGTACGCCACCGCTGAGATCGCGAAACTCGGTCATCTGGGCGGGCGAGCTAATGCTGAGACTGCCGGTTGCGTTTGAATTCCAGACTACCTGTGCCTGGTTGCCTCCTGGTCTTGTGAGAGAGCATGTCCATGTTCCGTTGTGATCCTGCGCGCAGGGCTGTGTCAGTGTTGCGCCGATGATCCACTTGTACGTCTCTCGATAGGCCACTCCAGCTGGCGAGAGATTGTTTGTCGCATCGATGAGACGTCCCCATTTCGGGTCGCCATCGTAGGCGTACCACACCACGCGATCTACACTCTTTGACCATTGCAAGAAGAAGAACTTGGATAGAAAGGCAGCTCGATGAGCATCGTCGCCAATACTGTTTTCTCCCCAGCTACCTTCGGTGTCCCACAACGACATTGCGCTCAAATTGTGGCGACTCAGGACTAACCGGTAAGCGTCAACGGTCGCGGTAATGCGTTCTGCGTGGACTCCTTCGTACCCGTGGAACGCGACGATGTCGAAGGTGTGGAGCCCACTGGCCTTGACAAAGGAGTCCAGCCACTTGGCCCCTGCTTTACCGGCGGAAGAAGGAGAGAGGACGATAGCTGATGGATCGATGCTCTTGATGATTCGATAAGCGTGCTGAGCCATGGTGACCATAGTGGCAAGATCGCCGCAGTAAGAAGCTGCTTGTTCTGGCTCGTTCCAAAGTTCCCAATACTTAATGCGGCCTGCAGCATTTGTAACGATTGCGGTAACGTATTGGTCCCATGCTGAGATAGCAGGCGGAGCGCATTGTCCGGGGCCATAAGGTCCTGCTGCATCGGGTGCTGTGGAGGCCCAGCGGGGCGTTCTGCCGAAGGTGTAGATGATCTGTGCTCCCCGGCTCATGTTTACGGCGATGTATGAGTTCAGTGGAGCGAAGTTGTACTGACCTGCGGCGGGGTTTGCTTCAGCCCAATCCAGAGCGGGATGGGCGTCCCACGTTCTTGTCGTACCGAAGGTTAGTGGCGGATTCATGTGCTTGTAGTTGAGAATTGTCAGGCCAAAAAATGCAGAAGAGGCGATCGGCGGCGGGATAGTGATTTGAGCTGTACGAGGTGCGACGCGGGTGGAGATTGCGATGATCGCAATGGCTGAACTGCCAATCGCGCAAAGGATTGAGCCAGCCCATAGCCTCGCTCGCTTGACTCTCATGGGGAAAGCATAACTCTGCCTTTCATAACCGGAAGGGCCGCTTGCGCGTCGCGCGGTCACTTCGTGACTTGTATACCCTGTCGTGGTTGATGAAGTGAGGTGGGGCTCCCGTTGGCCGGCGCTATTTTTTGTCTGAGGTGTTGTCGAGGTTTTTGATGAAGCCCTTTGCGTCGAAGCCCGCTGCCTCGAGGCGGGAGAAGGTGAGGAGGTAGGCGGGATTCTGCATGACTTCGGCTTTTGTGGGGTTGTGGTGGAGCTGAAAGAGTTCGGCTAACGTGAGGGACGGCGGGAAATCTCTGAAGTTTTCGGACATGTTTTGGAGGTCCAGTCCGTTTATGAAATGCTTGGTCAGCGCTATCTGTGTGAGAGTGGTGATTTCGGTAATCTGGGCCGGGGTCAGGTCTGAGAGCCGGCTATCGATAAGGCTGTAGCGCTCGGCGTCGTTGATTGCGAGCCACTTTTCGCGGTTCGAGTCGCCGATCTTGCGGAGTTGAGCATACAACTTTTGCATTTCCGCGACTTCTTCGCGGGGCATGAGACTGGTGACGCCCGAGGTCTGGGCTTCCTCCCAGGCGGCGCTTTCGTAGACTGCGCCTCCGGATAACCACAATAGAGCGCCGGGGAGTTTTTCGTCTGGTGTGCCAGGGTGGTGGCTGAGATAGGCGAGGACCTGCAGATTGTTCTGCATCTCGGCCGATACGACTCGGAAACTCTTTATGTCCCGGGCAAACGCCTGCCTGTTGTCTTCGCGCTCGTTGCGGAGAAGTTCGCGAGTTTCGGCGACCTGGTTGCGGTGGTGGAAGTATTCGACGGTTTGCTCGAGGCCAACGGCGATGATGAGGCCGATGACGATGGTGGCGATGTGAATGAAGAAGTCGCGCCAGGTGGTAGCGGCGTGGTGGGCCGGGTGAACGTCGAGCATAGGAGAATGGTCCTCGGGCTGATCGGAGGGTTCGGGGCGAGGGACGAGTTCGCTTGTGGGAGCCGGTGCGACGGGCGTCGGAGGGGGGACGGTTTCAGGCGACTGATCTGGCTGCAAGTCGTGCACGATCACGCCTCACGTAAAGAAGTGCGGAACGAAGGAGCTGAAGTTGTCGGTGATGGGGCCGAAGGATTCGCGGACGCCCATGCCGCAGCAGTCCTGGTCGATCATCCAGAGGCCGAGGACGGTGTGGCGGTTGTCAAAGACGGCAGCGGGGGCGAGGGTCTGGTAGATCTGTTTGCCGTTGTAGGGGCCGGGGGTGGAGACGACTGTTGCGTTGTCGCGAACGAGGGTGATGTTGGCGCCTTCGCGGGACATGAGGGGTTTGCGGACGTAGTCGCGCATGCTTCCAGGTGAGTCAAAGTGTGACTCCAGCAAGAGCTCGTGGTTGGGATAGAGCTGCCAGAGGATGGGGAGAATGCCTTTGTTCGAGAGGAGCATCTTCCAGATGGGCTCGATCCAGCGGATGCTTTGGTAGGTGGCGATGGCATGGGGGGCGAACTCTTCCTGAAGCATCGCCTCCCAGGGGTAGAGCTTGAAGATGGAGAACATGGGGTGTTCGTCGGGGTCGAGGAACATCTGTTGCGAGTCGTTCCAGCCGATCTCCTGCATGAACATCTGTTCGGTGCTGAGGCCGGCTTGTTGCGCGGTGTCGCGAAGGTAGGTAACGGTGAGCTGGTCTTCGGGGTTGTCGAGCGCGGCGAAGTAGACGGGCTTGGAGAGGTAGGAGTCGATGTCCTTCCACTTGGCGATGAGCTTTTCGTGGATGGAGTTGAACTGGTCTGGCTTGGAAGAGAAGATGCTGTGCGGCATGGCTCCTAGATCCTTGAGCCAGTTCCACTGGATGACGGCGGCTTCGAGGAGCGAGGTGGGTGTGTCGGCGTTGTACTCGAGGAGTTTTGGGGCGCTGCCGGATTGCGCGCCGCCCCATGTCATGTCGAAGCGGCCGTAGAGGGCGGGAGGTTCGTTGTTCCAGGCCCACTCGATGGCTTCGATGGCGAAGTCGGGGATGTCGAGTTCGGCGTAACGTTTTTTGTCGATGATGTGCTGGGCCGCGGCGAGGCACATCTCTTGAAGCGTGTAGCCGGCGGCTTCGAGAGTGTCGATCTCGGCGGCGGTGAACTGGTAGGCGGCGGACTCGTCCCAGTAGGGGGTGCCGTTTTCGAGCGTGTGGAAGATGAGGCCCTGGGATTCGACGGTTTGCTGCCAGTTGGCGCGAGGGGTGAGTGAGAGGCGCTGCATTCTTGTTCGGCTCCTATTTATTCGCCTTTATTCGCCGGCTCCGCTGCCGTGGCCGCTGCTTGAGCTGCTGCTGGAGTGGCTGCCGCCTTCGGCGAAGGAGCTGCCGAAGCCTCCGCGGGTGGTGTAGCTGACTCCGGGTGCGGGAACATAGCCGCCGCCGCCGACTGGTGTGCCGAGGCCGTACCCGCCCCATCCGCCGTAGTAGTAGCGGTAGGGGAAGATGGGGATGAAACCGCCGTGGCCGTCGGGGCGTTGCTGCACGGTCTCGTTCTTGCAGAGGCTGTCGTCAACGACATTGTTATTTTCGTCGACGCAGCGTTGCATCTGGGGTCTGCGGCAGCCGGTGAGAAGAGAGAGGGCCGCGGCAGCTAGTAGTGGTGCGGTGACTTGGGCTGAGCGCTTCATCGGTGTCGAACAAGAGTATCAAGAGGAGTGGTGGGTGCGGCTGAGCCGGAGTCAGGGCACCGGTTGAATCGAAAGGGCGAAGGCGCCGGGCGCTGTAGCGAGAGTGGGTTGGAAGGGGCCAGTTGCTGTTGCGAGGTTAAAGATGGCGGAGACGTTGTTGGTCGGGTAGTGGGCGATCTGGATCATGGCAGCCAGAGTGTCGGTGGGAGATTGGCCGCCGTTGACGCTTGCCTGGGTGGTAAGGGTGAAGAGCTGTCCGCAGGCAGATCCATCGCCGGCTACGCCGCCGGGGGAGTTGATGCAACTGGCGAGGACGTTGCTCAAGGTGTAGAGCATGGCGGTCGACACCTGGTAACCGGCGGGAAGTGCGGGACCAGGAGATGACCCAGTTGCGATGTTGACGTATTGATTGACGAGAGCAAACTGCGTGGTGAACTGAGTGGGATCGCCGACGTCGGGACCAAGCGAGTTGTAGGCGTACATGTAGCTCGAGAGGGCTTCGATGGAGGCGACGGTGGTGACTTCGTTGACCCAGATGAAGTTGGATGTGGCGAGGTTGCCGCAGGGACCAAGGGCGGCCATCAAGCCGATGTTGGGATTGTTCTTGCCGAGGCCGGGATCGCCGCCAAACGCGACAAGATAGACCTCGCTGTCTGGGAAGGGGCAGGTGTAGAGGCCGGTGAGGGAGAAGTTTCCCTGACTATCGCTGGTGGTGGGGTTCATGATCCGCAGCGAGGACGGTTTGAAGCCACCATTGGCAGCGAAGAGTTCGATGGTTGCGCCACTGACGGGCTGCTGTCCGCCGTGAAGCCGGCCGGAGAGTGTGATCGCGGAGGGCGATTCTGCTGGTTTCACGGCGCAGCCAAGAGTGAGGGCAAGCGGAGTGAGACAGACAAGGAGAAGAGGTGCGGTGAGTGGGGTTGAGAGCTTCATCGAAGATTGGACTTAGGGTCGCATGGCCCTAACGCAAATGCACGTCAATTTCGACGCCTGTTTTGATACCTATTTTGAGTCAACGGCTAGTGATTTGAGGAACTCGTCGAAGTCGGCGCGGGAGCGGGGATAGATGTCCTGATTCGCATCGAGGGCGATGAAGTGGTAGAGGGTGCCGGTGAAGCGTTGCGGGACGTCTTCGGGGCGGAAGAAGGCCTGGGGGCTTGGACGGGGCTGAGGTGTTTCGAACTTGAGGCCCGGGTAGGCGGGTTGCTCACTTTGGAAGAAGACGGCGAGTAGATGCGCGCCGCCCTCGGCTTGGTATTGCTTGTTCGTGACGATTTCGTAGGAAAGGCAGTTTGCCACCGGGCATTGGACTCCAGTCAACACTGTGGGGCTTGCGCTGCGGGAATCCTTCAGGATGCCTTTGGAGAATGCGTCGAGAATGCGCTGCGAGAAAGCTTCAAAGGTTTCGTTGGGGCGAGCGGTTTGTGTGAGCAGGAGGATGGAACCGGAGCTTGGGCCGTAACGGCTTGGGTATGGCTCGGTGTCGATGGAGACGGTACAGGTACCTTTTGCTACGTCACCGGTAGTGACGTGGGAGTTCTGGTGGATCGTGAAGGACACTCCGCAGACGTTGCTGGTGTAGTGAGTGCCGCCGGGAATCTGATCGGACGACCAGACTAGTTTCGCCGGGTAGGAGGCGGCGGGATCGCCGGGCTTGCTTCTTTTGCGCGCGGCTTGTTCGGTCTGCTCGTCCAGGGGCGGGGCGTCGGTGGCCTTCTTTGCGTTGTCGTAGGCGCGAATTGCATGGATCGGCATGCTGGTGGTGGTGGCGCAGTTGGCGTAGTCCTGCCAGAAGGCGCCGGGGAGATTGGGGGTGGAGGCTTCGACCTTGAGGAACTGCTGCATTCCGACTACGGGATCGACGGCTTGACACTGATGTATTCCGTAGAACCAGGAGGTGCGGAAGTCTTCCTTGGTTGTTGGCTGGAGGAGTTCGAGGGCGGCATCGTAGGCCTCGTCGATGCCGAGGTTGTAGGAAAGATGGGCGACGAGGCCGGTGAGGAGTCGAAGCTCGGCGTTATCAGGATCTTGTTGCTGGGCCTTCTGGAGGGTGTGGAGCGCCTGCGTGAAATGTGTGACGACGTCGCGTTTGGGGACGGGATAACGCCAGATGGCCTCGTAGGTTCGGGCGTATTGATCGATCTCGAGGAGATCGGTGTAGGCGTGCTGGACTGCGGCGTTCTGTGGAAGTTTGGCGGCCGCGATCTGGCGGACCTGCGATGAGGCGGATGTGGGGTAGACGCAGACGAGCGCCAGCAAAGTGGAAAAGGCAATGTTGGAAGAGTGCTTGCCGGTGTGATCTTTGATGCGCTCTCGAATGCTTCGCCGGATGGACACTACGGATTACCCCCCCACGGGCTAAAGCCTTTCTGCCGCGTTTGAGAGACCAAGACTAAAGCCCTGGGCACTCGGAAGCAACGACAAAGGCCAAGCGGAAGCTGGAATGTCCACGTCTGAGAGGCTGAAGTCTGGGCTTCGGACTTCGGACTTCGGACGTGGGCATCCAGATTACGTTATTCGGCTAAGAAATCAGAAGGTGCGTTATTTTGCATGTTCTGCGAAGAATTTTGCGCGGCGACGAGACCTGAGGGATAACGGTCCGGCTGTTGATGACAACAGAACACACTAGGTATAGGATTGTGCCGCTGAGAGGCGGACGTCTCAGACCCAGACGATTTCGACAGTCTTCGTCTTAGAGCGCAGATGCCAGGGCGTGGCATTATGCACCTTTCGCAGGCCCCACTCCTTTGACCGAATGACCCATGGCCTGAAAGCTGGCCTGGCACGGCCCTGTATGCCATTACACCCAGGAGATATGCAATGAAGCGAGCTACCTTTACATCGTCGTTTTTGTGTGCCGCGGTTCTTGCAAGCGGCGCGTCGGGAGTTCGGATGCTGGCACAACTGCCGGCCAACGCAACGTTGTATGCCTCGGGGCTCGAAGGGCCGAGGGGATTGGCATTCGGGCCGGATGGCACTTTGTATGTTGCTGAGGCGGGATTGGGCGGGAAGACTGTCGGCAACTGCGTGCAGGTGATTCCGCCGATCGGGCCTTACACAGGCGGCCTTACTGCGCGGATCTCGAAGGTCGATACGAAACAAAACGTAACGACTCTAACCTCGGGGCTGCCTTCGTCAGTGGGTGCTACAGGAGCTGTTTTAGGGGTCGCGGATGTGGCGTTTCTGAACGGCGATCTGTATGCCGTACTGGCCGGGGGAGGATGTTCGCATGGAAACACCGCCTTCCCGAACAAAGTAATCAAAGTGAACACGAAGACGGGGAATTGGACGGACGTGGCGAACATGAGCCAGGCCCTGCTGAACTTCCCGGCGAAGTACACGAGCCCGGACGACTATGAGCCTGATGGGACGTGGTACGGGATGATCAGCTATCAGGGTTCTCTCTATACCGTGGAACCGAACCATGGGCAGGTGTTCTCGGTGTCGCCGTGGGGCCAGGTGCAGCAAGTGATCGACATCTCAGCATCGCAGGGGCATATCGTTCCGACGTCGCTGGTGTTCACGGATGGTGTCCTTTACGTTGGCAATCTTAATCTCTTTCCCATCGACCCACAGTGGGCGAAGGTGATGACGATTGCGAACAACGTTTACGTTCCGAACCCGCTGCCGGGATTCGGCAATCTATTTGGCGGCTTTGGACAGTGGAACGTCGTGAGCTCGAAGGCAGGCTTTACGACGATTGTCAGTATGAAGATCGGACCGGATGGGCTGCTGTACGTGCTGGAGCTCTCGGATTTTGCGGCGAATGGTCCGACGCCGGGGAAGGGCAAGGTGATACGGGTGAAGCGCTCGGGCGACCTTCAGGATGTGGTGACAGGCCTATCCTTTCCGACGGGCATGACCTTCGGGCCGGATCAGCGGCTGTATGTATCGAATCTGGGCATTGTGGGCGGGGCCGCGGGACAGATTCTGCGGATCGATCTGCCGGCAGTGCAGTAAGGTTGTTGTTTATGAATGCCCACCCGTTGCAGTGAGACTGTAACGGGTGGGTATCCCGGTCGTTGTTATTTGGCGTGTTCGGCGAAGAACTTCTGGGCGGCGATCAGGCCTTTGCCGAACTCGAAGTTGGGGAGTGGGTTTTTGGTTTTGTGGATGACTTGTTCGAGGGCACCGATGATGGCGATGGTGTCCATGTAATCGAAGAAGCCGATGTGGGCGATGCGGAAGAGTTGGCCCTTCATCTCGCCCTGGCCGTCGGTGACGATGGCGGCGAATTGGGACTTGAGGCCCTTAACGAGGGTGCCGGAGTCAGTGTCTTCGGGGGCGACGATTGCTGTGGCTGCTGCCGCTTCCGCGCCTTTGGGGGCGAAGAGTTTGAAGCCCAGGGCCGTGGCTGCGGCGCGGGTCATGGCGGCGCAGGTTTCGGCGTTGTCGACTAGCTTTTTGCGGCCCTCGGCGAGGTCGCCCTTCGGGTTTTCAGGTGTGGCGGCTTGTCCGGCGATGTAGTCGAGCGCGGCGCCGAGCGCGGCGATCAGCGAGACGGGGGGCGTGTAGGCGGACTCACCCTTGGCTGCGTTCTTGCGCTCCTTGCGGAGGTCGAAGTAGTAGCGCGGGTTGTAGGTGGCCTCCATGCGGTCCCAGGCGCGGGGGCTGACGGCGAGGTAGCTTAGGCCGGGGGGCATCATGACGGCCTTTTGCGATCCGCCGATGAGGACGTCGATGCCCCAGCCGTCCATGTCGAGGTGCGTGGTGCCGAGGCCGGTGATGCCGTCGACGATGAGGAGGGCCTCGGAGTTTTCGGATTTGAGGAGCTTGGCGATGCCTTCGATGTCGTGGCGGACGCCGGTGGATGACTCGGTGGCCTGGACGAAGACTGCGCGGGTCTCGAGCTTGAGGGCGGCTTTGATCTCGTCGAGCGAGAAGGTCTGGCCGTATGGTTTTTCGATGACGTCGGCGTGGCAACCGAAGGATTTGACGAGGGAGGCCCAGCGCTCGCCGAACTTGCCGGCTGTCAGGACCAGCACACGATCTCCCGGTGACGTTAGGTTGGAGACGGAGGCCTCCATGGCTCCGGTGCCGGAGGCGGAGAGGATGATGACGTCGTTTTTCGTGCCGACAAAATCTTTGAGTTGCGAGAGGACGCGTGTGTAGAGGGCGCGGAACTCGGGAGTGCGGTGGTGAATGTCGGCTGCAGCCATGGCGAACTGCGCGGCGGGGAGGAGTGGCGTCGGGCCAGGGGTGAAGAGGCGGGTTTTACGGATCATGAAGTTATTGTAGCGGTCCTCGCCGGACGGGCCCGCTACGCGCGGGGCGGCCACTTCGTGGCGGGTATACCTTGTTTTGAGTGAGGTGAGGGCGGTGGGCCTCGCGTTGCTCGGCGGATGATTGTGTGCTGCCGAGGGTACTTATAATTGGGGATTGACCTTAGGAGACGAGATGACGATTGGCGAGAAGGTGCAGACGGATATCGTGGTTGCGATGAAGGCGAAGGATGAGCATAAGCTGACGACGCTGCGAATGGTGAAGTCGGCGCTGAAGAATAAAGAGATCGACAAGCGCGAAAAACTGACGGATGCGGAGGAGTCGCAGATCTTGACGACGCTGATCAAGCAGCGGAAGGAGTCGGTTGAGTCGTTTACGAAGGGGAACCGGCCGGAGTTGGCAGAGAAGGAGCAGGCGGAGATTGTAATGATCGAACAGTATCTGCCGAAGGCCGCGGGGGAGGATGTGATTCGTGCCGTGGTACTGGGGGCGATCGATACATTGACGCAGGATAGTGGTGGCAACAAGCCGGGGCCGAAGGATATGGGGACGCTGATGAAGGTGGTGCAGCAGCGGATCTTTGCAGATGGTCTGCGTGCGGATGGGAAGCTGGTGAGCGAGATTGTGAAGGCGGAGCTGGCGAAATAGCGGTGGCGTTGCTGGCTCCTTTGGCGTGACCATCTTTTTACAAAGTTTTGTGCTGTGTGGGGCTTGTCTTCCGCAATGATGGAGGACTGGGGCTGATGCGCCGGGCATCGCCGGGAGCCGTCGTTGAGTCAGGTTTTGCAATTTCGAACCGGGAAGGTCTATCCGCTGACCTCGGTGCGATTCTTTGTGGCTCTGATGGTGGTGTTTCATCATTCGGCGCCGGCGTTTCTGCCGTATTTTCACGGCATGTCAATGGGGGTGGTTTCGGGGAATCTCCTGGGGCGCATCTTGATCTCGTTCACGTTTTCGGTGAGCTTCTTTTATCTGCTCTCGGGTTACGTACTGGCGATGGTCTATCTGCGTGATGGGAAGGCGGTGGATGCGAAGAGATTTTTTGCAGCGAGATTTGCGCGAATCTATCCGCTGTACCTTGCGGTGCTGCTGCTCGACTGGCCGGAGGTCGGGATCGGAGAGATACACCGTTACGGCGTGACGATGGGGCTGTTCAAGACGGCGAAGATTCTTGCGGGAAACGCGATGATGCTGCAGGCGTGGGTTCCGGAGAGACTGCTTCGCATGAATATTCCGAGCTGGTCTCTTTGCGGAGAGGCGTTTTTTTATGCGTGCTTTCCGTTGATAGGAGTTGCGCTGTGGAGGCTGCGGGGGACGCGGCTTTGGCTGACGGCGATCGCTGTGTATGTTGGCGGGCAGGCGCTGGTGTGGGGGTTGAGGCCGCATTTGAGCCGGCAGGCTGTGTTATATCTGCCGCTGCTGCACCTGTCGACGTTCGTGCTGGGGATTTTGCTGGCGAGGTGGCAGAGGCTCCGGCAGGCCCGGGTAGGTGGCGAGGCGGCGCGACTTTGGCAGGTGAACCTGGTGTTCGGATTGTCGATTGGCGGTGTGGTGCTGAGCTTTCTGCTGCTTCCTTATTTTCGTGTTGCGATGCCGTATAACAACGGGCTGCTGGCGCCGGTGCTTGCAGGGGTGATTTGGGCGGTGTCGGTAAGGTCGACTTGGTTGTCGCGGGGGTTGAGCGGAAGCTGGCTGGTGGCGCTGGGTAATGCGAGTTACGCGATCTATCTGATCCATGGCCCGGTGCTGCTTCTGTTTCTGCATTTTGGCTGGGCGAGCAGGGTGGTTTATCCGGTGTACCTTGCGCTGTGTGTGGGCTTGAGTTTGCTGAGCTTCTTCTACTTCGAGACGCCGGTGCGGATGTGGTTGCTTCAACGGTTTCATTCGCGCTCGCTCGAGACGATTGAGGTATCTTCCATCGCGCAGTGAGGCGGTGGCCAAGTTGTTTTCCTGATTCAAATTTTTTTATGCGGAGGAAGAATATTTTGTGGGCTCTGGCGTTAACGGAGGTGGCGCGGGGGTAGAGCTTTCCTGAATTGACGACTACCCGGTGAGCGCGTTCGCGGAGACTTTGGTTGAGCGCGACGGCATTTCAGCGGACGGAGAAGAGCTATCCTCTTACGTCAGTACGTTTTTTTGCGGCGTTGCTGGTGGTATTTCACCACTCTGCGCGAAGGTTTTTCCCTGTCTTCGCGAGGATCGATGTGACTCGTATCCCGCCAGGTTTGATCGACCGCGGGCTGTTTTCGTTGACGGCTTCGGTAAGCTTCTTTTTTCTACTCTCCGGTTACGTTTTGGGCTTTGCATATCTAAGTAAGGGCTACGCGGTCAATAAGCGATTTTTTTTGGCTGCGAGATTCGCGCGCATCTATCCGTTGTACTTTGTCATGCTGGTGCTTGATACACAGCAGCTCCTGAGGGTTGAACTGCACCAGCACGGAATGATGGCAGGGCTTTTCAAAACGGCGAAGGTTTTTGCTGCGAATGTACTGATGATGCAGACCTGGTTTACCGACCGGCTGCTTCGCATCAACGTTCCCAGTTGGTCTCTTTGCGCGGAGGTGTTCTTTTATCTTTGCTTTCCCGTGCTTGGCGGCTGGCTTTGGAAGCTGCGCGGGGCGCGGCTGTGGATGACGGCGTTTGTCTTGTATGTTGGGGGGCAGGCGTTGGTTTGGGTGGTGCGGCCGCATGTCGGTACGGAGGCGTTGCTGTCGTCTCCGCCGCTGCATCTGTCAACCTTTGCGCTGGGGATTCTTCTGGCCAGGTGGCAGACGCTGCAGAAGGAACGGAGAGGCGGGGCGCCGCCGGTGTGGCAAGTGATGGTGGTGCTGGGGTTGTCGATGGCGGGCGTTCTGCTGAGCTTATGGGCGCTTCCCCTGTTCCATGTGGCGGGCCCCTGTAACCATGGGCTGCTGGCACCGGTATTCGCGGGCTTCATATGGGCTCTGTCGATGAGGACGACGTGGCTGTCTCAATGGCTATCTGCCAGATGGTTGGTTGTTTTAGGGAACGCCAGTTATGCGCTTTATCTGATTCATATGCCAATTTTGCTGTTATTCCGGCAGTTCAATTGGGTGAGCGAGTGGGCATATACGTTGTACCTCGCCTTATGTCTTGGTTTGAGTGTATTGAGTTTCTATTATTTTGAAACGCCGGTGCGGTTGTGGTTGCTCGAGCGGTTTCATTCGCGCTCGCTCGAGACGATGGAGGTGGCTTCCATCGCGCAGTGATTTGCGGACGAGGTTAGTGGTGGTTGGAGGACCAGTTGAATTCGGCGCCGGCCATGATGGTGCGGCCCTGCAGGGGGACCTGGGGGATCTCCTGGTAGCCGGTGTTGCTGAGGTTCAGCGCGCGAAGGTAGGGGCGGACGTGGCCGGTGTTGCGGGAGAGGGCGATGTCCCAGAGTGGATAGGCGGTGCGCTGGGTTTTCTGGACGATGTTGACCTGAGTGTGGGCAGTGAGTTGACGGAAGGTGCCTGTCCAGAGGAAGAGGGCGTTTTGCGCGGCGTAGTTGTAGGCGTACTCGGAGAGGATGTTGGGTGGAGGTGGCGCGGCGTGGGCAGCGGTGTAGCTGAATTGGAGTTGCTGGTTATTGGTGAGGCGGAGTCGGACGGTGGCTTCGGCTCCGGTGATGTTGAGGTTCTGGATGTTGATCGCTTGCCAGGGTTCGGCGAAGGTGAGGGTTGGGGTGGCCAAGACGGTTTTGGCGTAATCGATCGCGTCTTTTTCCTGGAGGCGGAACGCGGCGGCGTTGAGGGTTAGGCGGCTGTTGGTGGGGGTCCATTCGACGCCGGCTTCGTAGCTCCAGGAGGACTCGGGTTTGAGGTTGGGGTTTCCGATGGTGGTGGGGTCGGCGTAGTAGAGGTCGACGTAGGTGGGGAGGCGGAAGCCGTGTCCGGCGGAGGCTCGGAGGCGCGTGGTGCGAGTGAGGGTGTAGGCGGCGGCGATGCTGGGAGAAAAAACGTTTTCGTTGCCATTGCTGTTGCCGGTGAGGACTTCATCGCGGGCTCCGACGGAGAGGGAGAAGCGGCCGAGTGCGCGGAGGTTGAGGTTGGCGTAGGCGGCGCCCTGGTTGCGGGAGTGCTGACCAAGGGAGTTCGAGTTGATGGTGTCCCCGTCGGCTTCTACACCGTAGGAGAGGGTGGTGTTGGGAGCGAGGGTATCGGCGCGGCGGAGGGCGCCTTCGTAGCTGGTCGTGATGTGGTTGTTTTCGTAGATGGAGGGCTGGTCGACGAAGAGGACGAAGAGGTCGGAGTGCCGTCGGTAGCCGAAGCTTGCCGCGGTTTGCTGGCCGAGCTGCTGCTGGATGCTCGCGAACCAGCCTTTGGTGCGCTCCCATGACGGGTAGGGGCCGTAGAACTGGCTGGCTCCGTAGGGGCGGTCGCTGGTGGCGAGGAGGATGTCGGTTGCGCCGGGTTTCCAGGTGAGCCAGGTCTCGGAGGCCAGGGCGTTCGAGGAGTAGTTGCGATCGGGGATGAAGCCGTCGGAGGTGTCGCGGCTGCCGGTGAGTTGTTCGGCAAAAGGGCCGCTGGTGTAGGAGGCGCGGAGGTGCTGCTCGATGGACGCATAACTGCCGCCGCCAGCGCTTGCGATGACGGTTAGGCCGGGGGTTGGTGGTTGGGTGAGGAGGTTGACGGCGCCGCCGATGGCGTCAGATCCATAAAACGTTGATCCCGATCCGTGGAGGATGTCGATGCGAGTGACGGCGTCGAGGGGGATTGGAATGTCGAGGTTCAGGTGGCCGGTCTCAGGGTCGTTGATGCGGAGGCCGTTGAGCAGAATGAGGGACTGCTCGAAGGTGGTGCCGCGGAGGGAGAGATCGGCCTGGACTCCGTTGGGGGCGCGGGCCTGGAGTTTCAGGGAGGAGTCCTGGCGGAGGTAGTCGACTACCGAGTTGGAGACCAGGGGTTGCTCGCGCGGCTCGATGAGATTCACGGAGCGGTTGCTCTCGGCGAGGGGGAGGGGTTCGAGGGTCGTGGTGACGGTGACGCTTTGAGCAACAGGTTTTGTTTGGGGTGGGGTGGCGGGTGCGGGGAGAGGTTGCTGCGACTGGCCCAACGCGACGCTGAACGGGAGAAGGCAGAGGAGTATATAAGCTCGGTGAATTTTCATGATTGTGACAACTAGGCCTATGTCCATGATGCCGGATTTCCATTAAATGATTGTCGCGATCTTGTCGCGCTAGAATCGCGGTGATGGAAAGGAGGCGCTATGGCTTCTGGTTATGCGAACGGAAAGATTTGCTATATCGAGTTTCCTGCGGTCGATGTTGCGCGGTCGGCCGATTTTTATTCGCGTGTGTTTGGCTGGGAGATCAGGCAGCGCGGCGATGGGTCAACAGCCTTCAACGATACCGTTGGGCAGGTGAGCGGCACTTGGTCGTTGAAGATGCCGCCTGCTTCGCAACCCGGGCTTCTGATTTATGTAATGGTCGAGGACGCGGAGGCAACGATCAAAGCGATTGTGGCAAACGGGGGCGAGATCGTGCAGCCGATTGGCGGGGATGCGCCGGAGATCACGGCGAGGTTCCGCGATCCGGGGGGAAATGTAATCGGGATCTATCAGCAGCCTGGGATGAAGGAGCAGGGCTGAGGGCTCGTTCGCAGAAAATGATTTTACGAGGACGTCTCTTGAGAATGATGCCATGATTCTACCGAAGCTCCTGCTCCTCATCTTTTTTGCGACCCAGCTGGCCCACGCGCAGACGCTAACTCCTACGTTTGAAGTGGCCACCATCAAGCCCGCCGCTACCCCTTCGGACGGCCACACGCACATCAACTACCCTCCCAACGACCGCTTTAGCGCGACCAATATCACCGTTCTCGCTCTTATGCAGTGGGCCTATGGGATGCCCGAGAAACAGATCCTCGATGGGCCGGCGTGGCTTGCGTCAAGCATGTTCGATATACAGGCCGAGGCCGACATCGGCGACAAGATGAAGGCCCTTACCTCGGAGCAGGGTAATGAGCTGAAGCGCCGCATGGTTCAGGCACTGCTCGCCGACCGCTTCCAACTCAAGCTCCACCAGGAGACCCGTACACTGCCTGCGTATGATCTCGTGCTTGCCAAAGGTGGCGAAAAGCTGCAACCGAGCAAGTCCAACGGAAAAAGCATCGGCACCGGCCGCACACATTTCAACGGCGAGGGCCTCGGCATGACGAGCATCGCCGAGGAGCTCTCCAAGATCACGGGGCGCGTTGTTGTCGATAAGACGGGTTTGACCGGCCGGTATGATTTCAAGCTGCTGTGGACGGCTGATGACGCTCCGGGCACCGACGGCGATCCTCCCACGCTCTTCACCGCAATTCAGGAACAGCTCGGGCTGAAACTGGAAGCGGCCAAGGAACCGGTCCCTGTCCTCGTCATCGATCACGTCGATCAACCGACTCCCAACTAGCAATCTCTGCGGGTTGAGCTGTTCGCGGATGGTTCTGACGAAGATGCCGTTGCGGAGGATTTTCCAGCTCTAATCGACTGCTCGATGAATCCAGTAGGAGCGACCCATGATTGCCAAAACAGTTTGGAAAAAAGAGATGGAATTTGATGGGCACTCCGAAAGGGGCCATCATGTCGTTTTCGACGCCGGAGCCACGCACGCCAGCGGCCCTACACCGATGGAGGCGGTTCTGATGGCCCTTTGCGCCTGCACGTCCGCCGACGTCGTGTCGATCCTGCAAAAGAAGCGCGAGCCTCTGATTAGCCTTACTGTATCTGCAACCGCTGAACAGGCCGCTGCGCCGCCCCGTGTCTTTACAAGGATCGGGTTGGTCTACCTCGTTGGTGGTGCTGTCTCAAAGAAGGCCGCCGAAGACGCAGTCGCACTCTCGAAGAATAAGTACTGTTCGGTCTCGAAGATGCTGGAAAAAGCTGTCCAGATCGACTTCACCCTCGAATACGAAAAGGCGACCGTCTCAAGCGAATAGCTTTACTCGCGGATGATTTTGACGAAGACGCCGTCGGGTAATCTTCCTCAGACCTTGACGCCAGATGAAACGCCTCTAG
>Ga0206911_1120_pt1 | contig 17958 bp, 17 predicted proteins | sample Alteio_BWOrgHeat_74_FD_152956 | JGI IMG/M metagenome (GOLD analysis project Ga0206911, IMG submission 152956) | Enriched cells from forest soil in Barre Woods Harvard Forest LTER site, Petersham, Massachusetts, United States -... | ecosystem: Environmental > Terrestrial > Soil > Temperate forest >...
TGCTCGGGGGTTCTCACCTGGTAACCCACAAATCCTTGGTTTTCATTCCCGATAGCGAGGATCATCTCACCGTTTTGACGTTCTTTAATCACCCCAGATAAATACGAAAGCATGTGTTGATGCTCTCGCAGTTGGGTGCACTTTTCAACGCTTAATACTTTGCGCCAGACTTTTTAGTGATCGTGATTTTTTCGAAGGGGGTTTTGCAACCTTGACTGCGTTTTGTTTCACTCCAGAGCGCATGGAGAGTCCGTGCGCGAGCGCGATTGAAAGCGCATCGGATGCATCCGAGGTATCGAAGTTTTGCTGACCAAAGATCATTTGTAACATCTTCGCAACGTGGTCTTTATCGGCACGTCCGTGCCCAGTGATCATCCCCTTCACCTCGGTAGCACTATATTCATAGATTTCAAGGTCATGGAGGGCGCCGGCGAGTAGAACTACCCCGCGCGCCTGCCCAAGTTTCAGTGCTGATACTGCATTCTTGGCGAAAAATACTTTCTCCACTGCCATCGCCTGAGGTTTATATTTTTGAATGACTTCGCCCAATTTCTGGTGAATTTCTTTCAATCGGGAGGGCGTCGTTTCGTCTACCGGGATGTCTTTATATTCTTTGTGAAAAAGATGAATCGTTCCATGGGCGATCACTTTGAATTGATTGCCATTTTTTTCAATGCAACCATATCCAAGCAAACGAGACCCTGGGTCGACTCCTAAAATGATCATGAACCCAATTTAAACGCTTATGCGATCGAATGCACGCCAAAGTTCTCAACGGCCAAACGGTTCAAGCGCTCTGTGCTTTCAGGATTTCCGAGAATGCCGAATTTTTTCCCAACTTTTTCCAAATGATCAAGAGCATAATTCAGATCTTCGGACGTGTGAGAAGCCATATAACTCGTACGAAGAAGTGCGCAACCTTCTGGAACTGCCGGGCGAACTACTGGGGTAACGAAAACACCCTCTTCACATAACTGCTGGGCAATTGCAAAAGCGGCCCCGTCATCACCAATTAAAAGTGGGATGATCGGCGTTTTGCTGTTCAAGGTATTGAAACCCATTTCTCTCAAAGCCTTACTCATGTAAGCCGCATTTTTACGGAGTAGCTTCAAATGTTCTGGCTCAGTTTCCATGATGTCTAAACATTTTAATGCCGTCGCGGTAGCCGAAGGACTCATCGCTGCTGAAAAAATAAACGGGCGTGCTTTATGTTTGATATAATGAACCACGTCGGCAGACCCTGCAATAAAGCCTCCGATTGAGGCAAAAGATTTAGAAAAAGTTCCCATGACCAGATCGATTTCTTTGTGCATTCCGAAATGATGACCCGTACCTTCTCCACGTTCGCCGAGAACTCCCAATGAGTGCGCGTCATCCACATAAACTTTACAATTATATTTTTTAGCGAGATCAACGATCGCAGGCAGGTTCAAAATATCACCCGACATTGAAAATACACCGTCGGCAACAATCATCGCTCCATCATATTTACCGCGAGAATTTTTGAGTGCTCGTTCGAGATCTTCCATATCGTTATGTCTAAATCGAACGGTGTCGCCCAAAGCAACCTGTGTGCCTTCAACGATTGAAGCATGATTCTCACGATCGCTGTAGATCACATCACTGCGACCAATTAATGCGCCGAGAGTTCCTTGGTTTACAAAAAAGCCTGTGGAAAAACAAAGCGACGCTTCTTTCCCAACAAATTTTGCCAATCGAGATTCCAATTCTTCATGGATGTCGAGATTGCCGTTCAAAAAACGAGAACCGGTACAACCGGTACCATATTTATCAACCGCTGCTTTTGCCGCTTCCATCACACGTGGATCGTGTGTGAGTCCGAGATAATTATTGGAGCCAATCATCACCTGGCGTTTACCGTTCGTAACTACGTTGTTTCCTGTTGATCCCGTAATTTGACGAAAATATGGGTACAACCCCATCGCTTGCAGCTTCTTTGCATCTTCGAATCGGTAACATTTTGAAAACAGATCTTGATTGGTGCTCATAGGAAAATTCCCTTCAATTCAAGAGGTTATAGCCCAAAGGCCCTCCCTCAGCAAGCATATATTGAGGCATTGCGTTATCTGACTGGTCTGGTATACTATTATTGAGGGTAAACTCTTGATTCAAAAGGTAAACAGTCCGACGCAGCTCACCTTAATCACTTCTACGAAGAGCATGGAAAACGATCCAGGCTCCAGCTCAGGGAGCGGAATGGCCTATGATCGACCTCCTGAGAAAAAAGAAGATGAAGAAAAGAAGTCGAAGGCAGAACTCAGAGTTGTTACTGAAATGGAAAAAGCTGGCATGACCGAAGTGATCAAAGATTTCTATGAACACAAGAACGGCGAAGAGCCCGCACAAACTCCTGGCCTCTCCACTCGCTATCAAGCCGACACCTCACCAACCAAGGGCTTGCTCCTCAATAAAAAAGCTTAGCTCCGCTTAGCGGTACTTTTCATATTCTGCGTGATCTGGAGCATCCGGTGCGAGATCGAGATAATTTCTAAATGCCTGTGCAGCTTTTTGTTGATCTCCAACATCACGATAAGCCAATCCCAAACGTTTATAGATTTCAGGATTACCTTTGTCGAGCTCAAGTGCCGCTTGATAAAGAGCAATCGAGGACGGGAATTGCCTTTTAATGTAATTCACATAACCGGCACCCATTTTTGCTGCCGCGTCCAGTGGGTTGATATCCATCGCCCTGACAAAATTTTTCATCGCCTCATCAAGTTGATTCATTCGGAGTAAAATGTTTCCTTGGTCATCCAGGGCCTTCACTAGCCGCGGATTGATCTTTAACTCCTCAGCCAACTCCTGCAAAGCATCGGCGGTTCGCCCCATTTTCACATAGAGCTGAGATCGTCGATAATGGAGTTCGGGAAATTTGGGCGATATCTCAAAAACGCGATTGAGCTCTTCCGCGGCCTGCTCGAAATTTGAATCAGTTCTGAAAATTTCAAATCTTTGAATATATCCAAAAGGATCTGCTGGCTTACGGTCGGAGTAAGCCTTTAATGCGTCTAACGCTTTTTTCTTTGCTGTTTTATCGGAAACCATTTTGTGAAGATAAACCAAGCCTTCAATGCGATAGCTCTCCGGATAATTTGAATCGAGCTCAATCGCCTGCTCTGCGAATTGAAGGGCTTTATCCTCATCATTTGCAAGGAAGTAAATTTCCGCGATTCCAGCAATCAAATCCGCCTTTGCCTTCGGAAGACGAACCAATTCATCCTGAATTCTCGAAACCGCCAGCTGAACATTGTCTGTTTTCAACAAACATTTCGCCGAACCCAATATTGCATCGATATTAAACGGATCAAATTTTAGCGACACCGAATAGAAAAATTGAGCATCTTTGCACTGATCAAGATCTCGCAAAATATTTGCATAGGAAGCATAAACATCAGTATCGATAGAATCCCTTGCCATCGCTTTCCGGTAAAAAGTAACGGCCTGCTGGGTGTTGCCTTGCTGAACCGCTAGGTCTCCCGCCAAACGATCAATTGAACTTTTCAATGCTGGATGGGTTCGATATTTTCCGAGATATTTTTGCGCTTCTTCCCAATCATGACTTTTAATCGAGGAATCTACCAATTTCACCGCCAAGTGAACCGCTTTGGGATTGAGATTCAACGCATTTTTAAAATTAAGCGCGGCTTTGGTGTATTCTCCGGTTTGATAAAACAAATCACCCATTTTCTCGACCGGAACTTCCGATTTTGGAAAAGTATCTTTCGCTTTGATAAATACCGCTGTTGCTTCATGAACTTTGCCCTCATGCGCGTATTTTTCTCCTTCTAATACCAGAGCATACATTTGGGCCAAACTTTTATTTTGGGGATTGGCATCCGATTGCGACAACAGTGTGTAGTACTCGAGCCTTAATTCTTCATTCTTTGAGTCCAGGCGAAGTGCCTGATTGAGCGCGGCCACGGCTTCGTCAGGACGTTTATACAAAAGTGCAATTTTTGCGCGAAAGATCAGAGTCTGAATATATTCTTTGGGTGTTTGAAGTGAAAAATTGTCGGTAAGAAATTGAATTGGCTTTAGAGCCGATTTCAACTCACCCTTTTTTTCCGCTATTCGCACCAAACCTAAAATCGATTTCACGTGTTTTGGATTCAATTTGAGCGCACGCTTGTATTCGGAAACTGCTTCATCATTTTCGCTGCTCTGCTCGTGAAGCAATCCACGAAGGTAGTAGAGCTTGGGCATCGGAAGTGCACTTGCAGGAATTAAATTGAGATATTTCAGGGCGTTTGCATTTTCATTTTTTAGATAATACAACCAGCCGATATAGTAATAGAGAGAAGGATCAATTTTTCCTGCTACTTTTGAATACTCCACTAATTTTTGAATGGCCGCATCGTAACGCCGCGAGGTGGCCAAGAACTCGACTTCCGCAATCACGGTTTCAACTGCCGTGGCTTGTTTTACTTTGGAGAGATCAATCAGCTTGTTGATCACCGAAAACGTATTCTCGTCTTGATTTGAAGATTCGATCAAATTCAAATAGCTCGAAGCAAGCATTGAAAGCGCCGCTACATTTTGCCCATCATATTTCAAGGCGAGATGAAAAATGTCGGCTGCCTTCCGGTATCCTTGAACGGTGTCCTCAAAATAGGGTTTCAATCCCAATGCATACACTTTTTCACTTGCTGCCGGATCCGCAGCTCCGCCGGATGAAACGGGCAATTGGGGTCGTACGGGAATCATCACTACATTTTGTTTTGGTTTCTTTGCGTCGTCATCATCAAACATGATCTCGTAACACACCATTACGAGAAGCATTAAAATCAAAAACGATTTCTTGGGAATCGGCTTTTTCTTCTTTTCATCTTTACCAAGAAATTCTTTAGGGCGTTCGAAAATTCGAGTGGGTTCATTTTTAATCTGATCACTGATATCGGGAGACTCGCGAACAGAAATGCGTGATTTTTCACCGTCTGCACCATTCCCAATCTGATTCGTATCAAAAACCCTTGTGCGATCTTCGTGAATTTCCCCCGGTGGCTTTTGGCCCTCGAGCATCATCGTTTTTTCTTCGTCTACAAAGAGTGATTCGAATTCCGAATAGCTATTTGCTTTAACTGAAAAGGTATTGGGGTAAATTGAAATTTCATCATCTTCACGAACTTCGCCCTTCTGAATCAGCGCTTTCACTTCAGCCTCCGGAATCGGCCGGCTTTCTTTTTGATTCTTAAAACGAATGACGTAAAGGGTTGCCATAGCGGTGATTAAGGTATCAGTTCAAGACCTTTCGTAATTTGGATCAAGGTTTGAGGTAAAACGCCCAAAATCAAACAAAGGGCGGCAAGAAAAACAACCACCGTTTGATTGGACATCGTGCTCACAAAACTTGCGGAACTTGGATCTGGATCGCGCATTACCATGAGGGCGATCGGACGAAGATACCCATAAGAAGCAATCACTGCGCAAACCGCAGAAATAATTACTAAAAGCACTTCCCCTGCTGAGATCGATGACATGAATACTGTATATTTCGTGAAAAATCCGATCGTGAATGGCATTCCCGCCATCGAAAAAAAGAAAATTGAAGCAAGCGTTGCGAATAATGGGTTTTTCTTCAAGGCTCCCGCAAGGTCGATCAATTCAAGACCCTGATCATTTGGAGTTTCAGACTGGCTTAACATCAGGAACAAACCACTGGTAATAATCGAATAACCTACAAGATAAAACCAGATTGAATAGGCCTGTTCCGGATGACTCAGACTCCCGAGCACACCCAAAAGCAAATAACCTGTGTGATTGATTGATGAGTAGGCGAGCATTCTTTTCAAATTTTTCTGCAAAATTAGAATGGTGCTTCCTACCAGCAAACTCAAAATTGCAGTTGCACGGATCATTTGTTTCAATGATTCAAAATAGGGTTCCCAGATTGGTGTATGGAAGTCCACCATATGAAAAAGTCTCATGAGCACTACGAAGGCCGCGGTCGTAATAACAGTAGCCATCAGGCCAGTCACCGATATCGGCGCTCCTTCGTAAACATCAGGCTTCCAAAAGTGGAAAGGTGCGGCTGCAACTTTGAAGAGGAATGCAAAAAGGACCAACAAATGGCCAACTACAAAAAGAAGCAGATCCCCATTGTAGGTTTTTGACCATTCAAAAATCTGGGCAAGTTGCGTGGATCCGGTTGCACCAAAAACGAAAGAGGTGCCAAACAGGAATACCGCGCCCAAGGCGCCGCCCAAGATGAAATACTTGAGTGCCGCCTCATTTGACCGAGGATCATTTCTTCGAAAACCAACCAGTGCATAAGCTGGAAGCGACATCACTTCCAATGCAATAAACATTACAAATAGATCCTTGGCACTCACAAGAACGGAAGCGCCGAGAACTACCAAGAGTAGTAAGTTGTAATAATCAGAAATGTGGAGTTTTTCTTTGTTCAGATAACCACTGGAGCCTACAACGAAAAGAAAGCTAATCCCCGAAATGAGAAACAGGGCCATACAAGTAAGTGGCGATACTTCAATCAAACCACTCAACACCGTTCTTGTTTCCTGGCCAAACAAGTGTACAGAAGAGATCATCACTAAACCCAAAGTAGCTAAGGTTACAAATTTAGCGGGATTTTTAGTTTGAATACGAATTGAACTCACCAAAAGTGATGCCAGTATCCCGATTCCAAGAAAAATCCAAGGCATGAGTAAAGTTAAATTTGATAGTGAATCACCCATGGTCGATTCCTCCCATGAAGATCGAAGATTGGAAGCCGAAATAGATGATCATTCCTAAAATCAAGGAAACTACAACAAGATCAAATCCCGCGATGTCTCGAGTGATTGTACCCTCCCCTACCTTCTCGTCATGGGTACCAAAACCCAGGCGCTGATAAAGTTTCAGCATGTAAACTGCTCCGAAGATCACACCCAAGCCCGAAAGGATTGTGCACAAGGCGCTGACTGGGTAAGCGTGTAATAAAACCAGAAACTCACCGATAAAATTGAAGGTTCCTGGCAAAGAAACCGCTGACAAGACCCCGATGAAAAAGCATACAAACAGAAGAGGATATTTTTTTGCCATCCCGGAGTACTCTTCCAATGTAACCCCCTCTTTTCGTTCATCAATCAAATCAAGAAGGTAAAACATCACGGTACTGGTCAATCCGTGCCCAATACATAAAACAATCGCAGCGGTTCTTCCTGCGTCACTCAGTGAGAACACCCCTAACATCACAAAACCTAAGTGGCTAATCGACGAGTAGGCGAGTAAGGCCTTTGGGTTTTTTGCCTGGATTGCAAGAAACGCCGCATAGATCACGGTAAAAGTAGCGAGTGCCAAAAGAGTTCCTTGGAATTCCAGCATCGAACTCATGAATAATGGGCCGATAAAGCGGATAAATCCAAATACACCTAATTTTGAAAGTAAGGCCGACATCCAGATTGTTGCCGGTGTCGGAGCATTTACATAAACTTCCTTCAGCCAGCCATGAAATGGAAATAGAGGCACCTTGATTGCAAACGCCAAAAAGAAACCCGCAAAACACCATGAAAGTGAAATGCTTGGATCTGAAGTCAAAACCATTAAATCACTCAAGTTGGTCGAAAAACTACCGGTCTTCACGTAGTGCAAGTAAGAGAGATAAAAGATTGAAACCAACATTAGAATCGACCCGAAAAAACTCATCAGGAAAAAACGAAATACCGATGCCGCCTTTGTATTTGAGCCCCAGATACCCACCATCAAGATCATCGGGATAAACACGGCTTCGTAGGCAAGATAAAACAAGATAAGATTCGTACTCATAAATGCGGTATTGAGTGCAAAAATAAGAAAAAAAGACAAAGAGGTAAAGAGTCTGGCATGACGTCGATACCAGGGCCCTTTAAGCCCAAGTACAGCGAATGATACGAATCCACCTAAAAGAACAAACCAAACGGAAACTGAATCAAGTCGCAGTTGGAGTTGTATCCCAAGGTCATTTAGCCAGGGCAAAGTTTGTTCGAGCCCCGCACCGGGAGCAAGTGATGCATGTGAAACCACATAAATTACCGTTGCAAAATGGATTGCAGACAACAAAAGTGCATAGAGTCTCTGGCTCGTTTTTGGTATGAACCAGGCCAAGATACTTGCAAAAAATGGAACAATTAATAATGCAGTTAATTCTTGGCTACTTTCCATAGATCATCACTCCGTGCATCACGCCCTCTAAAACCCACACCATTAACGCCAGCCCAAATATCATCATCATCATGAGGTAGGCCTGCGCAGATCCGACTTGAATGGATTTCAACACACTTCCCGAAAATTCAACCGCCCAAGAACAAACCTTCAGTAACCTCTGGATAAAATCTTCTTCCACAAAACGGGTAAGCCCCTTTGCCGCAACATCAGTACCTCCGCTAAAATATTTCGAATAGAAAGTGTCTATGCCCAAACCACGCTCAACAAATGCATTTGTCTTTTCTTCCAGAGTAAATTTTCGGTAGCGATAGAACGCGAATCCTGCGCCACAAAGCGCGACCAAAACACTCGCAACCATTACCACCTGGGCATTTTCATTTGTTTCACTCTGATGCCAGAACCCGCCGACCAAGGCAAGGATACCGAGTACCACCAGAGGAAATTTCATCAACCAAGGAGACTCGTGGACGTGGGCGGCAACTTCTTCGTCCATTCTTGACGGACTGAAGAATACCAAGACCAGAAGTCGAGTCATATAAAACGCTGTTAAAAGCGCTGACGCCAGAGCCATTATGAACAGAACTTGATTTCCGTGTGGCGAATAGAGCGATTCAATAATGATTTCATCTTTTGAAAAGAAACCACTAAATGGAGGAATTCCGAGAATCGCCGCCCATCCCATCACAAAGGTCCAAGTAGTCCACGGTAACTTTTTACTCAAACCACCCATCTTAAAAATGTTTTGTTCCTCATGAAGCGCATGGATTACACTGCCGGCTCCTAGAAAAAGGAGAGCTTTAAAAAAGGCATGCGTCATCACGTGAAAAACACCGGCATCAAACGCACCCACTCCACAAGCGAGAAACATGAATCCCAATTGCGAAATCGTCGAGTAAGCGAGGATTTTTTTAATATCTTTTTGAGCGCAAGCGATTACCGCCGCCACAAATGCAGTAGTCACACCCACCATTGCAATCAACGAAAGCACCTCCGGCACCTGTAATAAAAGAGGTGATATTCGCGTAAGGAGATAAATCCCACTGGTCACCATCGTTGCCGCATGGATCAATGCCGAAACCGGAGTTGGGCCTGCCATTGCATCTGGTAACCAGGTAAAAAGTGGGATTTGAGCGGATTTTCCAGTACAAGCGAAAAACACCAACACACAAAACACAGTGGTCACATGCGTGCTCATCGTCGCTTTTTGAATATCAACCATATTGAGCGAACCAATATATTTGTATGCGACAAACATGGCGATCAAAAATCCGAGATCACCAATTCTATTCATGATGAAGGCTTTTTGGCCTGCCAACACTTTTTGAGTGTCCTCGTTCCAGTAACCGATTAAAAGATAACTGGCGAGACCCACGCCTTCCCAACCTAAAAATAGGTGCGGCATCGATGCTCCCATCACTAGATTGAGCATCATGAAGCAAAAGAGATTCAAATATGAAAAGTACTTCGCCGGAGTGGCATCGTCTTTCATATAAGATATCGAATAAAGGTGAATCAATGATCCAACACCGGTAATAATCAGAACAAAAGTGAGGCTGAGAGTGTCGAGTCTAAATCCAAAATCAACATTTAGCGCCGCCAACTTAATCCAGGTAAAAAGCTTTTGATCAATAAATCGAGTTTCAAGCGATTGACCTGCAAATTGTAGGTAATAGAAAACAGCAGAAAAGAAAGACAAAACCATCATCAGGGTTGCGATCAATCCTGATTTTTGACTTGATACTTTCTTACCGGTCACGCCACTTGAAAGTTGGAGATAGCCATTTATGAGAAAACCAATCAAAGGGAAAAGAGGAATTAAGATGAGGCTCATAGATCAGTCCCTCAATATCTGGATTTGATCGGAATCCGCCGTTTTTAAAGTTCTAAAGAGTGCGATCACGAGACCTAAACCAACCGCCGACTCCGCCGCCGCTACCGCCATTACAAACAATACCGATAACTGTCCATTAATCGACTGGTGCATTTTTGAAAAAGTTACAAATGATAAATTCACTGCATTCAACATCAACTCGATAGACATCAGCATGATCAGAAGGTTTTTTCTAAAAATAACCCCGAGTAAACCGATTACAAAAACAGTGCATGAAACAATTAACATCAACCATGGTTCATTCATGCTGCCTCCCCGGTAGAATTTTTTCTCTTCGCTAGGGCTACTGTGGCTACAATTGCGGCTAGGATTAGAAACGATACCAGTTCAAAGTGAAAGGCGTAGTCGTTGAAGAGCACTTCTGCTACCACCTTCAGGTTTCCACCCATTTCGATAATTTTTTCATCGGTATAGATTCCTTTAGATACAATGTCTTTTCCAGAAAGTGCCGCCTGCAAAAGTATGGTGAGAAAACCAAAAGCTCCCAAAACCGTTACGCTTTTAAACAGCAGCGAGGATTCCTTGAGATCCTCCGTGGGTTCGTCTTGACCTAATAGCATGATCACAAACACGAACAGAACCATAATTGCTCCGGTGTATACGAGGATCTGAAGCGCAGCCAGAAAATGAGCGCCCAAAATTGCGTAGAGTCCGGAAAAAGAGAAAAAAACCAATACTAACGAAAATGCCGATGATACCGGTGTTTTCTGAAGAATCACCAAAAGTGAACCCAAAATTGCGATCGTGGCAAACACGATAAAAGCGAGGAAGCTCCAGTCCATTATTTATTTCCTCGCTGTTCGAGTAAAAATTCTTTTTCGTATACGGTGCGGTTTTCCTGGCTCATTTCATAGATATTGCTTAGTTTTATTGCATCTTTCGGACAGGCTTCTTCACACATTCCACAAAAACAGCAGCGGAGCGCATCGATCTCAAACTTGATGGGATACTTTTCCTTATCCTCACGTTCACCCGCAACAATATGAATGCATTCGGCCGGACAAACGGTCGGACAAAGCATACAAGCTGTACAGTTCTCTACGCCGTTAACGGATTTGATATAATGCTGACCACGAAATTTCTCGGAATAATTTCGACGCTCCTCCGGAAATTGAAGTGTCGCTCTTTTTGCAAAGAGCATATTCCTCATGGTAATTCGGAGGCCGTTGGCAATTTCCCAAAGGTAAAACTTGTTCCAAAACCCGGTTTTTCTTTGTGCTAACATATTAAAACCACCCCAGATAAATAAGAATCCCTGTTACAAAAACATTCAATAGTGCAATCGGAAATAAAACCCGCCAGCCAAAATTCATCAATTGGTCGAAGCGAAAACGTGGAAGAGTCCATCTGACCCAAACAAAGAACCACATAAACATTGAGATTTTGCTCACAAAAGAAAGGCCGTGGCAGACAATCGCAGCCACCGCCGCGTTACTTCCGTCTGCAAATTGATGAGCAAGCCAACCAAATCCCAACCAGTACTGCCAACCACCCAGAAACAGTGTTGAAAGCAAGGCCGACGCAACGGTCATATTCACGAACTCTGATAGCATGAAGAGGGCAAAGCGCATCGAACCATATTCGAGGTGATAACCTGCAATTAATTCCGATTCCCCTTCCGGCAAATCAAAGGGCAAGCGATTGGTTTCCGCAAAAGAAGAAACTAAGAAAAGAACAAATCCGACCGGCTGAAGCAAAATTCCCCAGCGTGGAACTTCAATGCCCGCAAAGGAAACAAATGTTTCACCCTGAGCCGTAACGATGTCGCCTAATTTCAAACTCTGAAATATCATCACTAAACCGATAATCGATAATCCTAGAGTCAACTCATAGCTGATCATTTGAGCCGAACTCCTCAAACTTCCGAGCAAAGAAAATTTATTATTCGATGCCCAGCCCGCCATGATGATTCCATAAACACCTAGGGATGCAATTGAGAAACAATAGAGAACACCCACATCAAGATTCGCAATAATGAAATCATTTCCGGCAAATGGAATTACCGCAAAAGTCATCAGGGCTGGAATCAACACCACCAGGGGGGCCAGCGAATAGTAAAATTTATTCACGTGCGCAGGCGCTTGATCTTCTTTGAAAATAAATTTGAGTACATCAAGCGGTGCTTGCAATAAACCCTGTGGTCCGATTCGATTTGGTCCTAGTCGATTTTGCAAGAGAGCAGAGCCACGACGTTCTACGAAAAGCATGATCGGTGTCACTGCGAGAAGTCCTACGAGGACAATCCCTATTTTTAAAAACATGAAAAGAATGTCCTGACTATTCAAGCCGCACCCACTTTCGTTTTCTTATTCGCAGCGAGCATCAGAACTTCGGAAAGTGTTTTTACCGTGCTTTTTGGGAGAATGGCACGTTTAATTTTTTGTTCGCGACCCTGATGATTGACGATCGTTCCGTCTTTTTCAGTGAATGCAGTTCCCGGCAAAATCAGATCGAAGTTCTCAACTTCGTTTTCAAGAAAAACACCAACTCCGATGAGATTTTTCGCCTTCACCCGACTGAGGGCCACTTTTAAGTCTGCCCGTCCACCTCGAACAATGATCACTGTATCCGAAGATGAACTGAACTCAGAAATAGGCTTGATTCCCAATTTCTCGGCTCCCATGAGATTTGAGGTCTTACTCTTCATTCTCAATATTTTATCCAAAGGCGCATCCTGACTGGCGGTAAAGACCCCTTCGGTGCCGAAATGATAAAGGTGAGAGCCCGAATGATAGGCGTTAATATACTCGGATAATGTTTTAAGTTCTTCCTGGGTAAGGTCACTGCCGGCGAGGAACGTTGGTTTTTTTCCTGTAATTTTTTCTTTTAAGGCTTCAATCGCCTCATCCCATGAAATCGCATTTGATTTTGAACGTGGGGCGAGAATTCGATTTCCATCTTGAGTGTAGTGATAATTCATTCGGCCCTCATCACACATCCAGTACTTATTAATTTCGAGATTTTCCCGTGGAACGCAACGATAAATAATGTTGCCTTCTTGTTGAACTTCCATGTTGCAACCTTTGGAACAGCCCTCACAAACGGTCGGGGTCTTTTTCAACATCCATGCGCGTTTACGAAAACGAAAATCACGAAGGGTTAATGAGCCGGTCGGGCAGATATCCGCATAGTTGCCTGCATAGAGCGTTTTTAGTGGGTCGCCATCGATAGTGGTGATGTCGATATTGTTCCCGCGTTTGATTGCAACCATTTCATGAATACCGGCAACTTCTTCACCAAAACGAATGCATCGAGTGCAATGAATACAACGATTCATGTTTTTCTCGATTACCGGACCCATGTCTACATCCACGTAAGTACGTCGTTCTTCTGAGTGCCTCATGTTTGCACTGCCATAACCATAGGAATTATCCTGAAGGTCACATTCCCCTGATTTATCGCAAATTGGGCAATCGAGTGGATGATTTAAGAGGAGAAACTCCATCGTTCCAGCGCGACCTTTTACCACTGGATCACTTTGAGTTTTTACAACCATTCCTTCACCGGCATTCGTAGAACATGCGGTTTGAAGTTTTGGCATCTTCTCAATTTCCACATAACACATTCGGCATTGAGCAACGACCGTCAATCCCGGATGATAACAAAACACCGGTATTTCAACGCCAGCGCGCTTTGCTACGGTGATGAGATTTTCTCCCGGAGTAAATTCCACTTCTTTTCCATCTATCGTACACTTAGGCATATTTCTTTTGTCCCTTGATGTAAGACTCGAATTCGGGTCTGAATTTTTTAACGAAACTAATGACGGGTCCAGCAGCGGCATCACCCAATGCACAGAGGGTCTTACCACCAATATTTTGTGCTACGTCCACTAACAATTCCAAATCAGTCGGTCGGGCTTCACCGTGCAAAATTTTATGAAGTATCGATTCCATCCAATGGCAACCTTCCCTACACGGAGTACATTGACCGCAGGACTCATGAGCATAAAATTTTGTGATTCGTAGAAGTAGCTTCACGAGATCGGTATCTTCGTGAATCACCATGATTGCAGCCGAACCCATCATGGTTCCTACTTTCATCAGTGGCTCAACATCATAAACCACATCAATTTCATCCGCAGTTAGAATTGGTGACGAGGATCCGCCCGGAATCACAGCTTTTAATTTCTTTCCGCCGATAATTCCACCACCGAGTTCATCGATGATTTGTCGAATAGTCATCGATCCTGCCTGAATTTCATAAACTCCTGGAGTCTTAATATGACCCGATAACGAAATCAAACGAGTACCGCCTGACTTATCAATCTTACCCAATTGCGCAAAAGCTTCTCCGCCCATGCGAATCAAATAAGGAACATTTGCAATCGACTCCACATTATTTACTGCTGTTGGACAAGAAAATGCACCCGATATAGCCGGAAATGGCGGCTTCACTCGTGGTTCACCACGTTTACCTTCCAGAGAATTCAGAAGACCGGTTTCCTCACCACAAATATAGGCGCCCGCACCTCGGTGAACAGTAATGTCGAGATCATAACCAGAATCAAAAATATTTTTTCCGAGATAACCCTTTTCATAGGCCTCATCGATTGCTTCATTCAGAAGTTTGGCTTCTCTGACATACTCGCCGCGAATATAGATATAGGCATGTTTGCATCCAATCGCATACGAACCGATCAATAACCCTTCTATCAATACATGTGGGGTGTAGCGCATGATCTGACGATCTTTGCAGGTACCCGGTTCAGATTCATCGGCATTACAAACCAAATATTTTGGTTTCTCGGAAGCCTTAGGAATAAAACTCCACTTCATACCCATCGGGAAACCTGCACCTCCGCGGCCGCGAAGATTTGCTTTCTTCACTTCCTCGATTACTTGGTCTGGTTTCATTTCTTTTAAAACTTTTTTTGCAGATTGGTAGCCCTGCATGTTTTCAAGGTAATAGCTCAGGGTCCGGTTGGAATCTTTCCAAAAATGTTGTGCAAATAGTGTTTCGTGGACCATTATTTGCTCGCTTTCATTTTTTCAATGTACTGATTGAGCTTGTTCACATCAAGTTCCTCGATGTAATCGTCGTTGGCCATCATTGCAGGAGCTGTCGTGCACGCCCCGAGACATTCTTCTTCGGTCAAAGAGAACATTCCATCTGCGGTGGTTTCTCCACATTTAATTCCAAGTTTTTTTTCTGCAAAATTCATCAATTCATCCGCTCCGCGTAAACAACACGCCACATTTGTACAAATTTTAAGGTGATTTTTGCCGACAGGGTTTAAGTTGTACATTGTATAAAAACTGGCCACTTCGCGAATTTGCGCTGAGTGGACTCCAATATATTCTGCGACTTCTCCAAGAACTTCTTTAGGCAGCCATCCATACTCCTCTTGCGCTTGGTGGAGTGCCGGTAGGATCAGGGCTTTCTTGGTTGGGTAGCGAGGCTCCAGTTTTTTCATCGCGGTATAGAATTTTTCAGAAAGAAGTTTTGTCATATTATCTGTCCAATTCTCCTGCGATCACATTAATACTTCCAAGTGCAGCCACGAGATCTGCGAGATATCCCCCTTTGATCATGGGGTCCAATCCTTGATAGTGCCAAAATGAAGGACCTCGGATTCTCATGCGGTGAGCGGTCGGTCCACCCTGACTTGAAATATAGAATCCAAGCTCTCCATTTGCTGCCTCAAAAGCCGTGTATGCTTCACCTTTTGGAACGTTAAATCCAGTCATGAAAAATTTGAAATGATGGATGAGTCCTTCCATCGTATTGTAAACTACATCTTTATCGGGAATTCGCGTGCGCTTATCATCCGCCCAGATGGGTCCCGGCTTTATGCGGTCGGCGCATTGAACGATGATGTTCAACGACTGCTTAATTTCTTCCATTCGAACATAGTAGCGGTCAAACACATCGCCCACTTGGGCAATAGGCACATCGAAATCCATTTGATCATAATACATACAGGGTTGGTCTCTTCGAAGATCAACATTCACGCCGGCCGCACGTGCATTGGGTCCGGTAAAACTGTATTGTAGGCATTGTTCCTTGTTAAAAACTGCGACATCCTTCGTACGATTTAACCAGATGCGATTATCAGTGAGAAGTTTATCCATCTCTTCTACTACAGTACGAGTTTCCTTAACCCATTCTTTGAGTTCTTTTTCCCAGCCCACAGGGGCATCAGCCATGAGGCCACCAATTCGAGTATAAGAAGTGGTTAAGCGAGCTCCGCACAACTTTTCAATGAGTGAGTAGGCTTTTTCTCTTTGTTCATAACCGTAAAGAAAAAATGAAAACGCGCCCAAATCCACGGCATTGATACCAACGCAGATCAAGTGATCGGTTACACGCGCAAGCTCCGCGCACATCATGCGGATCCAGATCGCACGCTCAGGAACTTCAATTCCCATCAAGCGTTCAACCGACATTGCGTAAGTAACATTATTAATGAGTGCAGAACAGTAATTCAAGCGGTCCGTGTAAACCACGAACTGGTGATAGGTTCGATTTTCGCCTAACTTCTCTTTCCCGCGATGAGTGTAACCAAATTCGCAATACGATTTTTCAATCGTTTCGCCGTTTAGTTTTGCCATACAACGAAATGCCCCGTGCATCGCAGGATGAGTAGGACCAATATTCACCAACATTTTTGAATCTTCGAAAAGGTCATCCGTATCTTTTCGAAGCGAAATATCAAGTCTCCCGGGTTGGGCCCAGCGTGCGATATCAAGGGGAAGATCGTTTTGAAATTTAGAATTACTCATTTTAACAACTCCGGATCGAGCGGCTCTGGTGTAAGAAACACCTGGTATCCCCTCAGTGGATAATCTTTCCGTAATGGATGTCCTTCCCATCTCATATCCATGATGATTCTTCGCAGATCGGGATGTCCGTCAAATTGAATTCCAAACATATCAAAAATCTCACGTTCAGCCCAATTTGCTCCCGCCCAAATCGGTATCAAAGTTTCAAATGCTTCGCCTTCATGAAGTCGTACTTTTATGCGGATACGAGCTTTATTTTCTAGATTCATCAAATGAATCACCAGATTGAACCGGGGCGCATCCGCACTCGTTGTATCAACCCCCATTTCATCTGTAGCGGTATAATCGGTCAAAAATGAATAGTGATAATTATTTTTGAGAAGATTTAGTAACTCGTGAGCTTTTGCTTTTTTAATAAATAAGGTTGGGATATCTACCGGCGATTCCACAGGCATCAGCACATTTTCAATCGCATCACCAAAGGACTCTTTCAATTTACCGATTTCTTCGATCCAAATTGCACCATATTTTTCCTGAAAATAGCCGTAGATTGTGGGAACAGGATGACGGATGTCCATTACTTAGATCCTCCCAGTAAAGGTGACTGTGCCCGCTCTCTTCTTTGAGAATAGGTATCGCCCTTTGCAATTCTGTCTTCCAAACGCAAAAGCGCATTCAAAAGTCCTTCAGGAGAGGGTGGACATCCTGGAACATAAACATCTACCGGCACAACCGTATCGATACCTTGGGTTACGCTGTAGACATTGAAAATTCCGCCGGATGAGGCACACGCCCCCATTGAGATTACCCACTTCGGATCGGCCATTTGATCATAAATATTTCTGAGTACAGGTGCCATTTTCAAATTTACGATTCCTGCAACGATGAGTAGGTCACTTTGACGAGGTGAAAAACGAACCACCTCGGCACCAAATCGCGCCATATCATAACCCGATGCGAGCGTTGACATGAGCTCAATTCCGCAACAGCTCGTTCCAAAAGGAAGCGGAAAAAGAGAATTTTTCCTCGCAAAATTAATTACATCTTCAAATCGTGTTGTAAAAAAATCGATCTCGCCGTCTTTTGCCATAAATTTTTCCGACTATTCCCAGTCTAAAGCGCCTTTTCTTAATACATAAACATAGCCCACGAGTAAAATACCCACGAAAGCCACCATCTCCA
>Ga0206911_1112_pt1 | contig 17955 bp, 23 predicted proteins | sample Alteio_BWOrgHeat_74_FD_152956 | JGI IMG/M metagenome (GOLD analysis project Ga0206911, IMG submission 152956) | Enriched cells from forest soil in Barre Woods Harvard Forest LTER site, Petersham, Massachusetts, United States -... | ecosystem: Environmental > Terrestrial > Soil > Temperate forest >...
TCCGTACCTTCATTCAACTTCAGGAGTTGAGCCTCTACCTTCTGCCGGACTGCCTTCTCAGTCTTGTAGATCGCCCCGTCAAAGGATAGGCTTCGCTGAACTCGATTCCCGTCCTGCTCCACGTAATACCGGAACTCCCACGTGAAGCCGTTTGCCCGTTTCACACGCCGGACGGAACCCTGCTAATACTTGTCCCGACGCGCCTTCATAGCCCAACTCCTTATGGGTTGAATGATTTTCAAAAATCAGCGTAAATAATATTCTGGAGCACCGGATGGGAGTTGAACCCATGAATACTGGTTTTGCAGGTGAGTTATATTAATTATTTTCAGTTACTTAGATAAACTCGCCTACCCTCAAAAGCCCTGTAAAGTACCCAAAGGAAGAATCAAAATGGGTGTAAAGTGGGTGCGTTTTACCTACGCCGTCCCCACCGCACATTGTGCATTTAACCTAGGGCAGGTGGATACCGTGTTCCATCAACTTCTGCTTCACGACCATCTTTCCGGCCTCCACTAGGACTTGAAGGGAGTAGACCCCAGTCTTATTCGCGACCTCTTTTGTCTTCCGCCAGACCTCACCATCCCTGATTGTTTCGAGATACTCATGCCCGGTGAAGGTTAGCCGCGTGGCTTTCCAGTCGTAGCCGTCGTGACTGCTTAGGTCTAGGGCCTCGACGAAGCCGCCTTCAGCCAATAGGCAGACAGTGTATGCAACCTGCTCTCCCGGCCACTCCGTAATGTCTAGGTCTTTCAACGTCATCGGATCGCCATCGTCGGCTTCCAACTTCAAAAGAACCTCTCTCACCAAATCTTTGTCCAGCTTCACATCCCTCCGGTTGAATCCGTGAGCAGACTACCAGCGAAAGACCAAAGGAAAACATGTACCAAGTAGACCTCTCCGCTTCTACGGGATCGACCACCTCTCAACGTCTACAACCTCGACAATGTCCGTTGCCACTTCGCCCGACCTCATCGCAGATTTCGCCGCGTCCCGCGAGAGCAACCAAGAATTTCTAAACGGACTCATCACCGCCATGCCGCCCGGCTCCGGTTTGCTGTATCCCGTCTCTGTGGCGAGGGAAGTTGCTGCCGCACATACGTGAGGGAGACTCAAGTGTGGTGGAGGGCAGTCGGGGTGAAATTGCCTGGACCGCGAAACACATCGATGTTTCCACTGTTGTTGTCGCCAACATTGAATGGAGGATGCGTAACCAATGTTAGGAGAGTTTTTCGGATACACCTTTGGTGACGATAGTCCATCAGAACAACGGATGTGGGGGTAGCTGTGTATTACATAACCTCCGACCAGAATGAACTTAGCAACACAAACGAAAGGGTGCTAGGGCTAATCGCACTCTTATAAGGTCGTCGGACATCTCAAATTTAATACCTTTTTGCAAAAAATAGTTCTTGCCAAACGGAATACATTGCTATATCTCTCGTAAGGACAAAACCGGACGACACGATCTGGTTTGCACATAATTTCTTCTAGCACGAGTTTCTCCCAAGCTCTTGTGGTTGACCGAAGTCCCTCAATGAGTTTTTTCTGGGAGGTCCCATGCGTTTTCGCCTTTTTGCTCTCTGCCTACTTTTCTGCTTCACAACTTATTCAGCACAAACTCAAACCAGTACTTCCCAAATCCCTACAAGCTTCCAACAACAGGCACAAACGGCGGTTTCCGCCGGAAAGCCTTTTAGTGCCGTGAATCTCACTGCGACTGCGGAATGGTCAGCGGGGTCTACTCATCAAAGCGGGACCGCTCAGCTACAAGCCAACGCAGACGGATCAACCAACGTTCAGCTTGCTCTAGGGTCAGTCAGTCGAACCGAAGTACAGACGAAGACAGATTCTTCTCGGACCTGCACATGGACAGACAGCGCAGGTAAGAGCCACGATATTCTTGGCCCTAACTGTCTCATCGCGATTCCGTGGTTCTCGCCCGGTCTATTTACTCAGCCCTCCGCTAAGCTCCCGGCTCTGCTAAGCACGACAGATGACGGAGTGGTCACAGAGAGTGGCTCGACGTTTCATCAGTTGAGTTACCTCCTCAACCTTAAGGGCGCGAATACCTCTTCTACCAGACAGATGGTCAGCCAGAGCACGGTGAATGTCTTCTACGATCCGCAGACTTTTTTGCCTGCGAGTCTTGAATACTTCATCCATCCGGACAACGACGACTCACAGGACATTCCTGTGAGAGTTGTGTTCAGCAGTTACCAGTCTGTCTCGGGCGTCATGCTCCCTTTCCAGATAGAGAGATACGTCAATCGCACACTCCAACTCAGGTTGGACGTGAGCAATGCTTCTATTCAATGAACTCAACTTCTCTGCCTTGAGGTTCACAATGAATCGTCTTGTCCGTGTGTTCTGCGTTTTTCTGCTGAGTTTCAGTTCTGCGGCGGTCGCTCAAAATCTTGGCACCGGCCTTTATGCCTTCGGTTCATTCGATTCGAGAGGCTTTGACTCCGTTAACTTCGGGAACCTCAATACTCATTTTGAGATTCCCATCGTCAATAAGCAGGGCCGTGGTTTGCCGTTCAACTACACCCTCGCGTACGACGGACTTGTGTGGTCAACGGGGAGCAGCACCGGCACTGGGACATGGCAGCCTGACTCCGGCTGGGGGTTTCACGGTGTGCTCCTCGGCGGCAGCTTCACAGGATACGTCACTCACAATACTGGCACTATGAGATGCCCTTTTGGGCCAGACGGCCAGCTCGTCATCGGTCAACGGACGATGAACTATCTGTACCACGATCCATACGGCAGAGTTCATGCGTTCAATTACGGCACGCAATACTGTGCCGATACGGATCCGCAGCTCGTAGTTTCAGGGGATGGATCAACGTTCGATGGCTCCGGCTACTATTACAATCCTGCCGACGGCACCGTTCACACACGCAACGGGTCAGTAATCAATGCTCCGGGTTCGGCTTCGAGCTTAGCGAGCGGAAGCATTACTGACACGAATGGTAACACCGTCACGAACAATGGCAATGGCACCTTTACCGACACTCTTGGCGTCACGGCTCTCACAATTGGAGGATCGGGAACGGCTTCAAGTCCGCTCGCTCTTAGCTACCCGGTCACGCTTCAATCCGATTCGGCCACGACCGCCACAGCAACTGCTTACTACAGAACATATACCGTACAGACGAACTTTCAGTGTCCCGGAATAGTTGAGTACGGGGCAACTAGCGTCGATCTTATGGATCACATCACCCTGGCTGATGGGTCAAGCACGTACAGCTTTACCTATGAGACCACGCCGGGCGTCTCCGGTGCTGTCACAGGTCGGCTAGCTTCAGTTACGCTGCCTACGGGTGGCACAATCACTTATACCTACAGCGGTGGCTGCAATGGCAGCGGCATCAATCCGGATGGCACGGTAAACACATTGAAGCGAACAACCACAGACGGCTATCGGACTTACACGATGTCTTCAGTCAATTCCAATGCCACAAGCACGACGGTACAGGATGAAAAGGGAAACCAATCACTATATCAATTCAGTTATACCGGAGGTCTCTTCTACGAGACTCACCGGCAGATCTTTCAAGGTGCGATCGGTGGAGCAGCATTACTCAATAAATACACCTGCTACAACGGAGTGCAACCGGGCTGCGATGGAGCAGTCGTCACGCCGCCCTTCAGTCAGACGACAATCGTAACCAACTATAACAATGGATCACAGGACAGCGTTCAGAACTCCTATGACCCTTCTGGAATGTTGACCTCTAGTGTGAAAGGCTTATGGCAACAAGGCGTTTGGCAAACGCAAAATTGGGTTTACAACTCCTTGGAGGAAGTCACTTCGTCTACCACGTATGACGGCTCCGGAAACCCAGCCACTTATTCGTACTATGGATATGACGAAACAACTCCGACAACAACATCCGGCGTTCCGCAACATAATGCGGTGTCAGGAACAAGAGGAAATCAGACCTCCGCTCATGTATCTGCTGGAGGGACATATCTGAGCACAACGACGGCCTACTACGACACAGGAGTCCCCATCTCGACAACGACGCCCAACGGGACGACACAGTTCAGCTACGACCCTACGCAAACCTTCACCACGCAAACCGCCCTTCCAACACCGTCAAGCGGTGTCGGTCTCTCGACAACAGCGAGCTACGATCAACCGTCCGGTGCTGCGATATCCATAGCGGGAATGAACTCGGGTCAGTCCGTACAGTTCGCTCAATATGATCGTCTTCTCCGTCCAACACTAATCTCGTATCCCAACGGCGGTAGTACAACGATTGACTTTTTTACTCCGACTTCATACAGCATCCTTCAGTCCCAAAGTGCCTCAGCGACGTCAAACAAAGGTGTGCAGCTCGATGCATATGGTCGAACCAGTCGCGAGGCCGTGTATAACGGCCAGAGCAGCAATTCCTGGTATCAGACGGACACTTGCTACGACCCCAGCGGGCTCGTAAGTTTCAAATCTTACACATATCAGGGAAACGCCTGGAGCACTCCTAAAGTCTGTTCAGGCTCCGGCACTAGCTACACCTACGACGCACTAGGTCGGGTGACCAGCAGTACAAACCCCGACGGTACAACCTACACCCAATACTGGGGAAGGACGGTATTGAGTACCGATGTGAATGGCGTGCGAAACATCGTTTCGCACGACCTCCTTGGAAGAATCGCCGACATTTGCGAGGTGTCCTCCAGCAATCTACAGGGAGACTCGCCACAACCGTGCCCGGGTGACATCGGCGGATACACTGGTTTTGTCACACACTACACATATGACCTGGCAAACAACAAGACAACGGTCACGCAAGGAGCGCAACAAAGAGTCTTCCAGACGGATCCGGCTGGCCGAACCGTCTATACGAGCGAACCCGAGCGGGGAGTGACGAATTACAGCTACTTGTATAACTCCACTGGCCTTCAAGTCACTCGCACCAGACCTCGCGCAAATCAGACGAATCCGACGGTCACAACATCCACGGTCACTCAATACGACAGTCTTGGTCGGGTATTGACAATTACCTATAGCGACGGCACGCCAACCAAGCAATTCGACTACGATACTGTCAATTCGGCATTGCAATGGACGCAAACACCCACGAACATTAAAGGCATGATGGCAGACATGGCGTCTGGCTCAGGTGCCAGCCTAACCCGGGGACTCTTCAGCTACGACATAATGGGAAATGTCACTACGATGTGGCAATGTGCGCCGTCGATCTGCGGGACTTCAGCTCAGGCCAGTCGACCGGCGCTGACCTTTGGCTACGATTACGTGGGCAACCTCGTCAGTGAGGGTGACGGAGCCAGCGGAAACATCGCTTATGGGCGTTCACCGGCAGGCGAGGTCACCTCGATCACCAACCAGACTTATACCGACCAGTACAATACTCCGAATCTGGTTTCAAATGTTGTCAACAGCCCAAACGGTCCAACCAGCTATCAATTGGGAAACGGGCTGTCGGTGAACCGGCAGTATGATGCGATGGGCCGCCTCTACGGAGGATGGGTTTGTTCGGGCACTGTTCAGCCAAATTGCGCTGGTGGGACCCAGACCTATGGCTTCACCGCCAACCAATCGGGCGCTCGTGTCACGGCAGTCAACGATACGGCGCTCAATCAGCATATCGATTTTGGCTACGATGAGTTCAATCGTCTTTCGTCAGCCAATATCTGGAGTGGTCAGCAGACCTTTAGTTATGTCTACGACCGCTACGGCAACCGTTGGCAGCAGAACGCACCCCAGGGAGGCCCACAGACCTCGTACTCCTTCAATACCGCCACCAATCAGAACACAAGCCTCTCTTACGACGCTGCTGGCAATGTGACGAGTGATGGCTTTCATTCCTACACCTACGATGCCGAAGGGAATATCCTTCAGGTTGACGGTGGCAACACGGCTCAATATGTGTACGATGCTCTTAACCGGAGGGTAAGAGTGCAGACTGCCAGCTCCACCTACGAATACCTCTTCGATTATGCGGGGCGGCGTATCTCCAGTTGGCTTGAGCCGAATAACTTTGGCAACGAAGGCCGAATCTATTGGGGCAACCAACAGATCGCCTACCGCGCCTGGGGCGGCACCACCCTTTTCGACCACCAGGACTGGATGGGAACCGAGCGGATGCGAACCAACTACACCGGCGCGATCTCCTCAACCTACGTGTCACTTCCGTGGGGCGATGGCTACACTCCCAACGAAAACGATCCTGAGGGAAACGCCCAAGACAATCTCCATTACGCCATGTTGGACCATGATTCCGAGTCAAGCACGGAACATGCACAGTTCCGCCAATACTCCTCAACCCAGGGCCGATGGATGAGCCCTGACCCCTATGACGGAAGCTACGATCCGAACAATCCCGGGAGCAATAACAGGTATAGCTATGTTATGAATCGACCGCTGTCGGAAGTCGATCCGAGCGGATTATATACGAATGGGCTAAAGGCCAATCCAGTCCCTGATCCCGGCTATAGTTATATAGATTTCTTCTGGGGCGGACTACCAGGCTTTTTTGGGGGCGGAGGAAGTGGGACAACTAAAGCCCCAAAGAAATACCCCAAGCTCACAAAGCAACAATGTCAGGCCCTTCAAACGGTTCTAAATAGAGAAGCCCAGTATGGGACCGGTGCGGCTGCACGAATGTCCTCAGTCACTTATGGTGACAATACTTTGGGGCCTTTCAATAGTACCGATAACCCAAACCTTCAAACACCTGTCGGACAATTAGATCTTGACTGGTACACCGATCTTCAGGGCGTTAACTTTCTGAATGCTGCAAATCCGTTAGGGACTGCGATAGCATATGTGGGACTGAAATCGTTTTGGACGGTAGCTCGTGGCGTTGCAGGGATGCCCATCGGGAACTATGCACCATTTTCAGATCCTGGCGAACAGACAGCAGTGTTTCAAACAACTTTGGGTAGCAGTTACAGCAGCATATTTACTCCTCAATATATGAGCCAGGTATGCGGAAAATGACTGATATGTCGCCCTCTCGGGCTATTGGAGCGGTTCTGGTTATGGCAGGAGTGCTGTCGTTTGCCCTGGTTGCAGCCAATGATCACACCAGAAGAATAGGGGGAAACGATCTTAGACCTCTTATGCTCACTGGGTCATTGATGCTAGCAGGGGGCATCGGCCTTATCTCGCGGCAGCGATGGATTAAGAATTTATCGACTATCTTACTTGCTACTGTGGGAGTATGGGTAGTCGTTCACGCGCTTACCGTTTTGCCTATGCCTGCTGCGCTTTTCAGTGTCGTCTTAGGGATTATGTTGCTCATTCCATTTTTCCTTACCGTTAGGCGCTGGATTAGGCTCAAGAGCTGATCACTGCATCGAATGAAAGTTGCTGCCCCAAAGAACGTTGGCTGCAATACAGTACTTACGAACGGTAATATGTTAGGTCAGTACATCAATCAAGGAAGAGCAAGGGACTATGGCCAAATAGACTTCAAAAAACGGTGCTGCGGGAAACAGTGTTCTTGCGAACCGTGCAGTCTAGGTCAGGCGGGGAATTTTGCCTATTATGCAATCGGTTCTGGCTACATATCCCCCGATTTGCTCCGGATGCAGTATCTCCGCAACAGTTCGGACGGCTGGCTCACATCGAAAATCTGGGTGCCCCATCTTCGCGAACGGTTTCATCGTCGCTAAGGTGGGGCATTTTCGCGGCAGCGAAATACCGATACTCATTAACTCACCCATGCCGTTACAGCTCAAACGATACCAACGGCGACAACCACTTCATCACCTTCAGTTCTTACCGCCGCGAACCATACCACTCTAACGAGTGAGTGAGAGCAACCAGCCAAACAACCTCGCTAGGATGCCCACATCCCGCTTGGAAGTGACGCGCCGGGTCGAAGCCTTACTCACACTCGCCCCAGCCCCACCTAGAGGCAGCACACGGCAAATCACGGCCTTCTCAAACTCGCGTCCGGTCATGCTTGCACCCCTGCCCATCACGTAGTCCACGACCATTTCCTCTGACAATCCTAGGCCCATCGCTCCCTCTAGCAACGCACATAGGCATGAGGGGTGCAGGGCCTACAGGTTAGGGAGTGCCTACAGGTTAGGGAGTGCCTACAGGTTAGTTGGTCGCATGTCATGCATCAAGAGAGATCGTCTAGGGGAAGTGTCGTGCTGCACACTGTGCATCGGGCGGAAGTTGAGTCTGTCATGTCGAGGGCATAGCAAGCCCGGCATTCATTTCATCGCGAACGTTTTAGGTGTCAAGACGTTGTCCCGTCGTCCCCACGTCGCACTTAGTTCGTACTGACTTGTCCCGCACCTCGTACCTTCGGGGTAGCATTCACGGCAAAGTTACGCGAAATATCTGCCTTCAAGTAATCAGTCAATGAATACGGCCATTCCTAGCGCACCTCACCGGGTACGACTCGTACCGTCTGTAATCTCATTCCTTCCTAGGCTAGGAATTTACCAATCATGAGGTACGAGCCAAGTGCCATCGCCATCCATTCGGCATGATTCTCGTACGCGTCAACCCAAATCAACACCTCTGTTGCCTAGTCCCTAGGATTCCTAGGCAGACCAAAGCAGTCTGCTACATAGGGGTTGACATGTAGTATAGAATACTACATAGATAGACTTTTCTCTTTTCCACTATCTAACCCACCGCCTAAGAAGGCCCCGCCGCTAGTGCTCTCGATACTGCCTCACGCCTCCTTGTGATGTGTTTCGGTTGACGTACGGCGGCGGGGAGATGCGTCTCACAAAGTTCCGGCCTGTACTCTCGGCCAGAAATTCAAATCGACAAGGAAGCAACATGCCAGACAGCAACACACCCACCGCGCCAACTGTGCGGGATACACCCACCACACCTAACCACAACTTCGTTACAGCGGATGCATTTTTCGCATTGATGGAGGAGTTCAACCAGCGTCTAGGGAACGCGGACGCAGTCAATGCCATCATCGTCGCCGAGGTCGATGCACTAGCCGCTGAGGTGGCTCAACTGAAGGCCGCGTGCTGACTGACGAACTCAACACCCCCGCTGCCACCAGTCCCGCCTCCGACGCACAACCCAAACCCGCGAACCTTACGACCAAAGCCACAGCCCGTCCAGTGCCGACAGATCACCGTCAAGCAGCAATGGATCGCCGGAACCTCCGCGACCTCACCCGCAATGTTGAGAGCGCGTGGGACGCATACACAGATTGACCCACACGGAAAAGGATGAAGATATGACCGACGAGAAAAAAGACCTCACACCCGGCATCGGAGTCGAAGCCAAGAAAATAAACGAAGCCTTCGACGCTTCAAAAATTGCCTTCCACAATAGGGCGGAAGCCCTCGCCGCACTCCGCGCAACCGGAGCCGAAGTCGCCTTCGATGAACAAGGCAACCCACACTGCCGCTACGACTCCGAGTACCTCACGCTCACTGAAGCCTTGACGCGCCTAGCCCTAGACCAGAAGGGTCTCGCAGACGGCAGGAGTCTCCCGCGAGGAGCGAGTATAGCTCGTCCGAACGCGCTCAGCCGTGCCGAGATGACAACCGCTGAGAAGGTCGCATATGTCAATGAACATGGCGAGGAGGCGTTTTTGAAATTGCCGAGTCGCCCGGTTGCCACAACTGAAACCAAGACAACGGAAGATTTCCGCCGTCTGGCCCTCGCGGAAAAGGTGCGCCGGATCAATGCAGACCCAGCGGCCATTTACAAACTCGCCCCTGGTCCTACCGCCAGGACGAACGGCACGTACATCAACGTCGAAGCCCTCGCCCGTCACAAGGCTGTTACAGGCAAACGGTAGAGACGATGTCACAGACCCCGTCAACGTCAACCAGCGTGACGGGGTCATAGACGATGTACTCGACTAGGCCGATGCACGGTGGAGGACACGATTCACCTGCACCGCGCTCCACGCCTTACCCGTTCGTGTTTTGATGTCTTCCTTGTGAAGCGTGTCGGCGATAGCCTGTAGAGGCAGACCATCTTTTCGAAGAGCCCGTATGCGCTCTACGCCTGCCTTCTCACCCTCACGCGCACCATAAGCCTTGCGACCTTCACAGACGCCGTCCTTGGCACGTTTGCGCTGCCTAGCTCCTCGCAGCTTGGCAACAAGAAGAGTCTTCTCGTACTGAAAGAACGCACCGAGCATCTGGCGCATAAGGACGCGGCTGGGATCATCGCTACATAAGTCGGGCTCATTGACACTAACGATTGTCAGGCCCTTGCGCTTGAAATCAGCGATGATGCTCTCCTGCACCATGAGGTCGCGCGCCACACGGTCAAGACGCTCGACCAAAACTGCTTGCGTTCCATTCGACAGCAGAGCGGCCATCATTTCAGAGAAGGCAGGGCGAGTCTCCCAGTCAGTACCGCCGCTGACGCCTTCCTCGCGGAAGACCTTCGCTATCTTGATGCCGTTTGCAGCAGCGTACTTCTTCACTGCCTCTAGTTGCCGGGTGAATCCGTCACCCTCTACCTGACCTTTGCCGCTCACCCTTAAATATGCGAATGCATGTTTCATGGGTCAGAGCATGACGTACAACAGTGAGTTCGTCAATACAAATTCTTCAGAATTTGTCAAATCAATGATTCTAAAAGATAACAGATTGCACACGCACAGTGTGCAAGGCCTTGTGGTCACGTCGTGATTGACTTCGTCGCCACGCCGTCCTTGGCCTCGTCCACGACGCAGTCCAGATCGCGTCGCCAAGACATTCTCGCTATAAAACGTCGTGGGGACGCGGGATTCGTCGTAGTGACTCGGTCAAAAGACGCAACTAAGTGATCACCAGGTGCTTAGCATGGTAGGGTGTTCGCCCTGGCTTCGCTATCAACGCACGTTCCGCGGAAGTTTGTCGCCCCAAGATCATTGCCTACAGAAAGGAGGCCCAATAGGACAGAACAGAGTCACCGCACCGCCGCCACCCGAAGACTAACCATCAACCGCAACCCTGAAAGGAACATCATGCCGACCAAGAAAACCAAAACGCAGGGCCGAACCATCGCCGGGAACATTCGGAAGACCCTTGCCATAGTTAAGAGCGTTCCCCGGACGCAAGGCTCTGGCCTCTGCACCAAGAAAGGAACCAACTAATGGAAGTTTGGGCAGCGCAGAGATTGTTATTCAGCCGCCGGGAAGTCGCCAAGCTACTGAACCTCAGCGAGAGACAAATCACGCGCCTCATCGCGAACGAGAAGCTCGACATTGTAAGGATCGGCACCAGGACGTTGGTCCACCGAGACGAGATCGTAAAGTTCTCTAAGAACGGAATCCACTTTATGAAGAATCCCCCGGCCACATGCTAGGGGATTTTTTATCTTGCGCGGTCACCGCAGTCCATAGATTCGTCCTCCCAACTTGTGCCACAAGTTCGTGTCGACCAAATGACATCCTAGGCTAGGATTTTTCCACTCCTAGGACGAATCAGATTTTCCAAAAACACAAAATCGCCAAAACCCGTGTCATTCCTAGCGATTTCTCTTGACTTCCTAGAAAACCCGTGAGAGCCTCGGAAGGCCGGAGGCGTCTTTACACCATCCGGATGTTGCAGGAGGAGACAGGAAATGAAAGTCGCAGGAATGAGTCAGAGGAAGGCTACGAACGAACTTGACCAAGTCGAGACCGACATAGCGGATGTCATGGTAAACATCGCGGACTTCGCGAACTACAGGAAGACACACCCCAGTCACTTTGGGATGGCGAGGATAGAAGCAAATCTGAAGAGTGAACGGCTCACGTTGCGCCGTTTGCACCACAGGCGGGAGACCTTACAAAGACACCTAGAGGAGATCCAAAGATGACCGCAGTGTGGGGAGCCGGTCGTCTCCTGTTCTCAAGAAAGGAGGTGGGCATTCTGCTCAATCTCTCACCCCGGCAGATCACGAGGCAGATTCAGAACGGAAAACTCCGCATCGTCCGCGTCGGCCGACGAACCCTGATTCACAAGGACGAGGTTGGAACGCTTCGCCAAGAACGGACTGCCCTTCATGAACCCTCCATAGGATTCGTGTATTTGATGGGGTCACTCCAGTCCCTATACAACTTGTCTCTGATCTGTGTAGTTGCATTGGTCTCAGGGAGCAAATCTCGTATTTCAACAAAAGCGCGACGCTCTACTCAGTAATGGACTAAGTCATCTTATGTAGTTGCTACCCAGTCCCGACGCAGTCCCCATTGTCCCGACCTCGTCAGGACGATGTCAACGACCATCCACCGATAGGAACACCCACCAGTGAATGCACCAGACAATCTGACAAGAAGAGAGTATGAACTGTTGCTCGTTCTCAGACCTGCGAAGAGTAGGAACAACAGGGCATGGTCCGTCTGTCTCTGCATGGGGTGCGGACGGATCGTAGAGAAACCCAACTCCAACCTGAAACAGGGAGGAAACAAGTCGTGCGGGACCTGTGGACGGGCGCGGCGAGAGGAAAGGCCCCCAACCGAGTCGACTCCTGCCAAGGAGCACACATTCAGGCTGGGGGCGAGATATGGCAGTCTGCACCTCTTCAGTTGGCTTCCTGCACACTGTGCAGTCGAAGATGCCACTCACTACATGTGTGTGTGCAGATGCACTAGCAAACTCATCTCGTTTCCCGTCGCTCGATTCAGTTCCAAGCGTCCACCATCATCATGCGGTTGCAATACAGACACTAGGAGCAGTCGGAAAGCCATGTTGCGAAGGTGTGACGACAAAGACGACAAGGACTATGGAGGCAGGATAGATGAAGCCGGGGAGCCTGACCCTGTGATGGTCTGTGAGGAGTGGAGGACTCACTTTGACTATTTCCTCGCAGACATGGGACCCCGCCCTGTTGGCAAAAGCCTCGAACGAGTCGACCCCAAGGGACACTACAACAAGGAGAACTGTGTCTGGGCAACGCCGAAGCAGCAGGCGCGGAATAAACGCAACAGCCGCCTATTGAACTATCAGGGGCAGCGTATGAACCTTGTCGACTTCGCAGCAATGATCGGCAAGACAAAGGCATGGGTCCACTGGAAACTTGCTCGGTGGATTGAGGCAGGACTCAAAGAGGATGCGGCAGTGGCATACGTCGCCAACGAAGCGCAACACCAACCGAAAGGAATAGCAGTTTGAGTCGACTACCAGAGTTCAGGAATCACATTTTCAGAAACACGAACAGCTTCACTCGCATGGCAGAAATTCTAGATTTGAAGCCTTATCTCTCCCATCGCGACTGGTGCATCCTGTTGGGGGAATGTTGGACGGTCTGCGACACCATTCGACAGTCTCGGTTCAAACTTCGTAAGGCTTTAGGAACGGTAGGCCCAGTCCGAGAGTTGATGACGACCGAGGAGAACGCCCAGTACAACAATCTCCCGGAAGTGGTCACCTGCTATCGGGGGTCTGATCGCTCCGTATTGGTAGGGGCTTCGTGGACATTGGACCAGAACGTCGCCAAACGTTTCCCAATCACCAACCGGTACAAGGTCCCATCTCCTGTTGTCGTCACGGCAACGGTTAGAAAAGACAACATCCTCGCAGTCAAGTTGGACAGAGGGGAGACCGAAATCATCACTTTTTCGGCGAGACGTCAGAGCACCGACGTCGTAGATGGCTCGTCAACCGACCCGCACACTGTGCAGACAACATCCACGCAACACCAACCGAAAGGAATCGCCGCTTGATCGAACCACACATGCAGGCCCGGACCAATGCCATTGCTGGCCGCTCTCTTAGTTCCGGGTCGTTGCACACCAAACCAGCAAGCATCGCCCCCCACGTTCTTGACCTCAACCAGGTTGCAGAACTCTTAGACGCGCACCCCAAGACGGTTCGCCTCATGGCGCAGGCCGGAAAGATACCCGGCTTCCGTGTGGGTAGACTGTGGCGCTTCTCCGCTGCGCGCATCTATGAGTGGATAGAGCAGACCACCTACTCCGCAGCAGCTTGAGCGGGGAAGAGGCGGCTGACAACCTTCGCGTTGTACCGCCTCTTTTCTTCTGCCTGTGTTCTGCCGTAGACGTTCATCGTCACGGAAATGTTGGAGTGTCGTAGCAAGTCCTTCATCACACCCATTGGCGTTCCTTCCGCATCCAGCCACGTTTTATGCGAGTGCCTGAATGTATGGAAGCCCACGCCCTTTACTCCTATCGCCTCACCCGCAGGACGGAGCCATCGCTGTTGAATGCTAGGGCCGAGGTAGGGAACCTCGGTTGCGGGATTCGCAAACACCCACGGACATTCCTCCTCACCCTCGCGCTTGATCTTCACTCTCCAGTCCAGCAGCAGTTCGATCAACTCGTCTGCCACTTCCAACTTAGCCTTCGAGGAAGCCGTCTTCACTTCGTCAATAGCGCCCCGGTAAGCGTTGCGCTGGATTGTGACCGCCTTGTTCTCCCAGTCGAAGTCACTCCACTGCAGTCCCAGCATCTCGCTCAGGCGCAATCCTAGGGCAGCTACCACCATCGTCATCAGCGAGTATGGCTCGTCCAACTTGTCGATAATCTTCACCGCTTGGTCAGTGGAGAGGATCACAACGTCCTTCTCCCTCTTGGTGACGCCGCGCACCTTCACAAGCTGAATTGGATTTCTCCCGACGTCGATGTACTCCCACAGCATCGCTAGGTCGAAGAGCTTGTGCATCAGAGACCGGATGTGTCCCCTTGTCAGTGGAGCCAGAGGCAGTTCAAGGAGCCAGAGCTTTACCGCGTTCGCCTTCATCTCTGCAATCGGAACCGCTGCCCATCTAGGCCGGATGTGAGTCTCGATGAGCGAAGTGTAGGAGCCACGAGTCGAAGCCTTGTTCGCCGGAAGTTCTTCTTCGATGTACCTGTCCAGCAGCGACCCGAACGTCACCACCTGAACGTAGTTCGCTACATTCCCCTCATTCACCTTCAGGAGCAGAGATTGGAGCTTGAGCCTAGCTGCCTTCTCAGATGGGTATTCGGCACCGGAGAGCGTGAGGTACTTCGTACCCTCCCCGGCTACGTTGACGCGGAACTCCCACGCAAACCCCTTTGAACGTTTGACCCGTCGAAGGTAACCCTCTTTGTACCTGTCTCTCTTGACTCCAATCACGTCCAGCCCTCACTTTCTGAGAGCTTAGTCTAGCAGAGTGGGTTTCAGTGGGTTTTTGGCTAGATTCAAAATCTGATATAAGCCGTTTGTTTTCTTGGAGCACCGGATGGGAGTTGAACCCATGAATACTGGTTTTGCAGACCAGCGCGTTAGCCACTTCGCCACCGGTGCTCTTGTCCCGCCGCGCCACTCAAGTTACGGTGCGGCGGATAATTCCATAAAGCTCAGAGGTGCAGCCCACACCTCACCTTCATTACTTCGGTTGAGGCGTCGTCCGCAGGTATGGCTTCACCGTCTTGTACCCGGGGAAGATCTTTGCCGCGTCATCGTTTGAGACTGCGCCGGTGATAATCACATCCTCGCCCTGCTTCCAGTTAGCCGGAGTCGCGACCTTATGTTTCGCAGTCAACTGCATCGAATCCAGTACTCGAATGATCTCGTCGAAGTTGCGTCCTGTTGTCATCGGATACGCCAACGTCAACTTGATCTTCTTGTCCGGTCCGATCACAAACACCATCCGTACCGTTGCGTTATCGGCTGGCGTGCGTCCCTCGCAGCTATCGCCCGCATCGCCCGGCAGCATGTCGTACAGCTTGGCGACCTTCAACTCCGTATCGCCGATGACGGGATAGTTGATGGCAGACCCTGTGACTTCTTCAATGTCCTTAGCCCACCTTCCATGGTTTTCGACCGGGTCGACACTCAGTCCAATTACCTTCGCCCCCCGCTTCGCAAACTCCCGTTCGAGACCAGCAACCGCACCCAGCTCTGTCGTGCATACGGGCGTAAAGTCCTTCGGGTGAGAGAAGAGAACGGCCCAGTTGTCTCCAATCCATTCGTGAAAATTTATCGCTCCATGTGTCGTCTCGGCAGTGAAATCTGGCGCAAGATCGTTAATCCGCAATGACATATTCGATTCGCTTTCCGGGGATCCCCCCCCCAACACATCTAATTGAAACTCGGCCGGTCTCAATTCTATCTAACGTAAAAAACCCACCCGGCTCGTTGGCTCTCGGTGGGTTCGTGTGCTACTCGAAGACGCCTACTTCGATTCGCTCATCCACACACCCACACTGGGCTACCGCAACAGCAGAGTGTGGTGGTCGTATTTAGCGTCATCGTCATGGCTAATCTTTTATACCGCCGCCAGCTGAGCTAGCATGAAGCAGGTTGGCCTCATTGCGGTCTGTAAAAACCATACGTTCGAGGAGCCTCCATGTCAAATGATCAACCGTATACTGCCCCTGCAACTTTTGACCCAGCTCCGCCCACCGCCCACTGCGCCTACGACTACGCCCAGGTCGACGTCTTCGCCGAGAACCCCCTAGAAGGCAACGCCCTCGCCATCTTCGCCGACGCCCGCGGCCTCTCTACTCAAGAGATGCAGGCTCTCGCCCGCGAGACTAATCTGAGCGAGACCACCTTCATTCTCCCTCGCGCCCCGGAAATCGAACGCGAACGCGGTGTCAACGTCCGCATCTTTCTCACCACTGAAGAAATCCCCTTTGCCGGCCACCCCACCCTTGGCACTGCCAGCTGGCTCTTCTGCCACCATCCCATCTTCCGCGGCGCAGAGCAGATCACACTCGACCTCGCCGTCGGCCCCATCACAGTAAGCTTCGACCCACCGCAGGCCTGCGACCACGGCGTCTTCGGCACCATGAAGCAGATCGACCCAATCTTCAGCGAGATTCGCAACAGCACCGAAGACCGCGCAGCACTCGCCGCTGCCCTCAACCTTTCCGTCGACGATCTCGATCCCAACCTTCCTGCGCAGGCCGTCTCCACTGGCCTGGTCTTCTGCATCGTGCCACTCAAATCGATGGAGGTCGCCGCACGTCTGCGCATCCCGCCCCAAACCGCACGACCATATCTCGATCGCATCGACGCAAATTTCTTCCACTGCATCACTCGCGCGAATCCCAACTCCGGCGCAGACTGGCACGCCCGCATGCAGTTCGACACCGGCGAAGATCCTGCCACCGGTTCGGCCTCCGGATGCGCCATCGCCTATCTCGTGCGTCACGGCGCCGTGCCCAGCGGTCAACCCATCGTCATCGAGCAGGGAATTGAGATTCTTCGTCCCAGTCGCATTCACGTCAGCGCATCGATCGAAAAAAATGTTGTGACAAAAGTGTTCGTCGGTGACCGCACAATCCCTGTTGCTAGCGGACGCTTTTTCCTGCCGTTATGCACGGGATTTCAACAGGCCTCGTTCGTGAATCCCCAATGAATTCGCACCGTTGTCACCTAACGGTGGATGTGCAAGCTCTAATATTCGCCGTCTTCGCTCTAGCTTCGCCGTTGCCAACCCAGCCAACCATTCGTACTGTTGGAAAGCGTTGACGACGGCTCTGCACCCAATGTGCTGCTCCGTCGGAGATGAAAAAATAGCTTTCGCCTGTTTTCTGACAATTTGAGCTGAGAGAACCCCGACTGCCCGCAGTCGCGACTCCACAAGCGCAACCTCGCTGCCTGCACACGCACTGAGGACGATGCCACATTCCTCCGGCATCGATCTCAATGTACTCGCACCAGAACGAATCCTTGCCTTCAGGAGCCGCGTGGCAACCTGCGTCGGCATAGGGCTCTCTCACACCCCGCGGTTCGGCAGCTTCGCTCGCCGGACAGATGGCGCTGATCCCCAGTGGACCAGACAGGAGAGCTTTGCTCTCTCGTCTTCCGCTCTCCCGGAGCAGAAGACCCATCACGCGCCGAAGGGTCGCATTCGGCCGAACCACGGGGGCTTTTTGAACACCACCAGACCGGTGCGCCTGCAAACCAACAGGCTCGCCAGACTGGCCCATCGGTCGCGAACCACCAAAAGGTGGTGTCCGGCAGAAGTGAGTCCGCATGCGCCCCAAGAAAACGATTCTCTGCGTAGATGACAACGAACAAGTTCGTTGCCGTCCATCTGGGGCATTAGGAGATCGCAGAGGATCAGGT
>Ga0206911_1121_pt1 | contig 17881 bp, 15 predicted proteins | sample Alteio_BWOrgHeat_74_FD_152956 | JGI IMG/M metagenome (GOLD analysis project Ga0206911, IMG submission 152956) | Enriched cells from forest soil in Barre Woods Harvard Forest LTER site, Petersham, Massachusetts, United States -... | ecosystem: Environmental > Terrestrial > Soil > Temperate forest >...
GGTGAATCGATACATATAGAATCTACCGAGCCGATACTGATGCCTGTAGAAGAGTGGCCACTGCTCGAAAAACTGAAACGTGAGAAAGAAGTAGTAGGCATCTATATCAGCGGGCACCCGCTGGATGCATACCGACTGGAGATAAATACATTCACGAATACGACGCTGAAACAGATCCCTGATACCAAGGACAAAGAACTCAAGGTAGCGGGAATCATCAGCAGTACGCAGACAAAAACATCGAAGACTGGTAATCAGTTTGTGATATTCACGCTGGAGGATTTTGAGGGGACCTTTGAGTTTGCGCTTTTCGGAAAGGACTATATACAGTTTAAGAACTATGTCGAGACGATGGGCGCGCTGCTCTATATCACCGGCCGCTATCAGGCGCGCTATAATCAGCCTGACAACTATGAATTTAAAATATCGAAGATAGAGCTACTGCCTGACATACGCACCAAACTGACCAAGCGCCTCACACTCCGCATTCCTGCTGAGGCGGTGACAGAGCGTATCACTGATGAGCTGATGGCGGTCTTCCAGAAATACCCCGGCAAATTCCCTATCTCAGTCAAACTCAAAAGTGATGAGGAGCAGATATCACTGACGCTAAACTCACGTAAAGTGACGATAGATATATCCAATGAGCTGCTCGATGAGCTAAGGGCGATAGAGGTGCTGGAGTTTGCGTTGAATTAGGGTTGGTAAGCTGAAAGCTTACCATATAGGAGGTCTAAGGTGAAACCTTAGACCAGAGGGGGGACCAACAACGGCATAGTTTGAACCAGCGGTTTTTTTAAAGGGATCATTATTTACTTGATAAATAAATGGATAAGAAAATTCTTGACGACATACTTAATAAACACAGGGCTCAACCTGTCGGAAATGGCTATATTGATATAATTGTTTTAAGAGACAGCTATAGGGAATTTATTTTTGATTTATTTACTAATGGTAGTAAAATCAATGGTATTAGTTGGTGGGAGTGGTGTCCCGGTGATGAAAAAAATATTTATGGATTAGGAGGGCCTAAAAGCAAATATTTCAAAGGATGGTTTTCGGAACTTCCAATAGACATCGATGACCTCAATTTATCCATTGACAAGAGTAAAGAAGACCTTGTTAAAGAGATAATAAATACAATCGAATCAAAAACCATTTACTATCCATCCGAAACGATAACATTCAAAAATAATAAGTGGTTGACACCTGCATTTTGGTTAGATGTTCCAGACGAATGGAGAAATAATCAATCCTTTTAATAATTAATCCAGATATCTCATACTGCAGGGATTCCTTCCGCCTTATCATGTTTGTTTTTACGGGAGAATCCCGATAGCTATCGGGACGCAATGACGGTGTGATTGGGGTGATATGCTCCCATTTGCATTTTCTATCAGAATCCATTATTTTTACTATATGGAAAAGTTCAGAAAACTAACGCCACATGACCTGGCCTTCGGCATAGGCCGCAAAGCTACAGATGAAGAACTGCGCGAACTAGTGAGCAGGCCAAAGACAGGAGAAAGAATAGATGCCATGGAGGCGCTTGAAATAATCAAGAAACGTCTAGCCAAAAAAGACGTGAAGAAGGCCTCATGAGAGTAAGTCTCGAACCTGATGCCCTTGAAACACTTTCCGATGTTGCGGAATTTATTGACACGATCAATACTCCCGGTGCAGGTCAATTTTGGGTGACAGATTTCATACTCCAGTTATATACCTACGCCAAACCCAATGTCACCTATGCCTTGTGCCGAAATAAAATATTGGCAGAAGAAGGTTTAAGTTGCATTTCCAACAAAGGGTGGGTGGTTGCTTTCAAAATAGACGGCGATGAGATGGTGGTCTATCATATTCTAAGGGGCAATATCCTCTTATGATAGCAATTCACATTTAACTTATTTTGATTCTAATCTTGTCTACCTTCGCATCCGAAATTTTATCGCATGCACACTCGTTTTTTATTCATCATTTTACTGTCTTTGGTATTTTTCAGTTATGCATCAGCGCAGCCGCCGGTCATGTCAAAGCCTCTGGCAGGGAGGCTTATAGACTATCGGCTAATCAGGAGTTTCACAGCGGATGAAGTAAAGAACTGGCTCAAGCATGAGCATATACCTAAAGCGGTGTTCGCTGCGAGGGATGGACTGAGTGTATATGAGATACAATACTACACCACGCATGTCGATGGCAGGATAGTGAAAGTATCAGGACAGCTCTATGTACCTCAAGGCGATAAAAGACCCTCACCGCTGGTAATATATAATCATGGCTCACAGGCCTGCCGCGATATTTATTTCAATGGCAAAGACGAACAGATCATCTGCCTGGCCTATGCTACTGATGGCTATGTAGTGATCTGCCCAGACTATATCGGCCTGGGTGAAGGCGAGGGATACCAGATCATGCTGAACGCCCCTACTGAGGCGGGCGCCACGGTGGATATGCTGACTGTGGTGACTGAGCTCCTGCCATCCCTCAATGTCAAAACTGACAAAGAGCTCTTTCTGGCCGGCTACTCACAGGGCGGACATGCATGTATGGCTACGTATAAACTACTTCAGGATAGATACAAGGACCGCTTCCCTGTCACTGCTGCATTTCCGATGAGCGGCCCCTATGATGTGGAGGGTACTGTGTATGATGCACGCAGGCAGCCCAATGAAAACCCCGTTTACCTCATGATGCTTTTTGCATCGTACTATGAGAGCATGGACAGCTTATCGCAGCTGCACAAGGCACTCGTGCCTCCTTATGACACTCTGATACCGCCGATGATGAATGGAGAATGGCCTGAGGAAGTCCTCAATGCCTGCCTGCCCGATACCTGCTATCTGGCCGTGCAACCTGCACTATTCAAGGAGTTTGAGAGTGATAACTCGCCGCTCAGGAAGTACCTCCGCTCAAATAATGTCTATGACTGGAAGCCAGAGTCGCCGACCGAACTATGCTACTGTATGCATGACGAGCAGGTGCCCTATAAGAACTCCATCACTGCCTATAATACTATGAGGAAAAACGGCAGCACCAATGTCCATCTATGGATGGCGGGCAAGAAGTTCAGGCATATCAGCTGCGCTACCTTTGCGGTGGTGTATGCTAAGATGTTCTTTGATGGCTTCCGCAATGGCCATCCGATGACTCACGGGCCACTAGGCAAACGCGCCCTGCTGAATATAGGCAAGCTGTTTGTGAAACCGTGATTTAATTGATAATTGACAATGAGAATATATCATAGTCATTCAGATCATTTTTTTGTATACCACCAGTAATTATACACGGCAGTTCTATCGGGATTCGTGAGAGGCCTATCGAGGCTATAGTAGATATCTCCATTGCTCTCGTTGATGTGTACCCACACTTGTTTTTTATACAGCGGCTTACCGGATGGGTCGTATGAGGGTATGTTTTCCCATGTCATATCAGATATCTTTGGGCCATTGGGTGTGCCGATCAGCGTGGCCCGGTCAGGGTTGAGGTCAGTGTATATTTCCCTGCCTGTGGTCAGATCACGCGAGGCATATTGGCATATATATACCTTATCATCTTTAAAAATGTATTTGCTGCGATAGGCCCCCCAGGACCAGAAATTGGCGCCTTTTTCAACTTCATTCATATTCAGGCCAAAGCGTCCGCCTTTTAAATAATCGCCGACACTACCTATATACCACCAGTATTCAGAGCTTCCTGCGAGGGCCTTGAGCTGGTCGAGCACCTGTCGCGTTTGTTTTTTCTTTTCCGCCTCTGCTGCTGCCGCCTGGTCCTGCACTGCTTGTTTTTTTGATGCCAGTTCGGCCTTGTATTCCAGTTCATAGATCCTAGTCTTTACATCAGCGGCATCCGCAGCCTGTGGCTCAGCCAGCAGGTAAAACTTATAGTTTCTCATGGCAGATGTGTAGTCATGCGCGGACTCTTGCACCACTGCCAGATCAAAATAAGTGATCCCTAGCCATGGGGCGGCAAGTGTAGCGCTTCTGTATTCAGCAATGGCATCGGCAAAGCCACTGGCATCTGTTGCGAGTTTAGCGGCGGTCTTTCCCATGACCAGATGCCGGTTTGCATCTTCGGGAATAGCTGGAGGAGGAGACATCGCATGAACGAAAGAAATTATCTTATTGTGCAGGAGGGTATCATCAGCGGGAGCTTTGCTGAGCTCTTTGACGTAGCTATTGAGAATATCCTGTGGGCTTTGGCGCAGGTCCGCTGTTTTTTTGTCATCGACATACATCAACTCGCTGATCACAGTCCCCTTCTCATCATATTTTTTTTGCACTCCCTCTCTTTTGCCGTTGGAATATAATGTTTCCTCGCTGAGTGCCCCGGTCTCAAAATATTCTTTTCGCAGTCCATTTATATTGCCATCAGTAAATGGGGTCTCTGTGTGTATTTTCCCATTTTCATAATAGGTTTTTGCCAGTCCGCTGCGCTGTCCATTGGCGTAAGGCGTTTCCTTCTGTAGTTTTCCGCTCTCATAATATTCTTTTGCCACCCCTATGATCCTGCTATCGGTGTAGGGATTTTCACTCCTTAATTTACCGCTGGCAAAATAGACTTTCTCCATTCCATCTATGCGGCTATCGGTGTATGGTGTTTCCATCTGCAGTTGCCCGCTTTCGAAATAAGCTTTTTCCACACCGGTCCTTTTGCCGTCGGGATATGGCTTTTCTTTCAGCAATTTCCCGTTTTCATAATATTCTTTCTCGACGCCTTTTTCGACGCCATTGATATATGGTATCTCATACCACAATGCCCCGCTCTTGTAATAAGCTTTCACAACACCGCTTTCAGTATAGAGATGGTGCGGATCGGTAGCATATGGTACCTCCTTATATAATATGCCGCTCATATAGTATATTCTGCGGGTGCCGTATACAGGAGGAATGCTGAAGCAGTTGCTGAGGATCTTTCGGCACTTCTCTATCTGGTGGTCTATATCTTTGTATTCGGCGAGGCTGTAGTATTCCGGTGTGCCGGTCGTGACCTGCTGGTTGCCGTCCAGGTACTCGATCCACTTGCCATCTTTGATACCGTTCTTCATTTTATTTTTAGCTTCGGCTTTATTGGTGAAGCCATTCTGTGCCATAGCGGGCAGCGATGCCATGAGCAGTGAGCAGCAGATCAGGTAGAGGAGTATGTGTTTTTTCATTTGAATGAATTATAGAAAGTTTCGCTTTGCATTCAGATTATTTTCTATACCATAGTGCGTAACCGAACCCTGACACCCTTCGGCTACGCTCAGGGTGACAGGGCTAATATTTATTTTTTTGAATACCACCAATAATTATACACAGCGTTCCGATCAGGATTTGTGAGGGGCCGATTGCCGCTGAAGTAAATATCTCCATTGTTCTCATTGATGTGTGCCCATGTCGGTTTTTTACTCAGTAGTTTTCCGTATCCATCATATGTTGCAGCTTCTCAACTAATATCAGCGATCCTGGAGCCATTGGGTGTACCAATGAAAGAGGCCTTGTCAATTCCGAATGGCTTACCGGCCCGGTACTCAGTGAGCAGGTAATTATCTGCCACAGCGGTATCTGACACCGCTTTCCAAGAGTTATCAAAATATTCGACCCATTTACCTTCCTTGACACCTGCTATTAATTCATTTTTTGCTTCGGCTTTATCAGTGAAGCCACTCTGTGCCACAGCCGGCCGGGGAGCCATGAGCAGTGCAGTGAAAATCAGGGACAGGTGTATGAGTTTTTTCATTTTAGCTCGTATGGATTTGAGGATTGATTGGAGTTAGCGGGCTGGCTTATTTTTATCAGTTGGGGATCGGTTTCCGTTTTTTTAATGGCCTCCCCGATGATATAGTCATTCATTTTTCGCGCATCGGGAGGCGCAAGGCCGGGAAAAAGGAACTCAATATCTGAGTCCTTAGGCAGGTCTAAATGTTTTTTGCCGGAGGCAGGTGCTGCATCATCGGGGAAAAGGAACCGCATATCTGAATCCTGAGGCAGTTGAAGATGTTTGCGGGAGGCAGGTGACTCATCGCCCGGGAAAAGAAAGCGCATATCAGAATCCTGAGGTAGTAGTGTAATCTTTTTCAAAGAAGCTTCAGATATTTTGGCTGCTTTTTGCTGTTCGAGACTTCTCCGGGTGTAATCGGCGAGTTCCACTAATCGTTTAAGGCCCTGATTATTGGGATCGTGATTGAGGGCATCGCCAAACCATGCTTTGGCCAGTATCCAATCATGCGCCGCAATCGCCTGAAATCCTTTTCGTACGCGGTCGCTGACACCGGGCGGGGCAGCCGCATATCCTGACAGGATGGCATCGTCCACAGATCTCGGCAGGCCGGAGGGTACATTGCGGGCATCCACTACACGAGTGTCGGTGTTTGCATCGGGCAGGGTTTTCAGATTTAGGGCACCGCTGCCGGAGTTAGGGGCATCTCGCAGGCGGGCATCAAAAGTTCCACTATCAGAAATGCCTTTGAGTTGGTTTAAGGTCTCCGTTTTGTTCTTATTGAAGGCTTCCTCTTCCATTTGTTTCTTAGCTGCGGCGAGATAGGCAACCTGATCTTTTGCCTTTTGGAGATTTGCTTTTATGGTGGCATCATCCGGCATCTTATCGAGTGCATCCTGGAAGTCGCGGATGGCAGTTTGATAATCGCCCGCATTGTATGCTTCTATGCCCTGATCATTGAGGTTAGAGGCTTCGGTGATACGCTGGTTCCGCGCATCTTCGGCCTGCCGGGCTGCGATCTCAGCGGCTGTGGGGCCGGATGGTTGTGAGTTATTATTATTACCCTTATAGCAGGGCATATTTTGCTTGACCCAGTCGTTGTATGCGAGTGAAGCCGGCAGGCCGCAGTCTTGCTTCATCCGCAGCCACTCAGCATTATTGGTTTGGGCGGCGCCGGACAATGGCAGAAGCGAGATCATCAAATAAAAAACGGGCTTCATTTTTGGTATAAAAGCTAAGCTTCATTATTGTATAAACAAGGTAAAACAATAAATCATGTTTTTCAATTTTTTATTTTCGGAAGAATCTCCGACCTCTGTGGTGGTTTGGCGAGGACGCCAACCACAAGAGAAACAAAAGGCGCGGAACTCCTGTCCCGCGCCTTTATATCAGCTATTATTGCTTTGACTATTGAGTTTGAGCGATGTTCACGTTCAATGAAGTCGTATCAATACCTCCAGTATTCGTCATGTTGATATTGGAGCCGCTCAGAGATACCTTGCCACCGGATACTGTTAGATTTACAGTACCTCTGGTAGAGATATAGTCATCGCCATTGGATGTTACTAATATCTCCAGAGCTACCTGACTAGCGGTAGTAGGATTGGCTACAGCCGTATAGGTACCACCGGTAGTAGGCAAAAGACCATTATAGAAATTGGCAGTCAAAGTACTGCTCGGATTGGCCGAGGCGGCTGTCAGTTGGCCACCTGAACCGACACAGGCAGTCTGGCCATAGGTTGTTCCTTTAAAGGACCAGGAGTTTGAAACGCCTTTCTTGCATGATGAGATAACTACTACGCTCAGCACGAGGAATCCAAAGATTACTTTTTTCATTGTGTTGTGTTTTTTTGGTTTAAAATAATAATGTAAGTATAAATGTTTTTTCTGAATTGATAAGGATTTGATATTTGTTTTCTCCCCCTGCATAATGGTAGAACACCTGGCCGGTGTTTGATAGGTCGCGACCTGTCAGTACAAGCTTGAAATTAAGGACGCCCATTATTTCCATCATTGAGCATCGGTGGCATGAGCGACACCTTCTTATACGTCCCCGATACCTCCGGGCCGGCAGCGCGTATGATCGTATCATCATCTATCTGCAGGATCACTCCCTCCTCGGCCCTTTCCTCCTCTTGCTCGTCATCATTGATAAAGTTGTGGTTATTTCTCAGGCTAAACGTCGCTACGGATGGTGACACCTCTTTATGCAGCGCACTCTCATAGAGGTTCGTCATGTAGATGTCCTGAATTCGCAGCATGAGTTCCAGCATGTCATCATTGGCGGCGAATTTCCTCTTCCAGTATTTCCATACGTCTATGTACAGGCCTTGTTTGAGTATGGCCCGGCCCAGGAAGAGGGCGCCTGTCTCCAGGCCCATTTTTTCTATCGCCTTCAGGTGCCGTGTTACGTTCTTTTCTGTCCATTTCAGTGCATTGGGGGTTCTTTTGATGATATTCATGATAATGTATTTATGGGTTAATTATGCAAATATATACATTATTTTGTTATTTTCCATTTTCCCACCTTGGGCCGCTTTTTTTTATGTTGTATTATGATAGCATTGCTATCATGGAAATCACAGCTATCATATTCCCTACCATCTCCTTTTTTCTCATTTGTTGATTATCTAATTTTGCAAATAATAACCTAATAAAGCTTATTATAAAATAACAACAATTTGCTTGCAGAATTTAATAAAAACCCCAAACAGCAGAAGTATCTGCTCACTGCTATGAATGCCCTCGCAGGTGGCAACGACTTCCGCCATCTTTTTTTCGGCGGAGCGATACGAGGTGGCAAGAGCTTCGTCTCACTGGCCATACTCGCCTACGCGGCGAAGCAATATCCAAACAGCCGCTGGCATGTGTTCCGGCGAGATATGCCTGCACTGCTCACCACTACGATACCATCTATGGAGAAAGTACTCGCTGGTGACGCAGAGTGGCGATGGTCACGCCATCTGGCCAACTATTATGTAGAGAATACTATCAGTGGCGGCAGGATATATTTCAAAGGTGAGGGGCTCGCGCACGACCCCGAGCTGACCGACCTGCTGGGACTGGAGACCAACGGGATACTCTTCGAGCAGATAGAGGAGCTCTCTGAGAAACTCTGGCAGATGGGAACGAGCAGGATCGGCTCGTGGTATATACCCTATATGCCAAAGCCGATCACCCTCGCCACCTTCAATCCCACACAGACATGGATCAAGGAGCGCATCTATGAGCCCTATCGCGCAGGCACACTCACCGCACCATACTACTATATGAATGCGCTGCCATCAGATAATGCATACGTGACCGATGAGCAATGGGAGGCATGGAGCAGGCTCGATGAGCGGTATAGGCTGCAATACATAGAGGGCGACTGGACGGACTTCGGTGCGGGTGATGGATTGTGGGCGTTTGCCTTCGAGACGGAGCGGCATGTGGCCGCAGAGGAAATGGCGGCGGACCCTGCGCAGATGCTCTACCTGTCGTTTGACTTTAACCGTAATCCTATCTGCTGCTCAGTGATACAATATATCGATGGTCAGATACGGGTGATAGAGACCATCAAGCTCAAGCACTCCGACATCTATGCACTCTGCGCGCATATACTCACCTTCTATCCCGGCTATGTATACATGGTGACGGGTGACTCATCAGGGCGCAACTCTACTGCACTCGTGCAGAACAGTCTCACATACTACACAGTCATCAAATCACAACTGCAACTGGTGGACAGGCAGCTCCGTGTACCGATGGCAAACCCGCTCCTGGCAGACAACCAGGTGCTCATCAATACCCTGCTCTCGAAATACGATGTGCGCATCAATGCCCGAAAAGCAAAAGCCCTCATCTATGACCTGCGGAATGTGAAGATGCACCCTGAGGGTACGATCGTAAAAGATAACCGCAGCAATCCCGCACAGCAGGCCGATGCGCTGGACACATTCCGGTACTACTGTAATGTTTTTCATGGGGCAGTTTACAGTTTGTAGTTTGCAGTTTACTTTGGGCTGCGCCGGAAGCAATCAACCGGAAACTACTAACTGTAAACTGTAAACCGAAAACTGTAAACTGAGTAAAATTTATTTACTTTTATCTCAAAGCATCTATCCATGAAAAAAAATATCCTCTCGCGTTTCATACTTCTTTGCAGTTTGTGTATCGTCATGTCTACAGCCCGTGCGCAGTATGTGGCCATACCTGATAGCAATTTCGGCAACTGGCTATATAATAATGGCTATGACTCCTGCCTCACCGGCAATAGCGTGAGCGGCTACCATCTGGATACCACCTGCCACTTTATCCTCTCTGCATCTATCGTGAGCTGCGCCAGTGATAGTATAGTAAACCTGACGGGCATAAAATATTTTAAGAACCTGAACAGCCTTTTCTGTCAAAGGAATAAACTGACATCACTGCCCGCGCTGCCCGCATCACTATACCTGCTCAACTGCAGCTTCAATAGCCTGACCACGATCATTGCTCTGCCTCCGGCATTGAACCAGTTGGATTGCGCGTATAATAATATAACCTCTCTTCCGGCCTTGCCCAATTCTCTTCGCACCTTATCGTGTGGCAATAACTCGCTCACCAGCCTGCCCGTGCTGCCTGTTGCTGTGCAGGACCTGGTATGTTCGTATAATAACCTGACCACCCTTCCTGTGCTGGCGGATTCGCTGGTATCTTTGCAATGTTCTTTTAACCATTTGACGGGCCTTCCGACGCTGCCAACCGGGCTCAGGTATCTGTATTGCAATAATAACTCACTGGTGAGTATGCCCGCCCTGCCCGATTCACTCACCGGGCTATATTGCTTCTTTAATCAACTCACATCTCTCCCGACGCTTCCCTCTCTGGCCACTCTGGACTGCTCGTATAATCAGCTCAGTAGCCTGCCTGCATGTCCGGGGTTCCTTGTTACCTTGTATTGTCAGAGCAATGCGCTCACCGCACTTCCTGCACTCACAGATACGCTCGTGGATCTCAACTGCGCCCATAACCTGCTGACATCGCTGCCATCGCTGCCGCACAATCTGCTTGATATAAACTGCATGGGTAATACTAATCTGCACTGCCTGCCTATCATATACCAGCAGTCGTTGAATAACTTCTACATAGACAGTACGGCCATCCAGTGTATCCCTGACCGTTTCTCAGCGCAGTTTTTTGATGTGAACCCCACTTCTCTGCTCACATGCAATAGTGGCGCCGGCTGCCCTTCGGACTCAACACTAGGCATCAATGCAGTAACCGAGCTTAATATCATCCATCTCTACCCAAATCCCAATAAGGGGACATTTACATTGCAAACATCCAATAGCATCAATAGCAAATATACTATCACGGACATGCTCGGCCATGTCATTACAGAGCAGACCATCACCACTGACAGGCAGGCTATCGATATGTCGGGGCTAGGGGAGGGGGTTTATACACTTACGATGAAAGGAGTCAGCTTACGGTTTACGGTTTTCAGTTTTGAGTGACAGCCATGCAACTTTGCATATGTTTTAACACTCTGATTATAAGTCAGTCCACGATTTGTTTTAGCTAAATATTGCCTATACATTCATCCTTATAAACCCCTGCTATGAAAAAAATGAACCTATCCCGCTTCCTGCTCCTATGTGGCCTTTGTATCACGTTATCTACCGCTCGCGCTCAATATGCAGCCATCCCTGATTCAAACTTTGGCATCTGGCTAAATGCGAATGGCTACTCCTCCTGCCTGACCAGCAACGGCAATAATGGTAACTGGCGGCTTGACACGACCTGCCCGGCAGTATTGCATACTGTATCTTTTGATTTTGGGAACTATGAGTTTGATTGCAGCGGTATAGTTTATTTCAAAGGTTTAGATAGCTTGATCCTGGGTCCGGGCCCCTATCTGGTACCAATCTTCCCGGCCTCATTGAAGTATTTGTACATTGGTAGTTTTGGTGGGTTTACGAATTCATTTGTGCTGCCTGATTCCCTGACCTGGTTAAAAATAGATGGCCTGAATATCGGAGATAGTTTACCTGCGGCCTTTCCGGCCCATATGATCGGTTTTGATTGTTCGGATTGTAATGAGATCGGGAAGCTTCCCACCCTGCCCGTTACATTGAGATACCTTAACCTGGAGTTGACGCAGATAGATGACAGTTTGCCCTCCAGTCTGCCTGACTCACTCAGGTACCTGAACTGCTATAGCTCGCTTATAGACTACCTGCCGCCGCTCCCTCCATATCTTGATACACTAATAATATCTATAAATCCGCAGCTCCCCTCTATACCCAATATCCCTAATACACTGGTATACCTCGATTGCCATAACAGTGCCATTGACAGCATGCCTCCGCTACCAGCCACACTGACATATCTGGATTGCCATTTGAATAGATTGGGCAATATGCCTGCATTGCCGGCTTCCCTTGCTTATCTGGATTGCTCGGTTAATTATATACCAAGCCTGTCCTCTCTACCCGGTGCATTGACATATCTGGACTGTAGTGAGAACCAGATACGGATACTACCGGCGCTACCGCCGCTGACCTATCTGGCCTGCTACGAAAACCTGCTACACACACTGCCATCGCTACCATCTACACTCGGTTATCTGAGTTGCGGTGAAAATCCCATCCATTCATTACCAACCTTGCCTGCTTCGCTCACTTATCTGGATTGCAGCGAGGATTCATTGTCGGCACTACCCGCTCTGCCTTCGGGATTGACTGATCTATTGTGTTCCGATAATTTTCTGACAGCACTACCGGCATTACCTTCGGCATTGGTGAATTTATCTACTGATAATAACCTCCTGCATGCACTGCCTGCGCTGCCCGGAGGGCTGATAAACCTATATAGTGAGTATAACCTGCTGACTGCACTCCCCACGCTGCCATCATTGCTATCTTATCTGGATTGTAGTTATAATCAACTGACCAATCTGCCATCCTTGCCAAATTCCCTGACTGTACTGTATTGCGATAGCAATCAGCTGACCGCTCTACCCTCTATGCCCGGCCAGCTGAACACACTATCCTGTGAGGGTAATCTCCTGACCAGCCTTCCCGCGATGCCCAGTACACTCAACTACCTGAACTGCAGGTTTAATCCTAACCTGTCCTGCTTACCTGTGCTTCCAGAGGTACCTCCCGGATATTTCGGAGCGGGGGGGAGCTATCCATCAGGCCTGTATATAGCCGGCACCGGGATCAGTTGTGTGCCTGCGCCGTTGATGGTCGCAGGTCTGTTTGATATTGATCCTTCTACACTGCCTTTATGCACACCTGCATCAGGCTGCCCTTTCTACTACAATATCTCAGGTAGTGTACACTTCGATACTGCTGCTACATGCGCAGCAGACAGTCTTAACCCCGGCAACCCTCTCACAAACATAAAAGTAAACCTGCTGCAAAATGGTCAGGTGCATCAGCAGTGCTATCTGACAGAGTTGGGCCAGTATTCATTTAAAACTGACTCTTTCGCCAGCTATGTGGTACAAGTGGATACCGGCTATGTGTATAGTTTGGCGCCGTCCTGTCCTTCATCAGGTTCCTATACGGTATTGCTTTCTGCTGCTGATTCAATTTCTATGGACAATAATTTCGGCATGGCATGCGCTTCATTTGATTATCAGGTCACTTCTATATCCGGCCTTAGGTTTCGTCCTGGATTCACCGGTATTGTGAATATATATGCAGGAAACCAATCGTGGAACTATAGCGCGAATTGTGGCGGGCCGATGCCAGGCACATTCACCACTATACTCTCCGGCCCGGTGCAGTATACCGGTCCCGCGACCGGGGCACTGACACCCACTTCTGTATCCGTATCAGGTGATACACTGGTCTATTCTATAAATGACATTGACAGCCTGATCTATTATCCGGATCCTTTTGACATCATGGTCGCGACGGATACCAATGCTAACTTAGATTCCTCGGTATGTATCACCTGTGTCATCACTCCCTCGCAGCCTGATGTCAATATCAATGATGATACACTGAAGCAATGCATCATAATCCGCGATTCCTATGACCCTAACAACAAAAGTGTCTATCCCACTACGCTCACTCCCGGTGGCTGGCTGACATATACAGTAGAGTTTCAAAATACAGGCAATGATACAGCATACACAGTGGTGGTGAGAGATACACTCAGCCGGTATGTCGATCCGGCATCATTCCAATATATCGCCTCTGACCACAAAGCAGTGATACAGCTTTTCGGCAATGCGATGGTGTTTACTTTTCCTAAGATCAACCTCGTGGACAGCGCGACCAATCCGCCACTGAGTACAGGATGGATACAATATAAAGTAAAGGCGAAGACCAACTTGCCGTCCAATGCACAGGTGGCAAATACAGCCTATATTTATTTTGATATTAATCCGGCTGTAGTGACCAATACGACAGTGAATACTGTAGACACGGCGGTTAGGCCATCAGGCATTAATAGAATTAATCCTTCCGATATCATCCACCTCTACCCAAATCCCAATAAGGGGACATTTACATTGCAAACATCCAATAGCATCAATAGCAAATATACTATCACGGACATGCTCGGCCATGTCATTACAGAGCAAACTATCACCACTGACAGGCAGGCCATAAATATGACCGGACTGGGAGCGGGGGTCTACGTGCTCACGGTGAAGGGCATGCAACCATTGAGATTTACGGTGGTGCGGTAAGCTGTGAAATTAACATATGAAACTTGTTATACTGAGATAACAAGTGTAGTTTTATAATAACATATCTACCTATGATAAAACCTATCCTCTCACGGTTCATATTTGCCTGTAGTCTGTGTATCGTCATGTTTAGTGCGCGAGCGCAGTATGTCGCCATCCCTGACAGCAACTTCGGCAACTGGCTACATAATAATGGCTATTCATCCTGCCTCACTGGAAATAGTGTGAATGGTTATCGGCTTGACACGACTTGTAGCGCCCTCACTACTGATACTGTCAATTGCGGCTACTCGAATATTTATAACCTGACGGGTATTCAGTACTTTCATAATCTTACCTATCTGGACTGTGGTGAAAATCATCTCAGCTCACTATCTCCGATTGCCCGGTTCTCAGCTACATTGACGACCCTGATCTGTCAGAATAACCCATTGGGTAGTTTACCTACCCTTCCGACTTCGCTAAGCTATTTGGCATGTGATAGTAACCAACTGACCAGCCTACCTACATTGCCTATATCATTAACGAATTTATATTGTGATAGTAATTACCTGACGTCATTACCTGCCCTGCCTTCTTCAATCTCGGATCTCGAATGTGATTATAATCAATTGACAGGACTACCAACATTACCATCATCACTTTATATATTGAGCTGTAATTATAATCAGATAACAAGTTTGCCGACATTACCTGCATCACTGACTAGGCTAACTTGTTTTTATAATAAAGTGACGAACCTTCCGACCCTACCTGCGAGCTTGAAATACATAGACTGCACCTCCAACCTTCTAACCAGCCTGCCACCTATCCCCGCCAATCTCGTAACTCTGGTGTGTAGTATAAATTCCTTAACGGCCATTCCGACTATAGGTGACAGTATAAGGGATCTATATTGTAGCCAAAATCTTTTAACCAGCCTACCCACTATGCCGCCCATATTGCAGAATTTGGAGTGTAACTATAACCAATTAACAAGTCTACCTACTCTCCCAATCTCTCTATCAACCTTCGACTGTGCATCAAATTTATTGGCCAGCCTACCTTCACTGCCCAGCAATCTCTATTTGCTTTCCTGTCAATACAATCAACTCACCTCATTACCTGCGCTGCCCGCGGGTTTGTATTTATTGGACTGCGGCAGCAATAATCTCAGTAGCCTACCGGATTTGCCTTCTTCACTTGGTACACTAGGCTGTAGTAATAATCCCTCCTTATCTTGCCTGCCCAGGGTGTATCAGCAAGTGCTTTATGATTTCTATATATCCGGCACGGCTATCACCTGTGTGCCCAATAATTTTACGGCACAATACTATGACATAAACCCTGCTACTATGCCACTCTGCAGCCCTGTCAGCGGCTGTCCTTTTTACTACAACATAGCGGGCAATGTTCATTTTGATACTATGGGTACATGCGTTTTGGACAGTCTCCAGCCAGGTAAACGCCTCAGCGGTGTGAAAGTTCAACTCAAACAAGGTGGTGAAGTTGTGCAGCAGACATACACTTTAGCTACGGGAGAGTATTCGTTCAAGACAGATTCACTGACAGGTTACACTGTTGATATTGACACCTCAGGTCAGTTTATATTAGTGGCCTGCCCTTCATCGGGTTCACGATATGTTTTGCTATCACCAAGTGACTCTGTGATGGTGAATGAAGATTTTGGAATGGTTTGCAATAGTGCAGACTCTACAGACTTCGGTATACTAAGCATTTCTGCTTCAAGTGTGCATCCTTTCCGCACCTCGCTACCCCTGACTACTGTTTATATTAGCGCAGGAAGTCTATCTCTGCTCATGTATAATGCGGATTGTAACGGGAGTATGTCAGGCACAGTTACCACTACTTATTCAGGTTCGGTAAAATATGCAGGACCCGGATATGGCGCTTTAACTCCATCATCCATTTCCGGTAATACACTGACGTATAATATCGCAGATCTGAGTATACTCCAACCAGGAAGTTTTGATATCGCTTTCACTACAGATACAGATGCTGTAATTGGTTCGTCTGTATGCATTACAGTTATTCTTGCTCCTTTCGCCCCTGGCTTGAGCCCTGATACTTTGACTCAGTGTTTTGTGGTACATGATCCCCATGACCCCAACTACAAAGAGGTCTATCCTACTACTCTCCCACCTGATGGCGGTTGGCTTACCTATATGGTAAGGTTCCAGAATACAGGAAATGATACCGCATATACTGTAGTGGTCAGGGATACACTGAGCCTATATATAGATGCCTCGACATTCCAGTATCTCGCATCGAGCAATAAAGTAGGAGTGCAGCTTTTCGGCAATGCAATGGTGTTTACTTTTCCTAAGATAAACCTCGTGGACAGCGCTACTAATGACTCAATGAGCATAGGATGGATACAGTATAAGGCGAAATCGAAGCCTAACCTACCGCTCAATACGCAAATAGATAATACCGCATTTATCTACTTCGACCAGAACCCGGCCGTGATAACAAATACAGCCGTAACTAATGTATATCCTGCCGGTATCAGGCCGATATTAGCCGATAATATTATTCACCTCTACCCAAATCCCAATAAGGGGACATTTACATTGCAAACATCCAATAGCATCAATAGCAAATATACTATCACGGACATGCTCGGTCATGTCATTACAGAGCAGACCATTACGGCAGAAAGGCAGGCCATAGATGTGAAGGGACTGGTAGATGGGGTCTACATACTCACGGTGAAGGGGATCAGTTTACGGTTTACGGTTTTCCATTTTGAGTAAGAGCCAAACTATTTATTGCTCTTTGCAGAAGGGATCTTTGAGAGCGCCTTACCTTTATGAGCAGCGATATGTTCTGTTTTATCACTCTTGATCTCGTATTGCGGATCGTCTTTGGTAGCATGATGGGTGTATCCTTTATAATCAAAATCACTGTGATGGACCTTGATGATCACTCCCGAAACGTACCCTGCTTCAGAGTTCCATCGTACATGGTCACCGATCTTAAATTTATCTGCCATGGTATTCAAAATAAAATCAGTTGCCGGTTGTTAGTTGTCTGTAATACAATACTGACAACTAGCAACTAGCAACCCAAAACTGATCAATACCCGAAAATGTCTTTCAGCGTTAGTTCTTTGACAGGACCTAGTTTAGCGAGAGCTTTGAGGTCCAGGTCATCTTTGCCGCCGAGTACGAGGTAGACATATTTTTTGCCTTTGACATGCTTGTCAAAGAAATCATGTACGTCCGCCATCTTCATGGTCTGTGCCTGAGCATAAATATCTTTCCTGATATCATAGTCGAGGCCGCGGCGTTGAGCGCGCTCATATGCCCAGTATACCTGATCACGTGTGATCCAGTCACTCTCCAGGTTCTTGAGCAGAGCCTGTTTGGACAGATCGAAATTCCGCTGCGCTTCGGGCAGATCGTTGAGCAGTTTGCTGACCTCGGTCACTGCAGTTTGCATTTTATCGGCCTGTGTACCTACATATGCCATGACGGAGAAATGGTCATCCTTTTTGGCAGGCATACGATA
>Ga0206911_1122_pt1 | contig 17840 bp, 17 predicted proteins | sample Alteio_BWOrgHeat_74_FD_152956 | JGI IMG/M metagenome (GOLD analysis project Ga0206911, IMG submission 152956) | Enriched cells from forest soil in Barre Woods Harvard Forest LTER site, Petersham, Massachusetts, United States -... | ecosystem: Environmental > Terrestrial > Soil > Temperate forest >...
TTCCATTCAGTTCGACGTTCGCTCGAAGGTAAATCACACCGGCGTCGACCTTTTCAACTGCTTCAAAAAGCGTAAGAGGAATTTTTCGGGCGCCTTCCAAGATTTGCCAAGTGACCGGAGACATTCCACGCCCTCGGGGTAGGGCACTTTCGTGAACAACGATATTGTTTTTATTTCGCTTCAGGATAGCCGCGGGAACAATCTTGAAAAAGCCAAGAATAAAAAGAAGATCTCCTCTTGGAACAGCTTCCGCGTGATGCAGGGAGGTAACGTGATGGCCTTTTTTCCGAAGCTCGCTGGCCATGTTGTTAATGGCCGGGTTTTTCCAGCTCCCTGCATCCGATAGAAAAGTGATCCGCATGAAGGTATTTTATACCAGTTTGATAAAATTCCGGATGACATAGGCCTGCTCGGAGGATGTCATTCGATTATAAAGAGGCAGCCGAAGCAGGCAGGCGCTCGTTTTCTCGCTGATCGGGAATTGACCGCGCCGGTATCCAAATTTTCGACCCATCCCAGACAAATGGAGCGGGAAATAATGAAAGACGCTGGTGATTCCAACCCGGCGAAGACCCGTAAGAATCCGGTCGCGCGCTTTCTGGGATCCGACAAGAATATGAAAAAGATGGTAGCTGGAGGTCACTCCGGAAGGGATGACCGGAAGCGTAAGATTCCCCCGATCTTCGAGTGGCTGAAGCGCTTCACGGTATCGCTCGTAGAGTCGACGCCGCAGGGATATGACGGCGTCCAATTTTTCGAGCTGCGCGAATAAATAAGCGGATTGAAGTTCGGAGGGGACATAAGAAGACCCAACATCCACCCAGGAATACTTGTCGACCTCTCCCCGGTAAAACTTGGCCCGGTTGGTTCCTTTTTGGCGAATGATCTCGGCTCTGTCCGAATAACGAGGATCCATGATGGCCAGTGCGCCGCCCTCCCCGCAAATAATATTTTTAGTTTCGTGAAAACTGAAGGCATTCAAATCGCCGAAAGTCCCCGCCAGCCGGCCACGGTAGCGAGCTCCTAACGCCTGGGCCGCATCTTCCACCATTTTTAACCGGTGCTTGCGTGCCAGGCGATTCAGTGCCGTCATGTCGCAAGGCACTCCCGCGTAATGCATCGGCACCAGGACTTTTGTTCGTCGATTGACGGCGGCTTCGACCAGGCGTTCGTCGATATTAAGAGTGTCGGGTCGAATATCGACAAATCGGGGGACGGCGCCCCTCAGCACAAAAGCATTGGCGGTCGACGGAAAGGTAAAAGAGGACACAATAAATTCATCAGAGGGCTTCAAATTCAGCAAAAGAGCGGCCAGCTCGAGCGCATGCGTTCCCGATGGCGTTAACAAAACCTTTGGAGCGGCGAGTCTTTTTTCCAGCCAGCGGGAGCATTGTTCCGTAAAATAGCCGTCTCCTGAAATTTGGCCGCGTCGGATGGCTGAACGGATATATCGAATTTCCTTACCCCAAAGCGTCGGTCGGTTATAAGGAACGATCATGACGCGCATTCCATGAGAATATGAGTATAGGGGACACGCAGCAAATCATGCCGAATTTCGATCTTGACGCTCGGGAAAACGCGGCTGACTAAGGAGCGATAAGACGATTCGGTGCGCACATATCGGCCACGGTCCAAGCGCAATAACCCCTTGGCGATGATCGACTGCCCTTGGACAAAGCAGCCATCGCTAGAGAAAAAACGGCCGCCGGGTTTGAGGACAGACCGGGCCAATTGGAGAAGGGACAGCGCCTCGGCGTCATCCACATGATGAAGCACACCCAGTGCCAGGACGATGTCCATCCGCGGCAGGCTTGGGAGATCCACGTCGCCGCACACACCAACGCGAAAATCTCCGCGACTCCCATATCGCTGGCTCGCCGCCGCAATATATTTGGCGCTGGGGTCGAATCCAATATAGTGCACCGCCGGCAGAGAGGCCAGAATCGTGGCCGTGCCGCAGCCGATATCAAGAACAAAATCTCCTGGACGGGCACGGATATAGTGACCGGCAATGCTCGCGCCAGGATCTTTGTTTATCAGTTTTTTGAACGTGTTAAAGATAGGCGCAAATTGAAGTACCTCGCTCAACATTTCTGAGCCACCCCAATGAGGGATCCGCCAACCGGCAATGTCAATCCGCAGCGCAACAAAAATTCTTCGCATCGTAGGCTCAACTCACAAAGGCTATCCAACCAGGGCGGCAGCTGTAATTCGCATGTTCTTTCTTGCGACGGGGCCGATGGACGCTCGGGGAGGAGGCGAGAGAGCGCCATCGCGGGAAGCAGGAAAGTAACAAACGAATTCATAAACCGTATACGAAAACCGGCCCGCTGAAGTTTTATGGTGAGTTCCCGGCGGGTATAGCGGCGTTTATGGCATCCGCGGTCGTCCAAGGCGCTCCACAGCCATGGATGTTGGGGAACCGTCATGAAAAGGAGGCCGTTGCACTTCAGAGCGCTCCACATTTGCCCGAAAACCTTTTCATCGGCTTCAATATGCTCAATCACATCGAAGGCGCCAATGGCATCAAAACATTCCTGAAAGGGAAGCTGCGTGGCATCCAGCTGGATCAATTCAATATCGGGCATTCTCTCTTTGGCCCATTTTAGCCCCTCCAGATGAAGTTCCGCCCCCATGACGTCCAATCCATTCAGTTTTGAAAGCCCCTTCAAGACAAACCCTGTCCCGCATCCGACTTCTAGAAAGGAGGCTGGCCTAACGGGCAGAAACCGGTTCACCAGATATTCAATAAGGCGTTGTCTCCCGCGGAACCAAAAGCTATTTGCTTCAGACCGGTATAAGAGATCAAATCCCTCCCGCGGAAAATCGTGCTCTTCCAGGGCCGCCGCCGGCGCGTAGCATTTGAAACCGTCAATGATGGATGGGCTGTGTGTTTCCACGATCTTCAAGGAATAATCCCCCGATACTTTTTCATAAGTCGCTTTTCGTATACTGAATATGGCACGTTATGACCCTCGCGAATCGTTCTCGTCTAGAATACAGTTTTGTGGTGGCCATTTACAATGACGCCTACCTGGCCGATGACTTTTGCAAAACATTTGAAGAAACCTTTAAGAAATATCTCCAGGTCCAAAACATTGTCGACGATGTGGAATTGATCTTTGTAAACGATGGAAGCACCGATAATTCTTTCGAGCAACTCAAAGAGCTGCCCCCACGCTACCCTTTTGTAAGAATTATTGACCTGAGCCGGAATTTTGGCCAACACTTGGCGCTGGCCTGCGGTTTTAAGCGGTCTTTGGGCCGATACGTCGGCAGGCTGAACGTCGACATGCAGGACCCTCCAGACCAAATTCCCAAACTTCTAGAAGTCATTAAAAGTGAAAATGTTGATTTGGTTGTTGGCCGCTATGAGGTGCGGCACAGCCACCTCTTCGACAGAATGACGGCTCATCTCTTTTTCGCATTTTTTAATTGGCTGACGGGGCAAAAAACACCGCAAAATACGTCGCCGCTTCGCGTCATGAATCGGCGGTTTATAGATGCGTACAACCAGCTTCAGGAAAAAACGCGTTTTCCGCAGGGACTTGAAAATTGGCTTGGCTTTAAACATCACTATGTGCTCATTTCGCATCAGGATAGAAAAGACGGAAAATCCTCCTATACGTTTGGAAAAAGACTAAAGCTGGCCGTGGAAGGCGCTATCGCTTTCTCTGATCGGCCGTTAAAATTGGCCATCTACCTTGGATTCTTCATCATCCTGCTAGGCTGTCTTTTGGCCGCGTACGTAGTGGCTCAGAAAATTATTTTTAATACAATGCTCACAGGTTACACGTCAGTGGTTTCTTTAATTATTCTTTGCGCGGGTCTCCAAATCTTTATTGTTGGGGTCGCTGGATTGTACGTAGGAAAAATCTTGATGGAAGTGCAAAATCGCCCCCCTTATATCATCCGAGAACGGATAAACTTCGAAAATTAACCGGAGACTCTTAAACCTATGAAAGAGAAACACGAATCCACGGCCCTGACATTTTCTCCAGCCGACAGCATTGCGGCCCGGCATGAGCTGTTTGATGTCATGAACCATTACCCGGCAACTCCTGAGGAAAAAGAACGGTCTATGGGATTGTTTATCAGGGGGTCTTTATTAGCCCGTTTTCTAGGCATATCAGAAATTTATCAGCAGATCGTTAAACTTCCCGGCATTATCATTGATTTGGGGACATGGCGCGGCCAAACGGCCGTTCTCTGTGAGAATTTCAGGGCCATCTACGAACCTTTGCACTTCAATCGGCGAATTGTATGCTTCGACACTTTCGAGGGCTATGTGGGATTTTCGAACAAAGATAAGCCGACCTCTCTGCATCGGGATGGCACGTATGGCTTGGGCGGAAATGACTATGCGGAGCTGCTTCGCACCCTGCTCCTGCTGCATGAAAAAAATAACGCAATGGGGCATTTTCACGGAAAGCATAAAGTCATCAAGGGGGATTGCCGCGTGACGCTTCCGAAGTTTTTCGACGAAAATTCCAACGAGCTGGTCTCCCTTGCCTTTTTTGATGTGAACTCCTTCGAACCCACCGTCCAGTCTTTCGAGCTCATTTATAAGCACTTGGTGCCCGGCGGCATTATTGCGCTGTGGCAGCTGACGCGGGATTCCATCCCCGCAGAAGGCATGGCCTATACCAAAACCATCCTGAACAAGTATCCTCACACCGTTTTTCGGTCCGCCTCCTACCCCGGCCTGTGCTATATAAAAAAATAAAAAGATGATCATTGCGCTGGTAGGCAACGGCATTTTAGGCCTGCAAACAGCCTATCGGCTATTAAAAGATGATCCTCAGCTGAAGCTCATTGTTATTGGCCCGACGGATCATCCCGGATGCGCCTCCTTGGCGGCGGCCGCCATGCTCAATTCCTTCTGTGAAGTAGAGACTTCCACTTTAAAAAATCCGATCGAACGGCAAAAGTTCTTATTTAACAAATCGTCGAATTCTCTTTGGCCCGAGTTATTGAAAGAAATCGAAAGCCGGTCTGGCGTACGCCTCGAGTATGGTTTCGGCACTTTTCTGATCAATAACAGCGCGTCGGATCGACTCGAAGACCTAAATTTTGACGCCATTCTCCAGGCGTTGAAGGAATTTAATGAACCTTATGAAACCATCGAATGCCGCGATATCCCTCAGTATAAACCGGCATCCGCGAAAAGAGCAGGCCGCGCGATCTGCGTGACCCGTGAAGGGTGGCTAAACCCCATTCTTCTGTTCCAAGCATTGAAAGAGATCCTTCAGAAGAGCGGCCGCGTCCAATTTGTAAACGGAGTTTGCAGCAGAATGGTGTTGGACAAATCACAACAGCACGTTGAATCGGTTGAATTGAGCACGACAGACCGCATCGTTGCGGATCAATTTCTTCTCTGCCCCGGCGCCAATTTTACGCGTATTGTGGAAAATTCGAATTTGGGCGACCATTTCATGAAGATTTTCTATGGAGTGGGATCCACCCTTTTATTGAAGACAGGAGAAAATACACTCAAGAAATGTATCCGTACGCCCAATCGAGGTTTAGCGTGCGGGATTTACTCCGCGCCTCAAAATGAGAGTCATACCATCATAGGAGCGAGTAATTTCATTGCGCCGGAGGCTGTCAACCATCCCCGAGTGACCAGCGTCTACACGCTGCTCAAGTCCGCCATGGAACAAATTAACTCAGATTTCTACCGCAGCGAGCTCGTCAAGGTGAATGTGGGGTGGCGTCCGACCTCGGCCGACACCCTGCCTTTGATCGGAGCAACGTCGATTTCCAATTTGGCGGTTGCTACCGGCACCAAACGAGACGGATTGCACTGCTCTCCGGTGATTAGCGAATATCTCTCCGATATTTTATTGAAGAGAAAATCGAAGCATGACCTTTCGCTATTTAAACCGGAGAGAAAAATGGTCCGCGTCTATACGCGTGAAGAGGCCATTAAAATGGCCGTCACACACACGCTAAACGCCGCCTACCAGCATGATTTTGAGCCGCCTAAAAACAGGATGCTGGACGATCTAGAGGCTTATTACACGCAGCAATTTACCGATCTCCATGAGAAAATCGGCGCTCGTACCTGGGGAATTCCGCCGGAAATGCTGGACATGTATAAGTACGGGCATATTAAAAACCTTTCATAAACCGAATCGCTTCCGGACCTTCGTTAAACAGTAAATCCAAGATGGACACATGGTGTTCAAAAGGTCCAAAAAGCTGGCGATATTCCGGGTAACCCTCATAGGTCATATAATCCAGGTCAATTCCAGCTGCCTTGAACAAGGCGGGCTCGATATAGTCTTTGGCGGAAGGGCCTGATAAGTAGCGGGTCGCTCCGGCCGCACGGCAAAGAGAGACGAGCCTTTCCGTTTTTACCCCGGTAATACTGGAATAATCCATCGACCAACGCAGCGGAGTTTCAATTTTCAAAAAAGAGCAAATGATTTTAATGAAATGGTAATTGATCTGGCTGAGCGATGTTTCTTTTAAGGTCATATAAGCGTTTTCAAAAATCGCCTTCAACGGACGGAAATGTTCCGCCCGCGCATACGCCATGCTGATTGCTTTCCAATGCGAAGCAGCCCATCCCGAATCGCTCACTGTGCATTCGGAAATCTTCTGAGTAAAGCGGCCCCGAGTCAACACCGGAATCGTCAGCCATTGCAGGCCTGACGACGTTTTAATTCTGTTGCGGTTTCGCCAGTCCCGTTTTGTAAATTGGACGTCATCATAGAGAATAAATTGATCGGCCATGCGGATGAGATCGAAATAGCCTTTCCACGGAATATAGCTCGACTGCAGAATAACGACCGTTTTTGATTTTCCCATAACCTGCCTCATCGCACCATCCGCACGGGCAATTCTTCCTCCTTCCACCTTCGTCGAAAGAGGACGAGGGGCGGCCGCAGAGTCGTATCCGCCCAAAGAATGATATCCCCAGGTCTCGGCCGGAGAGAAGGACCTACGTTTTCAAAGACCGAGGATGAATAAATACAGAGTGTTTGATCGTTTTTGACGGCCGATCTAAAATCTTGCCATTTGAAAGTATCCGCGAGAAGCGGGGGGATATTGACCTCTATGACAACGGGATAGGGGCGCTGGACATATCCGAATTCGGGAACGCGAAGCATTTGGGTAAAGGGCCACTTGGCGACGATTGGCTCTCCCTTTGCTTTTTCTTCCAATAAACGGCAGAGTTGCCGGTTCGCGGCCAAATCCATCAGATATTCTCGCGATCGTTCCAGGCGGTCACCGGAACGCCCGAGAAAAAAAGGCAATGGGCGGAGCGTCTGGCCATGCTGATTAAGCAGGTTAAGCAGAATCAACACTCCGGACACCGCCGCGGACAGCCGCGGACGGTCTGCCAAGAGCCAAGCCAGCAAGGCGATCATCGGGAGCTGCACCATCACCGTATACCGCACCAAGGCAAACCGGGCGATCAAAAAAGAACTCCAAAATCCCGCTGTAAAAACCAAGAGGAATAGAAACCATGGCATATCCGCGGGCCTCTTTCGCATAAAAGCCAGAAGCCCTGCAATAAGGACGACCTCCATCGCCATCGTCGGATATAAATAGGGAATGTGGAGAACAGACGTGATGACAAGGTCGGGAATTTCGTGGAGGACAAACGAACCTATATACACACTCCCCCCGACACAATGGTTGAGCACCAGCAAAAGGGGAGCAGGGAGCATGAGCCAAAGAAGCGAGCGGTCAAGCGTTCGAGCAGGATGATTCCGACAGTGAACCGCGATAAAACCCACGCTTAAGCAGGCATACACCGCCGCCTGCAGGACCGCCGCGCTTTTCATGAAGTAGGCCAAAAAACACCAAAGGGCGGCCTGCTTGTAATTCTTCTTCCAAAAATAATAGGCGGACAGACTCAACAAGGCGCTCATTGGGATTTCCAAATAAATGGAAGCTACCTGGCCGGACCAAATGGGATTTGAGGCGGCGGCGATCAACCATAAGACAGATAACATGGCCGTCATTTGTTGATTCAGAATTCGGTAATAGATCGCCAGACAAAAACTGGCGGCCATCAGGACAAAGAGATGAAGGCTTAAGAACACACCTGGAGGTGAAAAAAAACATCTTAAGAGAGCGAAAACGGGCGCTAAGGCATAAAAGAGAGTCACGTTTGGGCCTCCCTCGTTGTAAGTGGGCTGACGCGACAAGAGGGCAAAATTAAAACCGTGGCGATATAACCAAACACCTTGGTTATAAACGCCTAAAATGGCATCCCAATACGGCGGATCCATGAGATGCTGGATATTAGCCGCAAGGAGCACGAGGAATGAAATAAGAAAGACGCGGAACGGCGTGAGCTCTGATTTTTTCATCTACAGATTATGAAGATACTACAAAATGCGTGAAAATGAGCTGTTTTTTGCTATTGAAACCTCTCTATTTTGGGGGTAAAACAAAGGTGATAAGCCTTAAGCCTCGTTCGTTAAAAAGGAGGTGAGGGAAGATGCATTTAATTCTATTAGCGATTGCTTGCTTGAGCGTGCAGTTCGTGGCCAAGTATGTCGGGCACAATGTGAAGAAGCTTCCCTATGACATTGTAGGGTTAGGCGGCTTGTTCTTCCTATTGACCGCGGCGTCGGGCCTCGACCTTGGTGGACCAGACGTGGTCCATTCCTTAGTGGGAATGGTCAGTTCCATCTCCCCGATCATGGGGTGGTTCTGCCTCTTGGGAGCCACAATGATGGCCGTCTTGGACATCATGAAGCATCTCATGCACATCGAAAAACTTCTCCCTCACTAGAGGCGAGATTTTCTCAGACTCACCCAGAACCCCCGGCGATAGCTGGGGGTTCTGCTTTATATATGAGCTATGGACTATGCGCTATCAGAAATGAGCTATGTGCCCCCCCATAGTTCATAGCGGATAACTCATAGCTGATAGCTCAACTGCGGACTGTTGACGGCTTACCTTAAGACTGATATACCTTCTTCGTGAATCTCCTCATTCTTTTGCTTCTTGGCACTTTAAGCGTGGCACAAGCGGCCGAACCTCAAAAAGCAACGGTGATCGTGCCCGTCGCCGACGTCTGGAGCCGACCTCTGGCTCCCGGCGAAAAACCCTCCGATGAATTGCGCGAAACCCAGATACTTTCTGGCGAGAAAGTTGTTATCCACGAATCAAGCGGTCCTTGGGTTCGCATCGAAGCTATTGAACAGCCGGAATACACGCATCACAATCGTTGGGAAGGTTATCCAGGATGGACACTTGCAGCTGCTATCCAGCCACCAAGCTCAGAGTATATGTCTACCACTAAGTTGGAAATCAAAACTTCGCGAAAGGGAATTCTTAGTACATCTAACTATTTTTTGGGCGAACGATATATCTGGGGCGGGCTGACGGGACCTGGACCTGTTGAAGGATTATCACCCATTTCAGCCAAGGATGCGGGAACTATAAGTTATGGCATCGATTGTTCTGGCTTCGTGCATCTGACTTATCGTATGAATGGTTTGAAAGTGCCCCGCGACTCTTATGAGCAATGGATGAAAGCCAAGCCAATTAAACGCATTGAGCTCAAACCGGCGGATCTCATATTTTCAGCCAAAGCCATCAATCCGAAGAAGATCACACATGTGGCGCTATATGTCGGCGATGGGCAGATTATCGAGGCGCCGCAGACGGGAATGGTTGTGCGTAAAATATCCTTCAAGGAAAAATATGGCGAGGAACTTGAAAAGGTAGAATCAGGCGACACCGTGGGAGATCGTGTGATTTATTTTGGGAGTTATTTCTAATTTATGCCGATCATTCAAACCATCGATATCAAACCCGTTTCCTTCAAGCTTAAGAAGCCCTTCGTGACGGCGGCCGGCCGCAAAACGGAAACCCATAACGTCCAAATTATGCTCCATCTGTCCGACGGGACTCGCGGGCTCTCCGAAGCCTCCTCCTCGATTGCCATGCCGAGCGAATCCCAGGAAAATATGATTGTCTCTCTCAAAAGCATGATCCCCGAACTCCGAGGGAAATCGATCGAAAACTATCGCGAACTGGTCGCAACGTCCTGGCGCCTGCAGTCGCTGCATCCGACGGCAGCAGCCGCGATGGAATGCGCCATCCTCGATGCGTACGCGCGAAGCCTCGACCAACCTCTCGCCGATTTTCTCGGCGGCAAAGGCACGGAGATTGAAACGGACCTGACCTTATCTCTGCTCTCTCCGAAAGAGCTTTTTGCTCAGGCCCGCGACGCCGCCAAAAATGGCTTCCGGCAATTGAAAGTGAAACTGAGCGGGCAAGTCCCTAAAGAAGATTGTGAGCGAATGAAGGCCGTTCGAAAAGGAGCGCCGAGGGCAACGCTGGTCGCCGATGGGAATCAAGGGTTTGGCTTATCTCAAGCGATGGAATTTTTTCATGAGCTAAAGCGCGCTCAGATTGCCATTACGTTTTTGGAGCAGCCATTCCGCAAGCATGATTTGCGGACGATGCGCCTCTTCCGGCAACGAACGCACTTGCCGGTGTTTGCCGATGAGGCCATTCTATCGGCGGCAGACGCCGTGCGCCTTTTCGAAGCCGAAGCGGCTGACGGGGTAAACATCAAAGTCGCTAAAAGCGGGCTTTTGGGAGCCTTGGACATCATCCATATCGCCCAGCGCTTCAAGAAACGACTGGCCATCGGCTGCATGGAAGAATCGAAGGTAGGCCTGGCGGCGAGCGTCCACTTGGCATGCGGCACGGGCGCGTTCGAATGGGTGGATTTGGATTCCGTGTTTTTGCTCAAGCCAACATCTCAGCGCGGCGGCTTTACGATGAAAGGCTGCAAGCTTTCCGTCAAAGGCATCCGCGCCGGAATCGGAATTTGATTCAGAATCCTTTCGCACTTTCCTTTCTTCTTTTTGGGCTTGTGGTCGGCATTCTCCAGCTTGAAAAGATCTCTTCCTTTCAAAAACTCTATCACTATCTCCCGAGCGCGTTTTGGTGCTACTTTGTTCCGATGCTCTTGGCGACTTTCGGGATTTTGCCGGATCATTCCAAGGTTTATGACTTTTTGACGACCTATGTTCTATCCGCCTGCCTGTTCCTTTTGTTACTCGACATCAATCTGCCCGCCATTATTCGGCTGGGGCCGACGGCGCTCACCGCGATGATCGTCGGCGCGCTGGGTATTGCCGTGGGGGCCGTCGGTGCCTATGCCATTTTTGCCCGCTGGCTCCCGCCAGAGACATGGAAGGGCGTTGGGGCACTTTCCGCCAGTTGGATCGGCGGCAGCGCGAATATGCTCGCGGTCAAAGAAGGCCTGCATGCGCCGGATGCCGTCTTTGCGCCCATGGTTATCGTAGACACGGTGATTACTTACTCCTGGATGGGACTACTTGTCGCTTTGTCTCCGTGGCAGGATGCTTGGGACCGGTGGGTGAAGGCGGACCGGGCAACGTTGGACGATGTGGTGCAGCGGCTGGAGGGCATGGGACGACTTGGTAAAACAGAAAATCCCGCTTCTCCGTTTCACGGGCTCTGGCTGATTGGTCTGGGGATTCTGGCGGGCGTTTTGTGTTTGCGGCTGGGCGCTTTATTGCCTCAGACAGCCTCGCTGTCTACTACCGGCTGGGCATTTCTATTGATCACCGTTCTCGGGATCCTGCTTTCATTAACCCCCGCTGCAAAGCTTGAACTCTTCGGCGCTTCGCGATGGGGATACCTGTGTCTTTACCTGCTTTTGGCCGCCATGGGGTCCAAAGCAAGGCTTCAAGACATCTTTCAAGCGCCGCTCCTCATCGTCATGGCCTATGTGTGGGTTTTAATTCACGCGGCGATGCTGGCTATCTATGGCTATTTTGCCCGTGTCCCAATGTTTTTCCTGGTCACGTCCAGCCAAGCCAACATTGGAGGGACCGCCTCGACACCAATCGTGGCAGGGGTCTATCAAACGCGCCTCGCCTCCCTCGGCCTGCTCCTGGCGATCGCGGGCAACGTGATCGGCACCTACGCCGGCATTCTTATCGCTCAAGCCTGTCATTGGGTGCATCCATAGAGCATTTTTATAGCGTTGTAAAATTCTTTAACCGCCCTTAACATTCCCCTTGACTCCTTCCTGAACTCCCGCTATATGCATGGCTCCGAAGAGCTTGATCCGACAGAATAAGGAGTCATTTTTCATGTTTTTGAACCAAAAAATTCGCGCGGTCTTTTCGATCGCTATTACAGCCTCAATTTCTTCTCAACAACTTTTTGCACAGCCCCTCCCCAGCGAGTCCGTTGTGACGACGACTCTCGTCCGTTCTTTAATAAAACCGGAGCACGCCGAAGCGATTTATCGTCATTTGGTGGAGCTTCACTGGACACCAAAAACGGGACTTTTCCGCAGCTTCCCGGATACTGGCGATATAAAACTTTCGCAGCAGGCGGCTACCTATGAACAAGCGGCGATGGGACTCCTGGCGATCCGCTTTGGCGACCTGGAACGAGCGCGACAACTTTTTGAATTCTTCAAAAGCGCCTGGGCAAGTGGGCCGGAATTGGCCGGTCCACGTCATGGACTTCGCGGCCTCGTGAATTTCTACAACGCGGACTTCGGCTCCGAAGGCATCGAGAAAACAATTCACGCCGGCCCGAATGCCTGGGTCGGCCTCTTCGCGGCCAAGCTCGCCAATTCCAACAAGGATTCAGATGCCCTGCAGCTCGCGCTGGATATCGAGTATTGGATGGCCAACGTCGTTCCCCATGATAAAGGCGGGATCGCGATGGGCGTGCGCGATGATTCCTTCGGCGCCGCCTGGACCAAGATCTACTCGACCGAAAATAACCTCAGCTATTACGCGTTTCTCACCGAACTCCTGCGGAGCCCGAAGCTCGATATTCCCCAGCGCGTTGCCATCACACAGGAAAGGGATCGCGTGGAGAATTGGATTGTGAAGTCGGCCTATGATGCGACGCAAGGGAAAATGCTCCGAGGATTCAATCCGCAGGGACCCGACACCATTCAGGCGCTCGACACGGTGACGTGGCTCATCTCTGCGATCGGTCCGCGCCGCTTGGCGGCCAGAGGAATTGACGCGCGTCAGTTAATGCAGAAGGCCGAAAAAACATTTGAAGTTTCCGTCGGAAATCGGATAGGCGTCGATCCGATCGATCAAACGGAAGCCGACCGCACCTATGCCGAGCTCCGGAGCCGTCTGGAAGCGTCCAATCGTCCTAGCGAAGACCATCACCGCGTCATTTGGTACGAAGGCCTGGGTCAGTACATTTTGGCCTGGAGCACGCTCGCCGAATATGCGAACCACATGGGCGATAAGGATCAAGCGGCCGCGGATATGCAGAAAGCGGAGGCTCTGACGCGCCAATTTGATGAGGCCTCTTTAAAAAATTATCCGGAAAGAAGCGCCTATCCTTATGCGACACCAGGGACGTTTTTCCGCTACGGGTGGGGAGCGCCTAAAGAAGGCGATCAAGGACCGGCCTCGTCACTCATCGCGGGAATCTGGAGATGCTACGCGGGGCTAGGATGGGACCCGCTCGCCGGACGGGAGATTGGAACGCTTGTTCACGCCCGGGTGAGCGCTCCTACGGATGTTCACCTCGCCGAACGCAAACCCGCAGTTCTTTACGGCACCTCCGAGGATATGACAACGGAAGCCTGGAAGGCTTTAAAAGCAGGCCAATGGGATCATGCTGTCGATCAGGCGCAGGCGACGATTCAGGAATGGTCTACGGCGGCGCTGTATCTGCAGAATAAGAAGATGCAGGAGGAAGGCCGGCTGGTGGAATACAGCGGAGATCCAAAGGAACGAAAAACCATCTTCAAGTATTGGGCGTTAAACGATGTGGCCGCCGCCTACTATATCCTGGGGCAGGCGCAAGACCATAAAGGCGATTACGCCAAAGCGTCGCGCGCGTTTCAGCAGATTGTGAATCATTATTCTCTCGCTCAAATCTGGGATCCGCAAGGCTGGTTCTGGTCGCCCGTCGAAGCCATCACGACCGACTATGTTCTGCGGGACCGGGCGCATTATGGGTGGGTGATTCCTCAGGTCTTCGCCGAAGGCTCGAAGTTCGGCAAACAACCTTACTAGCTGCCTCACCCGGCCTGCGGCACCCTCTCCCGACGGGAGAGGGACGGGCGAAGCCACAGGGTGAGGCTATTCTTCCTCTCTTAATCGTGCTCGGTAGGCTTCGTCTTGATCCAGGACGGTGACTCGGGGCGTGATGACCACGTAAGGAATTTTCCGCTGCTTGAGCTGTTCGGCCATCTCCTGGGTGTGGAAACCGCCACTCACCAGAACCGTATACCCTGGAGTTTTTCCCATCTTTTCTAGAAGATTTTTGACCATGGCGGTGCTTCTCTGTTCGGCCGCTTCGTAATAGGTCTCAGCCGCCTTGAGCACATCTTCATACTGCTTTGAACCCCGGGGATTCATAGCCCGGTTCTTGCGGTATTCCTGGTATTCTTTGGGCTGCAGCCGCAAAAGCATCATTTTGACCTCAAGATTGAGATGATTCCTTAAGGGGTCCGCAGCGCCGGCAGAAAGCATGGCGCGCGTCGATTTGAGTTCGTCCAAAGCGCGGGTATGCTCGCGGTCGACGAATTTGGCGGCCCGCCAGTTTTTGCGGTACAGATCCGGATCATCGACTCCCCACAAAAGAATCGGAGAAAGAGAAACAGGTCCCACCTGCCGGGTGGGCCTGAACCATCCTTTGATGCGGTCCCACAAAACGCTCTGCTGCTGCTCCCACTCGGCGGCCGCTTCTGTGGCGGCCAATTCCGCGCCCGTTAAATAGGCTTTATGGAGGAGCATCGCCTCAAACCCGTGCCGGATAAAACGGGGCAGGCTGCGCAAGAGGGATACATCGCCCTCGCCCGAAGCGCCTTCGACGCACACGAGGAGATATGGGACTTTGTTGATTCGTAAAAGCCGGTACAGAACAGACGAGATATTTTTTTGGACGCCCACGTTGGCATGCAGGTCCTGAATCATGACAACGATTTGTTTGGGATGAGCTTCGACGCCGGGATAGTAATCGGTAATGTCACCGTTGCGCTGGGGAATGGCGAAGGGCGGCTCTGCCGGCGGCTTTGAAGATTCCGCGTGAACGGCCAAGGCCAGGGCCGAGGGCAAGAGGCAAATGGCAACGAGACGAATGGCCAACTTCTTCATCGGTCGTAAGTCTAGCAAAATAATTAGGACCCTTGAACGCCGCCGGAGGCGACGGTAATGATGAGTTCGGTGATAAAGGCCAGGAAGAATCCGCAAAGAAGCCCCACGGAGGCGACCGTTTCATCCTTCAACTTGCGGCCGAGGTGCAGCAGTTCTCCTACGACGTAGAGGATAGAGCCCGAGGCCATCGACAAAAAGAAGATTTCCAAAGGCTTCACGGTCCAAAAGCTTCCGATGAGTGAACCGAGAAGCGTCGGGCCGCCGCCGATAAGTCCCATCGCCGCCAGAAACCCCCAGGAAGAGGAGGTCGGTTGGCCGGCCAGAGGTCCCACGATACCGAATCCTTCTGTCGCGTTGTGAAGCGCAAAACCAATCACCAAAAGCCAAGCCAGCTGCGTATTTCCCCAACTATAAGCCTGACCGATCGCCAAGCCTTCGCTAAAATTATGCAGCCCGATTCCCATGGCAATCATCATCGAGACGCGGCGGGCATTTTGCGCCGGCGACAGCACTTCGTTTTTGGCTTTTCGAATAAAGTATCGCTCGAACCACACAAGGCCCATGAGCCCCAAGAAAAGGCCAGCCGCAAAAAGCCCGGCGTAAAAAAGAGTGTCCCCCCAACGGGGAAATCCGGAGGCGGCGGAAACGGTCAGATCCTCGATATTGTCGATCACCTTCGCGGTAATCTCCACCAAAAGGAAAACAAGGATGCCGGTCGATACCGCCGTGAGAAACCCGCTCACGCGCTGATTCATGTTCTTGATGAAAGCGATGGGAAGCCCCAAGAAGATCGTGAATCCGGCGAGTCCGCCTAAGGTGACAGCGGTCCAGTTCATTGTTGAAATCCTTTTTCACCGCGTTTGGCCTGGCACGCTTCGCAGCGGCCGAACATCTCGTGGCGATGCCAGATGGGAAAGAAACCCAATGTTTTGCAGGTTTTTTCCTGAATCCGCTCCACCTCGGGCCATTGCACTTCGCGGATCCGCCCGCACTCGATGCAGATCAAATGATCGTGATGCGGGCGCTCAAACTTGATCTCAAACTTTGCCTGCCCCCCCGGCGTGGTCACGCGCTCGGCCAGCCGGCACTCTTCGAGCATTTTGAGCGTGCGAAAGACGGTCACTTTGCCGATCCCCTTGCTCTTGAGGGCCTGATAGACGTCTTTCATCGTGACATGCTGCTCGCCAATGAAAGCGTGGCGCGGCATATGAAAGACCATCCTTTCCTGTATCGCGTCCACGAAACGCCTGAGTCCGCCAAAATGGAGAAGTTGAAAAAATCTTTAGAACTCTTAGGGCTTCGCGTCCCTCATCATATCGATCCTAAACATCCATCGGCCTTGCAGCACATCATCAAGACCAGCGAAGGAACTCCGGTTCAGGCGATGGTTCACCTGATGATCCTTCGAAGCCTCAAGCAGGCGGTCTATTCCCCCGTGAATAAGGGCCATTATGGCCTAGCTTCGGCGTGCTATACGCATTTCACGTCGCCCATCCGGCGCTACCCCGATTTGATCGTCCACCGTATTTTAAAGGAACGGCTCGAGAGCCGCTATCGAGAGGCTCATTGGAAAAAGGAACTGCCGGTGATCGCCGCGCACACGTCCCGGCGCGAGCGCATCGCGGTCGATGCGGAGCGGGAATATCTCGATATTCAAAAAGTTCGGTTGATGGAATCGCGCGTAGGGGAAACCTTTACGGGGGTAATCTCCAGCGTCACAAATTTTGGGTTATTCGTTCAATTAAACGAATTTTTTGTGGAGGGGCTGGTTCATGTCACGGGGCTCGGCAATGACTATTTCGTCTATGACGAAGCTCGCATGACTCTCCGCGGCCGAAAAAGCGGCCGGACATTCTCGATGGGCCAAAAAGTCACGGTCAAGCTCGCCGCCGCCAATGTGCTCAAGCACCAGCTCGACTTTCAGCTGTTGCCCGACACTCCTTCACATCCAAAAAAATCCAAAATACCTGGGAAACATCGTGATTAAAGCGGTCATTTTTGATTTTGACAATACCCTCATGGATTTCATGCGGATGAAGAAAGCCGCGGTGGAAGCGGCAGTGGACTCCATGATCGATGCCGGGCTTCCGCTCAAAAAGAGCGAGATGATCGAGAAAGTCTATAAGGTCTACACGGCCGAAGGCATCGAAGACCAGCAGATTTTCGATAAGGTGCTCTCCAAGGAATATGGAAAGGTCGACTACAAAATTTTAGCCGCCGGCATCATCGGCTATCGCCGGGCCAAGGAGGGAACGCTCGCTCTTTATCCCCACGTGCAGCTCACGCTCACGGGCCTCGTCCGCATGGGCCTTAAAATGGCGGTTGTCTCGGACGCCCCGCGCCTTCCCGTCTGGCTGCGGATCTGCGGGCTGGGACTGCAGCATTACTTTGATACGGTCGTCACCACCGATGACACCGGCTTCAAAAAGCCGCATGAGAAACCCTTCCTGTTCGCCTTGGAAAAACTCGGCGTCAAACCGGCTGAAGCGGTCATGATCGGCGATTGGGCCGAACGCGACATGGTGGGCGCCAAAAAAGTGGGGCTCGTGACGGTGTTTGCCCGCTACGGCGACACGCAGAACACCCAGCAATCCGGCGCCGATTACGAAATTGATGACATCGCCCAGCTCCTCGACATCGTCAAAAAAGAAAATTCCTAAAGAATTCGCCGGCACGAAATGCTATATTGAAAGTCGATTTCAATAAGCCATGACTCACACCGCCACCAAAGA
>Ga0206911_1118_pt2 | contig 17811 bp, 15 predicted proteins | sample Alteio_BWOrgHeat_74_FD_152956 | JGI IMG/M metagenome (GOLD analysis project Ga0206911, IMG submission 152956) | Enriched cells from forest soil in Barre Woods Harvard Forest LTER site, Petersham, Massachusetts, United States -... | ecosystem: Environmental > Terrestrial > Soil > Temperate forest >...
CGCCGGAAGAATAGCCAAAGCCGTAGAGCGCGCCGCTCAGGTTCTGGTTCAACACACCGAAGACACCGCTCTGGAAACCGTAAAGGATGGGTGAGCCGCTGTAATAGGTATCGGCACTGCCGCAAACGCGCGTGCCGGAATCCTTGTTGCGGCCGGTCACGTACATGGTGCCGGAGTCGTCATTGCTGTTGCCGGTGAAGAACGAGAGTTTCAACGTGCCATTGTCCCACAGAGACTGCAACTGGTGGCCGTTGATGTTGGTCACAGTCGTCGGGCAGGACACATTGCGGCAATAAACGAAAGGCAGCACCGCGACGTGGGTTTCAATCGTGGAAACGTTGGGCCACAGGGTGGAAGCCTTGTCCACGTCCGAGAAGGTGATGTTCGGCACCTGCGACACCGCCGCGCCGCCACCGACGGTATTGGTAAAAGTGACTGCGGTGGAGTTTTGCAAATCACCCAGGCCCTGCACCGAGCCGTTGTAGGAGCAATAGATGTTCACGGTCTGGGCGCCGCCGAACAACGGTGTCATGGTGCCTGAAAAAGACACCACGCTCGTGCTGCCGCTGGCGGTGCTGGGATTCATGGTGAACCCGGAATCATACGCTGCGCGGATGGCGCGAAAGACGTTGGCGCGGAAGGCGGTGGAGCCGGCGATGTAAATGTTCACCTGCGCTTGCAAGGTGCTGGCGGCGAACAGTCCGCCAAGAGCTGCGATGGTCAGTATTTTTTTCATATTTCTCCGTGGGTTTTTGTTTTTTGTATGTTGTTAGATTTTCAAAGACTTCAAGCTTCAGCTTTTGCGGGTCATCCTGCGCCAGCCGACCAGCCCCAACATTCCGAGACCGAACGTGGCCCAAGTCGTCGGCTCGGGCACCGGCGCGGGGTTGAAGGTCAACGTGCCGCCCGAATCCAGCACAAAGTCGCCGAGGTAGATGCCATTCTGGCCGGGAAGCATTTCATACAGGTCGGAAACGACGCTGCCCGAGGTGAAACTTCCCGGCGTGCTGTTTTCGATGTTGTTGTTGCTGCCGAAATTTCCCTGGAAGTTGCCCCCGGTGCCGATGCCGACCGCATAGGAAATGTCACCCGATTGATTGTAGCCGTCGGGCGTCACGATGGCGCTCACCGAGTTGGTTCCCGGATCAGCGGGATTGACGGCGCCGAGAAAATTGCCGCCTGCGCCGATGCTTTCAATGCGGGAGCGCGAGGTCGCCAGTTGCCCCGAAGTCTGTGCCGACCACGGCGACGTTTGCACACCGGGCGTCGCCTCGGGTGAGGTCACCCATAGCGTGTTGTAAGGACCGTTACTGGTTGAATAGCCGGGGGATACATCCCCGAAGACCGAGAAATAGAGGTTGTTCAAGGTGAGGCCCGCGGCAGTCAGTTGCGAACTGGTGTAATAATTGCCGGAAATGGTGATGGGAACGGTCGTTCCGGTGTAGAGCGATACGTTGCCAATGTCCACCAGCAAATCCGAGGTTCCGCCCGGGGTGCGGAACCCCAGCAGCAAATCGCTGTTGTTGTAGGTGAATTGAGCCGAGGCGCTCAGGCTCCACAGAACGCCTGCTGCCGCCGTTAATAGTGCAAGTTTGTTTGATTTCATGACTGTCTCCTTGAGTTGTTACTGAGTTGGTTTTTAAAATCTTCCGTCTTATTGTGCGCTGATGATGTAAAAGCGCGGACTGTTGGTTGTGACTTCAACGAGCGAATTGGTCAGGCCATTGCCCGGAATGGATGAACCGATGGGCGGCCAGTTGGTAATGGCCGTTGGCAAAGCCAAACTATTCGTTCCCTGCAGGGTGTAGGTTCCGCCGGAAACCGTGGTGAACGAAATCGTGTTGGTCGTCCCGCTGCGGACGATGGAAACAATTCTCGGCGTAGGAACAACGACCGTCGACGGCCCGGCGGTGTAGGTCAGCACGCCGTTGGTGGCGAGTTCAAAATAGCCCAGATAGGTGCCGACTTGATTGTTGGTCGGGTTGGCAATGGCGTTCGTGGACAGGAGCTGATAGAAATCCGCGCGCACCGACTGGCCGGCCGTGGTGAAGTTGGCCGGGGTGCTTTGCTCCAGGCTGATTCCGCCGGAATCACCCCAAAAATTGCCGCCCAGATTGCCCGCACTGGTCATCAGCGTCAGATAAGAATAAAAAGACGAGTTCGCAGCGTTGCCTTCGGGTTCAATCACGTAAGAAGATCCGCTGCCTGGGCTGGCCGTGTTGCCGTTGCCGCCGATTCCGCTGATATTGGCGGCATCTCCGCCGATGGAGTCTATTATGCTGGCGGCGGTGCCCGTTGAGCCTGCATTTTTGCACGGCCATGGCGCACTCTGCGTATTCAGGCTGGTGCGCGCCCGCGTCACCCAGATGTTGTTCGTGGGATGCGCGCCCGGGAGCCGCTGGCAGGCAAATGCCGACCAGGAAATGTTATTGGTTCCAACGTAAGAAAGCTGGGAACCATTGTAATAGGTCGGGTTGATGGTTATCTTCTGCCCCGTCGTCAGGCTGGTAAAGGCCGTGACCGGCCCCGCATCCACCACCAGGTCATAACTGCCTGCGGCTGGACGAAAACAAACCAACAAATCGCCAAACTGGCCGACCCCTGGATTGTAGTTAAACTGCGCCTGCGCAGTGCCGGTTGCGGCATAGATTGCCAAAAACAAAACCGCCCTCCCGAATAAGGATTTCATTTCAATCATTTCGGGATGAGGATAGAAGAACGCAACCGTCCTCCACTTGCAGTAACCGGCCAGCCGCACTCACTTTGGCGACGGATTGCGGCATTCTTCGAAAGCAAAGACAACCTTGTGTTTGAGGCAGCTTTTCCGCGACATGGGACAAAACCGCAACATGGACGGCCGCGCGTGTAACCGAAATGTGACCGAACAAATTTGATAAAAATCAACCCGAAGCAACTCTAACTGCCTCCTTCGGGCGCAATTCGACAAAGCTTCCCGCCCACGATAAGATGCCAGCGTGACGAATCTGCAAATCAAGGGAATGACCTGTACCAATTGCGCACGCCACGTGACCGAGGCGATCCAATCTGTCTCCGGGGTGCTTGGCGCAACCGTTTCACTTGAAAGGAAAAGCGCGGCGGTGCGCTGGAATTCTGTTGCCCAGGAAAATGTCTCAGCCGTCATCGAAGCCGTGAAACGCGCCGGCTATGGAGCAAAGGAAATCCCAGCGGATGCCTGCGGCACCAATTGTACCTGCACGGATTCCAAGCACAAAGACTGGCAATTCAACTTGTGGCTTGGTGTCGCTGTCACGGGCGGGTTGGTGATAGGCGAATGGATTTTAAATCTCGCCATGGCCCCGTGGTTCCAATGGCTTTCATTCGCGCTCGCGGGTGCGGTCCAGATTTTTGCCGGGGCGCAATTCTATCGCGGCGCGTGGAACCAGCTCAAGATCGGCAACTCAAACATGGACACACTCGTCGCGCTCGGCTCGACGACGGCGTTCGGTTACAGCACGTGGGCGCTGTTGAGCAGAATCCATGGCGAGCTTTATTTCATGGAAGCCGCCGCCATCATCACCCTCATCAGCATCGGCCATTGGCTCGAAGCCCGCGTCAGCGACCGCGCTTCCGGCGCTCTCAAATCCCTGCTCAATCTTGCGCCGCAAACTGCGCGGAGAATCCAAAGCGCGGTTGCGGTTGAAAATAAAGAGTTCGATTTGCGCAGTTTCAAACCGACTGCTGCCGCACCGGCGGAAGAAGTTGAAGTTCCAGTCTCCGAATTGAAAATCAGCGACCATATCGTTCTCAAACCCGGCGACCGCGTACCGACAGACGGTGTCGTCACCGAAGGCGGTTCGGCCGTGGACGAGGCAATGCTTACCGGCGAGTCCATTCCCGCCGAGAAAGAAATCGGCGGCGAACTTTTCGCCGGCACGGTAAATTTGAACGGCCGCCTCGTCATGCGCGTGACCGCCACCGGTGAATCGACCGCGCTGGCGCATGTCATCGCCGCCGTGCAGCGCGCACAGACCAGCCGCACCAACATTCAACGCCTCGGCGACCGCGTGAGCAGCGTGTTCGTGCCGGTCGTCGTCGCCATCGCCGTCAGTGCCGGACTTTGGTGGGGGTTCGCGCAGGAATCCGCGGTGAAAGTTTTCGCCACGCTCGCGCCTTATCTCTGGACGGCGCATCCACCTATCGGCGTAGCGGCGGGGTTCATCATTGCCGCGGCAGTTTTGATTGTTGCCTGCCCGTGCGCGATGGGTCTGGCAACACCGGCGGCCATCATGGCCGGCGCGAACGCCGCCGCGCGGCGCGGTATTTTGATCCGTGATGGTGTGGCACTGGAAAAAGCCGGGAAAATTTCGGCGATCATATTCGACAAAACCGGCACGTTGACGACTGGGAAGCCGGAAGTGGCGGCAACTCTGGAAATCCAAGGACCAAAGCTCAAAGTCGAAAGCCTGGCGGCGACGCTCGCGCGGAATTCGACACATCCAATCAGCCAGGCAATTGCCAGGGTCTCAGCGGAACAAACCAACATTTCTGAATGGCGGGAAATCCGTGGGGCGGGTGTGGAAGGAAAATGGCAGATGACAGATGGGAGTTGGCAGATGGGAATGCTTGGTTCGTTGCGCTGGTTGAAGGAATCAGGCGTGGATTTGGCGGCCAGCGAAAAATTCATCGCCGAATGGTCGGATCAGGGTGCGACGATTGTTGGCCTGGCTTCGGAAAATAATTTACTCGGCCTGTTCGCCGTGCGCGACACGGTGAAGGTGAATGCGGCAAACGTCGTCGTGCAACTCCAACAGCAGGGTCTGAAGATTTACCTCGTAACCGGCGATAATTCCCAGACCGCTGCAGCCATCGCGAAACAAACCGGCATCGCGCCGGAAAATGTTTTTGCCGAGGTGCGGCCGGAGCAGAAGGCTGAGTTTGTGAAAAAGCTTCAGGCAGCAGGCGAGCACGTGGCATTTGTGGGCGACGGCATTAACGACGCGCCGGCGCTGGAGCAGGCCGACCTTGGCATCGCCGTGAGCCGCGCCAGCGACATCGCGCGAGAGACCGCGGACATCATCCTGCTGAAATCGGAAATCACGGCCGTGCCGGAGGCGCTCGGTCTGGCACGCGCGACGCTGCTCACCATCAAGCAAAATCTGTTCTGGGCGTTTTTTTACAACGCGCTCGGCGTGCCGCTGGCCGCGCTCGGCTTCATCAGTCCGATCTTCTGCGCTGCGGCAATGGGCGTGTCGGACCTGGTTGTGATTGGCAACGCTTTGCGGTTGTCATGGTGGCGCAATTAAGTTTGCGGCGCTCGACAAAACTTTTCCACCGCGTCATTCTACGGGTCATGGCATTTGAATCGGAATCGCCGCTCGACTCGCTCTGGAAGGAATACGGCCGGGCATTTCAGAATTGGGACGACCTCACGCTCGCGCGCTGGCTGGCGCAAACACTCGGCCAGCTTGAAGGCCGCGCGTGGCGGCTCTCGCATCCGCTCGTCGGCGCCTACCGGCTGGCGGCACAGCTTGCGCACGACCGGCAGGTCTGGTTCAAGCGGCTGGCCACACCGCCGGCAGGCTATGCGGAATCACCGTGCTGCCGCGCGCCGTCGCTGCCGCTGTTCACGCGCGACGTGCGCGAGTCCGGCCTCATCTGCCAGCATTGCAACGAGACGCTCGTGCCCTTTGAAGAAATCCCCACCGAGCTGCGCGCCGAACTTGAGGCTTGGGCGCAACAATACGAACCCGTCCATGCCGTTGCGCATTGGGACGACCGCCAGCGCCGCCGCGTGGGAAATTACGACGCAGCCTATGAAAACGCAGCGGAGCAGGCGGAGCAATTGCTCGCGCGCGCGGGCCGCGAACTCGCGCCGAAGCTGCTGAATTTTTACGCCGCCACAGTCTGGGAGGACCAGGACGAATGCCTGGAAGTGCGCCCGGAGGACGTGCCGGTGTAAGCGTGTGAATCGTGGCAATTCGGCCTGTTAAACCGGGAAAAATCACGCGACAACGGACGGTTCAGCTTTCAAGAAATCGTATTGTCACAAATTCATGACCGGCGTATAAAGTCGCCATGAAAGCCTTCCTGCATGGGTGCCTGAAAATCCTCTGGTGGTTCACTTTTGTAGTCCTGGCTTTGATCGTCATAGCGATCGCCTCTCACGAATGGATTGGCAAGCAGGTGGTAGAAAAACAAATCCGTGATGCGCTGGGTGCGGATGCGGAGATCGGTGGCATGTCTTTTAGCATGCTGGAGCCAAAGGTGACGTTCACCAACTTCAAACTCTACAGCACGGCGGATTTCGGCGGCACGCTCTTCCTGGACATGCCGGATCTGCACATCGAATATGACCGCGCCGCCTTGCGACGTCACGAAATCCACATCAAGTTCATGCGTTTGAGTGTGAATGAACTCGATGTGGTGAAAAACGAGGAAGGCACGACCAATATTTTCTCCACCGCTAAAATCATCGCGCCGGCAAAATCTGGCGGTGGCCGGTCATTCGCCCCGTTCAACGGCTACCGATTCACAGGAATTGATTCCTTGAACATTTCCATCGGCACGGCGAAATTCATTGACCTTAAAAACCAGTTGCACAACCGCACGCTGCCTCTCGGCATCCAGAACCAGATGATCGCCAACGTGAAATCGCCAGCCGACCTTGCCGGTCTCGAATCCTTGATCTGGGTTCACGGCGGTTATCTCGTGGGACTGCCGGGAAGCCGGCCAAAACGCCCGGTTGGCGGCACCGTCGGCGGCACCAATGCTGTCAACGTCGTCAAAACCCCATGAATTGGTAATGCCCGGCAAAAGCGGAAGAAAACGCCATCAAAACACGCGCTACTCCGGCTGACGCCCGCGAAATTCAAGAGTTGTTCCGCGCTATTACGCCGCGTATAACACTGCTGTGAAATGGATCTTCAAATGGCTGTTCCGCTTGTTAATCGCAGCCGTCGTGCTGGTGATTGTGGCGGTCATCGTCCTGTTGCTGACCTACAATTCGATCTTGCGTCTGGCGATGCAGCAACAAATCCGCGCGCAGACGGGCATGGACGCGGAGATAGGCAGTTTCAATCTCGCCCTCATTTCGCCGACAGTGGAAATCCAGAATCTTAAAATCCACAACTCAAAAGACTTCGCCGGCACGCCGTTCCTCGACATCCCGGAAATCCACGTCGAATACGACCGCGCCGCGCTCGCCCGGCGCGAGGTTCACATCACGCTCATGCGGTTCAACCTCGGCGAACTCGACATCGTGAAAAACCAGGCCGGGCAAACGAACATTTTTCTGGCCGGCCTCAAGCTGCCGGCCAACAAGTCCGGCGGCAACGGCAATGCGCTGGCGAATTTCAAAAGACAGTCCGGCTACGATTTCACGGGCATCGACGTGCTGAACGTTTCCATCGGCAAGGTGAAATACATTGACCTGAACAATCAACAGAACAACCGCGAGCAGACCATCGGCATCGAGGATTGTGTCATGAAAAATGTGAAATCGCCGACCGATCTGATGGGACTGGCGGCGGACATCGCGCTACACAGCAACGGCTTTTTTGATTCCTTTGCGGACCAGAAAAATCCGGGTCTCAACGTTCTGAGACAGCTCGGATTGTAAAACCGCCTGCCACTTTCGTCTTTTTCGCAGGCGGATTTTTTCCTAATTTCAACCTGTGCATCGCGCCACGCTCAAATCCGCCGCTCGCCTCGTCGTGAAACTCGGCACGGGCGTGCTCACCGACAGCCACAAGCAACCCGACCCGGCACAGCTTGAACAGCTCGTCGTGCAAATCGCCTCGTTACGGAAGGCCGGACGGGAAATCGTCCTCGTCACCAGCGGCGCAGTCGGCGCAGGCATGGGCGCACTCGGCTACGAAAAACGACCGGGCGAACTTGCCGAACTGCAGGCGTGCGCCGCCGTCGGCCAGTCGCGGCTGATGGCCGTTTATGCCGAGCTTTTCGCGAAGCACGATTTGCACGTCGCCCAGGTGTTGCTCACGCACGACGACCTCGAACATCACGAGCGCCACCTCAACGCCCGTAACACGCTGGTCACGCTCCTCGGTCGCGGCGTCGTCCCCATCATCAACGAAAACGACGCCGTGTCGTTCACCGAAATCAAATTCGGCGACAACGACACGCTATCCGCGCTCGTCGCGTCGCTGCTGCCTGCGGATTTGCTGGTGATTCTGACGACTGTGGACGGCGTCATCGAAAATTTTGGCGAGGCCAACCCGAAAACGATTTCCGCAATCGAAAAAATTGATTCGGATTTGGAAAAAATTGCCCAGGGGACGGATAGCGAGACCGCCGTCGGCGGAATGGCCTCCAAAATACAAGCAGCCAAAATCGTCGTCCGTTCCGGCATCCCGCTGGTCATCGCCTCCGGCAAAAAGAAAAACGTGTTGCAGAAAATTTTGGATGGCACGGAGGAAGGCACATTATTCGTGGCGCAACCGGCAAAGTTGCACAGCCGCAAACGTTGGATTGCGTTCTTCCATCACCCCAAGGGCACGTTGTTCGTGGACGACGGTGCGAAACTGGCCGTGCGCGAAAAGGGGAAGAGCCTGCTGCCGCCCGGCGTCGCACGATGTGAGGGCGATTTCGAGGCGGGCGACGTGGTGCGCATCTGCGATTTGAACGGGACGGAATTTGCGCGCGGCATCGTGCGGTTCGATTCCGCCGCCGTCCGCGCCCGCAAACTGCCCAAGGAAGAACTAGTACATCGCGACGATCTGGTAATTTTGTAAACCGACGAGATAATAAGACAGAAGTGACAGAATTTTCAAAAATAAATTCGGGAGTTTCAGCTTCTGCAAATTCTGCCTCAAGTCATGAAACAAAAACCTGCAATTAACGATCTGCTCAAAGTCATGGCGCGGTTGCGCTCGCCCACGGGCTGTCCGTGGGATCGCGAGCAGGATCACATGACGCTGCGCCGGCACGCCATCGAGGAGGTCTATGAATTGATTGACGCCATCGAGGCGCGCGACGACCACGAGATGGCCGAGGAGCTGGGTGATTTGCTGTTACAGGTCGTTTTCCATTGTCAGCTCGCGTGCGAGCGCGGCGCGTTTGACTTTGAAAATGTCTGCCGTCTGCTCGTGGAGAAGCTCGTCCGTCGCCACCCGCATGTTTTCGGCAAAACCAAGGTCAAGGACGTGGACGAAGTCTGGGCGAACTGGGAAAAAATCAAGCGTGCTGAAAAGCACGGCACGCGGCACGCGCGGCCTTCAGCGTTCGATGGCATTCCGAAGCATCTGCCCGCATTGCTCCGCGCCGAGAAACTGGTCAAGAAAGCGCGCAAGACGCTGGCGCACAGCCACCGCGCTATCGATCTTGATTCAAAACGAAAACTTGCGAAAGCCACGCTGGCAAAGGAGCTTTTCAAACTAACAGCGTCCGCGCAGGCGCGCGGCTGGTCGGCAGAAGAATTGTTGACCGCTGAAATCAAACGGCGCGAACGCGAATTCCGCCGCCGTGAAAAAGTTTGAACACCTTCCTGCCGCAGTTGACAAGCTGCGCAACTCGCACGAAGTTTTGGTGTTAAATGTTTAGGTGTTGTTTATGAAAACTCGAAGCATTCAAAATTCGCTTTTGGCCTTTGCTGCCGCCACGGCGCTTGCCTTCACGGCAGGAAACGTTGCCGCACAGGATTCCACCGCCCAACCCGCTGCCACAAGCCAGCCCACGTTGCAACTCTCCTACGGCGTGCCGCAGGTTTTGCAGCTTGCCCAGGCCAAGGTCAGCGACGGCATCATCGTCAGTTACATCCAAAATTCCGGCACCATCTACAGCCTGAAGGCCAGCGAAATCGTTTATCTCAAACAACAGGGGGTGTCCGACAATGTTTTGAATGCGATGCTGAATCAGCGCGGCCGCCTGACCGGTTCCACCGAACCCGCGACCACGACGGCCAGTTCGACCGCCGCCGGCAGCGACGCGACATACACCACCGCTGCTCCCACCGCGAGCTATGTTCAAACTGCACCGCCTTCCACTGTTTATGTCATTCCCGACACGCAAACGTATCGATATAACACCTATTATTACAACAGCTACCCATCCTACGCCTATTATCCATATTCGTACGGTTATTACGGAGTCTATCCGGCGATTTCATTCTCGTTCGGCTGGGGCGGAAATTATCATGGTGGATACTACGGCGGCTGGCATGGTGGCGGTGGTTGGGGTGGTTACCACGGCGGCGGGGGCTGGCATCATTGAAACAATTTAAATACCGAGCATACGTTCAGGGATTATTTCCGCCCATCCATTCCACGGCATTGCCGATGATTTTCAGGATGTTCGGATTGAAATAGCCAGGGAACGTCTCGTGTTCTGGTCGGAAATAAAAAACCTTGCCCTTGCCAACAGTCCAGAGCATCCCGCTCCGAAACATCGGGCTGTTGTCCCAAGTCTCCTCGAATAACACCGCGTCCGGCTTCGGCACGTGAAACGGCTCCACGTAAATTTCCGTCTGCGCGTTGTCAAACTCCGCCGGCACGCCGTGCGCGATCGGATGCTCCGGCAGCACCGTCGTCACGTGGCTCGGCACGCCGGTTTCGTGCCAAGCCGTGATCTCGCAAATTGGCAGGAACACACGCGCCAGGGGACTGCCGTCCGCCGCGTTAGTCATCTCGATGCGCGGCGTAATCGGGTCGGTCGGCAGCGGGTCCTTGTAGGCTTTCGGCAGAACGAATTCCGTCTTTATCCCGGCGGGCAAAGTCTTGGCCGCATCTTCGCGCGTCCGCTCGTTCATCACCTCGATGAACGGCCGCGAGGTCAGGGCTGAATGCAGGAAAATCGCCGACATTTTTCCGTCTTTGATGCGTTCCACAATTTCCTTCACTTTTTCCTCCGGCACCTGCTTGTTCTTCACGTGCGACCACCACACCAGCACGTCGCAATTCGTCAACGAATCATCCGCCAACCCCTGATTTGTGTCGCCCAAACCCGCCGATGTGACCGACAAATCCGGCAGTGTTTTGAGGTAGGATGCAATCTGGCTCGCTATAAAATGCGGATAAGTATTGGTTTGCGCCGGATTTTGTTCGTCCCACACCAACACACGAACGGGCGCGGCTTGCAACGCTGTGCCCAGACATAAAGCAACGGCCAGAATGAATTTATACATGACCGGATGATTCCCACTCACACGCAAAATCGCAAACCTAAAACCTTGTCCACGCTCCGCGGACAGCCGCAACCGCAGCCTCTACTGTCCAATCACACGAAAAAAACCAGTCGTGTTCGTGATGGGAATGTTCGTGCTGTTGACGCTCGTCGTCGCGATGTCGTTCCACGCACCCGCCGGCAACGTGCCCGTTTGTTGCACGACATAAGGTGCCGTCCCGCCAATCCAGCTGACATTCACATTTGTGCCTATGCGCACGATGGACACATTGATGACATTCGTTACCGTGATAACGACGGCATCATAGGCTACCGCGTGAATGCCGTCGTCCGCGCTCAATTCCAGCGTGTAAATCCCCGGCGCGCCGAAGTTCGCCGTCGTGTTCGTCAGCGCCGCGTTGCCGAAAGTAACCGTACCCGCTCCAGAATATGCCTTCCATTGGACTGCCGGCGGCGCGTTCGAGAAACCCACGAAGCCTGCCAGTTGCGCCGCGTGCCCGAACACCACCGTCTGGTCCGGCCCGGCATAGGCTGCCGGCGCCCCGGGCGAGCGCGGCCCTTCATTCGGCCCCGTTGTCTGAATCACCTCAAAATTCGTGATGACAATGCCCAACAAATCGTTGAAACAATCACCGCTGTTTGGCCAGCGATCGTCCGGCGCCACGGAAATTCCAAAAATGCTTCCGTTGTCCGCCACCAGCGCGCCGTATTTTTTCAGCGCCAGCGCGACGGCTTTTTCCTCCAGTGTCCAGCTGGTCGGGATGACGAATCCCGCCTTCAATCGCAGCCGCTGGCCCATCGCCGGATAATTCGTGCTCGTGTTGGACGACGGCGCCGCAAAGTGCGTGGCCGGATAAATGTAATTACCGTAAAGCGATTTCTTGACCGTTATGCGCAACGCATGTTCCACCATGCCGCGCTCCGCCTCGTCAAAACGCACCAGCGCCGGGAACATCGGGAAACCCGCCGCGTCGCCGGAAGTCACATTCGTATTGCCGTTGACAATGCGCAGCACGTTCGTGCTCAAATCAAACTTTGCGCCGTTGGAAGCAATCCAGTTTGTCGGTGTCAAAAGCATTTCCCACGTTTCCCAGATGTAACCTCCGCCGGTCGCCACGGTGATAGAATGCCGGTCGCCGCCGATGACGTCATTCGTCTGCCACTGTTGCAGCGTCTGGGGCGTCCCGTCCAAGGTCAAACCCAGTGGCCATTCTTCAACCGGCTGATTGGTGGGAATCGGATACGATCCCTCTGGATAAACGCCACCATCCAAATCCGACTCGTCGGGATAATTGAAAAAGTAGACCGGCACGCGCGGCTGGTTGTCCGGCACCAGCACGTAATTCATTTCAAAGTTGATGTGGAGCCTGAGGTGCGATGCGATGCTGGAACCCGTAAGCCCATTTGTGAAATCGAACTCCATCTGCGCAACCATCGCGTCCGAATTTGCCAACACGGGCCGGTTGGAGATGCATTCGTTCCATGGATTCGTCACCGGAAAAACCTGCATGGCCGAGACCACCGCGTCAGCGTTCGACGTGTCGAACAAAATGGAATTCGTCACCACGGGCGGCGGCCCGAGAATACGCCCCTCCTGATTGATGCGTTCCGCGGATGCACAACAGGCCGTCAAGAGCCCGAAAACCGCCGCAAGCTTTAGCGGAATTTTCACCATGAGGGATAATCTCTGCCAGCGTCACGGCAAAAGCAAATCCACCACCGTTCTCAACTTCTTGGTGCGGCCGCCGGGTCTGCCAGAATTTGTAATTTGGAAATTGGCACCGCCTGGCATAAATGCCCCCGAACAGGAGTATCAATCAGTTATGAAAAACTCGCTTCGAAGTCTGTTGGCAGCCGTTGTCGCCGCTCCTGCCTGCATCCTGTCGGCCAGCCATTCCCGCGCTGACACCATTTATGCGGCCTGCGCGTCCGACAGCACCGTCCGGTAATTCGCCACCGACGGCATCGGCGGTTCCGCCCGCTTCTTCCGCCTGTCTAATCCGTAGAATTTACCAACCCACCAAATTAATTTAGCGGATAAAAAAACTTTCCCGGTTTACAAACCAGAAGACCGCGGCGAAAAACAGAAAGCCGACGACCATTGACAACCCTGTCCAAAACCGGATTTGCTTTTGATGATCGGAGAGGCTTCGTTTTCTCCTGTGAACGTGGTGGCATGCCATAATTTTATATTTATTTGCCGGAAAGAGCCGGAACTGGCTCACCCTATTTTGTCAAACTCTGCGCGGATTCAGTCCCGCCATTCCGCGCCGATTGCGCCTTCATGAGGCAATACTGAAAATTACTGAACGGTCACGACCTGAAAAAAAACCGGATCAGGCAAACTGGCGGCGTCAAAAATGGCGGTGGCCGAGGTTCCTTGCGACGTGATTTGCTGCGTCTGACTGACGGCGAGATGCGAATCCAGCGCGCGCACTTCACACGTCTGGCCGGGTTGCGACGCAATACTGACGAGCATCCGGTCATTGTCCGCCTGGCAACCCGTCACACTGGGTCCGGGAGCTGTGTTGCCAGCCTTGGCGATGGTCTTGGACGCCTGCGTCAACGCCGCACTCAACGGCGGGAGATTGGTCATGTGCCCTTCCGCCACCAACGCGACGCGGAAAAACTGGCCATAATCACTCAGCGACAAATTCGTGGTCCAGACCGTCTCCGGCGACTGGCTCCAGATGTAGGCGATGTTTGTCCAATTGTTGAAATCAGAAGTTCCCTGCAGCAAAAACGTCGAGTCATAATCCCACGAGAAGTCCACGCCGTGAATTTCACCGTTCGACTGGATCAGTGAATTGATGGCCACGTCCGGCAACAGCTTCAGGACATAAACAAAATTCGTTGGCGAACCGTCCGCTTCCTCCGGCGGGCACGGGATCAGGCAGGGCATCCGCGCAAAACCGACAATGTTCTGGCTGGTGCCCGCCATCGGGTTGAGAGCGGTGCAATACAGCGAGAAAAGCACCGTCGCCCGCCGCGGATTCGTCGCCGCGAGTTTGTAGTTTGTCTGTGAGCTTCGGATCAGGAAAGTCTCCTCGTAAGGACGAGCCGGGTAGCCCGGATTAAACGACCACGACGAATAATTATCCCCCCACGCGCTGTTCACCCAATCAGGCGCGCCCGAGCTGTGGTCAATCTGGTTCGTGAAGGTGATTTGCAACTGCGTGATGTCCGCCTCGGAGAAAAATGGATCGTCGAAGACCGACATCTGGTATTGGAACCAGCCGTTGCCGAGATAGGTGCTTTGCAACTCCAGAAACGTCGTGGCCCGAACCGTTCCCAGCCCCAGCCCCAACAAAACCAGCAGCCCTCGCAAAACCAGTCTCAACCCCGTTGCGTTTGCACAAGTCCGTGACATTTACGCATACCATCGGACGCCTAGGGAAAAAGCTTTAGGAAAAATTCGAATAACAGCTGTGTCCGCCTCTGGCTGTAACCTCCGCGGCTTGACGGTCAAAACACCCGCCTCCCTGCATTACATGAGCCATCGGAGTGCCAGAAACACCGCCCAAAACGCCGTCATTCCGAAGAGAAGATCTTTCCAGAAATCACTTCGGCTCCCAGTCATGCAATTTGCATCACGTTTCATATTCGGCGCATTTTAAGAGACAGACGCGGCGAAAAAGTTCCCGCCGGTTGCAACCCACTTCCTTCGCTTGGAGTTCGCCGCGCTACCGCGACCAGCTCATCTGGATGATAGGATATGCGAGGCGACGGCACCTCGCCATCAGGTGTTCACCCCATGCGGGTTCCCGTGGGTTCAACCCCGCAGTCAATCTGACAGCCATCGAGGCGCCAATCCCAGCCGCATCAAATTCTTCTCAAGTAATTCGTTGGGCTGCCGATAAAAAGAGTACCGGGGGATTTCCCCTTGGTAAATTATTTATTTGTCGGAACCATTATGAAAATCAAAAAATCATTCCTGCTTGCCATTCTCACCACCTTTTCCATCGCTTCCGCCGAGGCGCAATACTCCACCAACACCCTGAGTTTTTCCGGGGCTTCCTGGAACGACGGCGGCTCCCTTGACGGCTATTTCACCGTTCAATATGACATCACCGGGACGCCAATTGCGTTGTTGTCCCTGGATGTAGTCACTGGCAACGGCACCTCCGACGGCTTTCTCGGCTACACTTATCTTTACAACGTGAGCGGCCAAGCCGACACCGCCAGCGCCATCTGGGATGGCGGCGACACTTTCTTTTCCGCCACTCAAAACGGCGGCGCTCCTGCCAATGAAGTGGCAATCGGCATTCCAATTAATTTTGAATCACCTGACGGCACTGGTCTGTCGTTGTTTCTGGACTGGCAGGGCTCCAACCCAGACTCGCTTTTCGTCGGCGATGTGGGCGGCCAATACTCCTCTGAATCCTATTTCGGCGGCCCGGGAACCCGCAGCCTCAATGACGAAGGCGGTTCCGCGGGAGTGACTCCCACGCCCGAACCAGCCACCTTCGCCCTGGCCGGACTCGGCGGATTGGCCTTGTTCGTGTTCCGCCGCCGGAACGCATAGATATAAACAAAACCGGCTCTCGCGGAGATTCCTCGCAGACAAAGGCGCAGCGGGCAACAAAGCCCCTGCGCCTTCTTCATCTTTCTTGCGGTAAAAAACCCGTGCTCACCATCCGCAAAGTCGTCACCGAATTGTAACTTGCCGCCATCAGACCGTAACCTATCCTCCCGCCATGAATCCGGCGGATTTATTTTCTCATGAAACCGATCCCGTGCGGCTCGCGCCCGGCGAAACCCTGTTCCGCGCCGGCGACCCGCCCGACGGCATGTTTGTGCTCCTCGAAGGCTCCCTGACCGTGACCGTCGGCGACAAGGTGGTGGAGAACTCCGCGCGTGGCGCCATTCTCGGCGAGATGGCGCTCATCGACCAATCCCCGCGCGGCGCCACCGTGACCGCCCGCGAAGCTTCCAGCCTCGTCAAGCTCGACCAGCGCCGATTCCAATATCTCATCCAGCAAAACCCCTTCTTCGCCACGCACGTGATGAAAGTACTCGCCGACCGCCTGCGCCAGATGAACCAGTTGCACGCGCAGCAATCCAAGCCCTGATTACCCTCGGCCGCCTCTTCAGCCTGTCCAATCCGTGAAATTGAGTGCGCCTTGGCGTCGAAGGCAAGCTTTCCCGTTACCGTCTCCTGCGTCCGGATGGAGGGAAAAATGAAGACGGATTCCCACAATGTATTGTGATGAAAAGCGTTTCACCTGCCGGAAATCCAGGAACAAAGACGCTGCAAAATGCCGGCGCGTCGTGCAATTCACACGATGCCAGGGTTGCTTCCGGCCAATTACCCGCCAAAATTCATTGGCATTTTCATAGCTGGAGAAAATCCATTGCTCGGCTATCGTTGAAATCCCAATGAGGAATCATTCTGCCGGTTTCATTTCAGCCGCCTGCCGGGTCGCATTGATTTCGGCATGGCTGTTTGCAATCACGACGGTCTTTGCCGCCGGCGCAACCAATACGCCATCGACCGAACCGTATGATTTTGCCAGCCCCAAACTTCTCACCGGCACCATTTACGAAATCGGTTCGATGCGGACAAACACTCTCTACACCTTCCGGCGCACCGCCACCCGCTCCGGCTCCACGGTCAACGTCGAACGGCAATTCATCGGCACCAACGGCTCCGTTGCCGCTGTGGAAAATATTATCTATGAATCCGGCCGGCTTGTTTCTGTTCAAATCCAGGAATTTCAGGCTCAAGTTTCCGGCTCCGTCCACATTGAACCCGACCCTAAAGACCCGTTACGGCAAAAGCTTTTCATCGGTTATGCTCACGGCCTCAATCCGCCGAAGGGCGAGGCCCAGAACCTTCAGCCTGACACCTTGTTTGACGACACCATATATCCCTTCATGATGCTCCACTGGGACGACCTGATACAGGGCCACGCCGTTAAATTCCGGTTCATTTCTTTGGAACATGAGCGGACCTTTGAATTTCGCCTTGTGAAGACTGCGGAATCCATGCAGAACGGCATGACGGTGGAACAAATCAGGATGGAACCGGTTAGCATTTTCGTTTCCGAACTGGTGAAGCCGCTCATCTTCACTGTGGAAAAGGACAGCCCGCACCACATCCTCTCCTATACCGGACGCACCACGCCGCGCATCAAAAAGGGCAAATCTTGGAAATATCTCGATGCCGAGACCGTCTTCAACTGGAAATAGGAGCGTAAGCAACTTCGGGATTCGACCTGGTTTTCTAGGCTCTACGACATCAGCTGGCAGAAGAAATCCCCAGGCAACTAACGCGTGACACGGGCCATAGCGGGTTGCAGATGAAGTGCTGACAAAAACATCCGTGAAAATTTGCGTTCTCCCGCTGTGCGCGCGTCCATCGTGGCAACCGTGTTACAAAACCATGACAAAAAGGCGACGATGCGGTGACGTTTCGTTTTGGCATCACGCCTTGCCTTCGGCTGTTTTTGATATTTGCTCCGACCTTGGACGAAACTCCTTCCACCTCGCGGTGTTTATCCATTCATGCGCCGTTTCAACAATCCACCTCAACCGTTCATTGCCATGAAAACACTGCCGCTGATTCTTATTGCCCTGTTTATCGCCGTTGCCTGCCACGCCCAACCCACTTTCCAGCAGCGCCTCCAACCCATACCGTCGTCTCCGGGTGGGCCGCCGCCCGCCGCCGCCCCTGCCAAGGACCCCGTCAACTATCTCGTTCGCGTCGAGTGG
>Ga0206911_1123_pt1 | contig 17674 bp, 18 predicted proteins | sample Alteio_BWOrgHeat_74_FD_152956 | JGI IMG/M metagenome (GOLD analysis project Ga0206911, IMG submission 152956) | Enriched cells from forest soil in Barre Woods Harvard Forest LTER site, Petersham, Massachusetts, United States -... | ecosystem: Environmental > Terrestrial > Soil > Temperate forest >...
GGTGCCGCTCCTGAGCGTAGTAGTAAAGAAAAGTCCTGCGCTCACATCAGCATAATAAACCTGCGTCCTGGTAAAAGCTTCTTTTTGATTAGTGTTTACACCTCCTGAGTTCAGATCATAGTTATAATCATAAGTGGCCTTAGACGGATCGAAACCCCTGATATATCCTCCCGCCTGCAGACCCAGCGATAGGGACATGTTCCGGTTTTTATTTAGCATAATATGGTAAGCTGCTGTCAGGGTTATATTGTTAGTATTAAAACTTACCGCTCCTGACTGATCACTATAAAATGAAAGTCCTATACCTGCGAAACTACCTGAGCGGGCTGCCTTGCCTATGGCCATATCCACTCCGGCAGCCAGTGTTCTGTATGCCGCTCCATTATTCAGGGTGTTCCATTGTGTCCTGAAGTTGGCATATACACGATAATCACCGTTGTTCAGGCCTGCCAGTGAGGGGTTTAGCAAAAGAGGAGACATCGCAAACTGAGAGAAGTGTACATCCTGCGCTCCTGCCCCACGAGACATAAGGAACAGTGATAGGATGAATATAGGGAGTCTAAGTTTCTTCATTTCTGTCTTATACGCATTTTATCTAAGCAGGGTTACTGCGCCGTTGGTTGATACATCATAGCCGTCCTGGCATTTCCCTTTGATCTGGTATACATATGTCCCCTCCTCAGCCATTTTGCCGTTTACGAGGCCATCCCAACCTGTGGTCATGTTATTAGTCTGAAATACGATAGCTCCCCACCTGTTGAATATCTGGAAATATTCCATCTCGGCCAGTGCTTTAGAGCGTACATAGAGTATATCATTCGTCCCGTCACCATTAGGCGTGAAAGTATTGGGTACGAATATAGAAGCAGGGTCACAGCTGACGATATGGATCATCATAGAATCTGTAGCCTTACAGCCATACTGATTTCCACCGTTCAGGTATACTACCTGAGATTCTGCCGGTACCAAAGTCATAGAAGCACAATCAATACATGAGGGTTGGTCTTTTGCAGACCAGTTATATGTGGTTAGGTCCCCGGAGACCGGAGAGATAGAGATCTCAGTGTTTGGAGTCGTCACGATGGTGGCAGGCAGGATTACATTTGCGGCAGGATTCACTCCTACCGTCATAGATGCTGAGGTGGCAGGACAGGCCCCGCTGGTGGCGGTCACTGTGAAAGTCTCCGCCCCCGAACCGATAGTCGCCATCGGATCAGCGATATTATTGGCACTAAGGTTAGAAGAGTTGCCCCATGTGTATGTAACGTCATGGAAGAAGGTATCATTTACAGATGCATTCAGCTGTACTAGAGATCCCGGGCACACAGCAGTATCAGCATTGACCGATACAGGGATGGTCTCATAGACTTTGATGATCACATTCTCGGATACAGAGCATCCGATTTGGTTTGATGCTGTCACAAGATAGGTTATATCTTCAGCAGGTGTAGATACCGGAGGGGAAGCACTATTGCGCGTCAGATAGGTAGATGGGGTCCAGGTGACGTGTGATGCATTTTCGACCACATCGATTTGTACACTTGCATTTTTGCATATCTTGATAGTATCCTGTGGCTTGAGTACCGGCATGGGGACCACATTCATTTTGAACGTTGTACTGACTGAGCAGCCATATTGGTTGGTGGTTTTGACGCGATAGGAAGTAGTATCCAGTGGTCCCAATACTACTGACCCGCAGGTATCACACAGGCTAAGGACACTGAAACATGTGTCACATACAGACCCACTTGCCTGACTCCATTGGGACTGATAGTGATCTGTAGCTATATTGACCACACTGCCCCTGCAGATAGATGTATCTTTGACATTCAATGTAGGTAGGGGGTACGAGATGATAGAGTCCAACGGATAAGATACCGAGCATCCATTATTGTCCCTGAGTATAAAGCTCGGATGGAACGTATTTGCAGTCGTATAAGTGTAGTTGAAGTTTAGTAAGCCATTATTTACTATGCCATTTCCAAGGTCGCATGATACACTCTGAGTATTTAATGAGGTGCTTCCCGTGAAGCTTACATTCAAAGGGACACATCCGGAGACGGTGCTGTCGGCAAATGTACCTGTAGGGCCCTGCACCAGGATGAGGTTTGAATCAACGATAGTATATGAGCAGCCATAGGTGCTGGTACCGATAAGTTCAACCGTATATAAGCCTGGGTGAAAATAAACGTGAGTAGGATTGACTGCAGTATCCGTGTAGCCATCGCCGAAAACCCATTTATATGTCATATGAGCCCTATTGCTATAGCTGCTGAATACTGATGCCAGCGGTGGGCACATTGAGAATTTATCGCTTACATTAAACCCGATATTGAGCGAGTCAATATGTATATACGACAGTTTTGCGTTGGTAGCATCACAACCTGAAGAATCCCATGCGGTAAGGCTGACCCCATAGTGGCCATATGAACGATAAACATGGACAGGGTTATACAGCACAGAGGTATCACCATCTCCAAAATGCCATAAGAATCTGGTGGTACTACTTGACAGATTGGTAAACTGTACTGGATGGCCGGGGCAAAACAATGTATCTGATTCAAAATTTACATAAGGTAGGCTGATGTTGATGTAGTTTGGTTTTACAGTTGTCGCACTTATGCCATTTGAGTCTGTGATGGTCAGGGACACTGTAAATAGTCCTACGCGCAGATATGTGTGTGTGGGATTGAACGCTGTAGAAGAATCCCCATCGCCAAAATGCCACAGCACGGTAGAGCCTGTAGGTGCCTGACTATAAAACCTCACTAAAAAAGGGGCAGTACATGAATGACCGGCACTAGAGGTGATCGAAGGGATTATGCAGGAATATACATTGATGTATTTAACCTTTGTCGAAACGTCGCCACATATATTATCTGTGAGTTTAAAAGTGACAGAATAAATACCAGGTTGGCTATATGATTTTGTCGGATTTCGGTTGTTTGTGCTGGTGCTATCACCGAAGTCCCAATGCCAGTTTGCACCCGGCATCGGTGAGAGCTCATTAAAAATGATCGCTGCACCGGTACAAACATTGGTATCTGTAGCTGCAAAATTTGCCTTCAGATTGATAACCTGCACATTTTGCTTAATAGAATCAATACATCCGTCGCTATTTGTTACGATCAGAGTGGCTTTATATTTGCCCTGAGCATACAGATGAGAAGGGTTAACCGTATTGCAAAAAGCTCCATCGCCGAAATTCCATTTATTGCTTAATCCATTGCCAGTAGATTGATTTGTGAAATTAACTACTTGCGATGCAGCACAGCTTACCAGTGGGGATGCTGTATAAGTAGCTGTGGGCTTAGGCCATATGGTTATATAAGCAGTCTTGGTCAAATGGGAAGCACATCCATTGGTATCTTGTGCCACCAGTGTTACATTATAAGTGCCTGACACCGGATAACTATATGAAATATTGTTGTCGCTGTTTGCGATCCCATTTCCAAAGTCCCAGGCCAGATGATTGATAGGGGCCTGGCCTGCTATGCTCTGATCAGTGAACTGTATGGCCTGCTGAGGACATGCAGCAGTAATATCACTGGTAAAACCAACAGTAGGAGGGCTGAAAACTACGATCACCTGAGAGGATGAATCTACATTCGTACCATATGATACATACTGCCTGATGACATATGTGCCTGGTGTATTATATTGAACGGATGGATTAGTGAGTGTCGATGTATTTCCGTTACCAAAATCCCAACGCCTCGCGGTAATGGAACCAACAGAGTGATCGGTCAGATTGACCTGTAGTGGAGAGCAGCCTTTTGCAACATTCGATGAAAATGCGGAAGTGATAGTAGCAAAGGAGCTAAAGCCAAAAATTAGAAAAAGGGTCGATACTAAAAGTCTCACTCGGGTTAAATTTTAGTACTCTTACGACTAAACAGTGCCCGGGTTACAGATTCAACCTATTATTAAACAAGATGCAGCTTGTATTTCTATATATATTTTAAAACAAATGATAAAAGTTATCGTATACTATATATATAATGGCGAGCGTCAGTCTACGCTCATATATATAGGCTTGATGTTTTTTAGGATAAAGGACCTATATATTATTGGTCTTTGAGGTCGAGAGATGCCTCCGAAAGAGATCCGGTGAAACCATTGTAGCGAGAGATGTGTGGGTTGGAGCGAGATACTCTGATAATCATTTTGCTCAGATGGTGAAAAAGGACTGTAATCATCGATTGAATCCACCTGAGAGAATTTCCCCTTCATATATGTAAGGTGAGGAAATTGAAGTTTCACTTTATTATCACTAATTTCCATTTATAGTATTTGAATGTTGCAACTTTCAATAGCTCCTAAGCTGAACTGAAGGAGAAATACTTTAATCGGGCAAACAAATGAAAAACATACTCAGCCAGGATGGCAAACAGGAAATCCTCACACGTCTGGACAAGCTTACTGAAGATAGTCCCCGCAAATGGGGTACGATGAAAGTCAATGAAATGCTGGCGCATATGAATGATGCGATCAAAATATCGCTCGGCATGAAACCCGCAGTAGATAAATCGACTTTTTTCAGCCGCCATGTCACCTTCGTAGCAGGCGTTTATATATTGCCCTTCTGGCCAAAAGGTGAAGCAACTGCCCCCGAGCTCAATCAAAGGGCAGAAGGCACCAAAGCACGAGACTTTTATACCGAACTGGAGTTTACCAAGAAGATGCTCGATATTTTTGAAGAGCGGGAAGAATCCAAGTTTCACCCGCATCCCATGTTTGGCCAGCTAACCAAAAAACAATGGGCTGATTTACTCTATAAGCACTTTCAGCATCATCTCAGGCAGTTTGGGGTATAGGTCGTGATACTATACATCATCACTATTTACCTAAATCTCAAATTTAATGTCTCAACACTTATTTAGTTTATATTCGTATAAAATTAAAAAGTATGAAGCTGGACATCCTTGCCATCGGTGCCCATCCTGATGATGTAGAACTGAGCTGTGGGGGTACGGTATTATCTCACGTAGCTCAGGGCTATAAGGTAGGAATACTGGATCTGACACGAGGCGAATTGGGAACCCGTGGGACAGCTGATACACGAAAAGAGGAAGCTACCAATGCGGCAAAGATACTCGGTGCCGTAGTCAGGGAAAATCTTGGGTTTGCCGATGGCTTTTTTATGAATGATAGGGAACATCAACTAGAACTGATCAGGTATATCAGGAAGTATCAACCGGATATAATTCTCGCACCGGCCATCAATGACCGCCACCCTGACCATGGTCGCGCTGCGCAGCTGGTCGAGGAGGCATCTTTCCTGAGCGGCCTGCCTAAGGTTGAAACTAAACTGAATGGTGAGGTACAGCAGGCGTCGCGCCCACGTGCACTATATCATTACATACAGTCACTGGATATCAAGCCTGACTTTGCAGTAGATATTAGCCCATTTCTTGACAAAAAGATAGAGGCTATCCGGGCATACAGAACGCAGTTTTATGATCCACAGTCCCGAGAACCTCAAACCTTCATCTCATCACCGGAGTTCCTCGATTTCATCAAGGGCCGTGCATCTCATTTCGGAGTGCCACTGGGTGTTAAATATGCTGAAGGATATACCAGCAAGAAGCTTATTGGCGTTACTAACCTGCAAGACCTTATCTGATCATGGCACACGAACACCATCACCACGACCATCATCACACACCGGTGCTGACGGGTGTCACCAGCGCTTTTGTCGCAGGCATCATATTTAATTTTCTCTTTGTTATTATAGAAGTAGTAGCGGGATTGTACATACACTCTCTCTCCCTGCTCAGCGATGCAGGACACAACCTCGCAGATGTGGCCGCACTGGCACTGGCATTGCTGGCATACCGACTCGCCGATGTGAAACCATCAGACAGGTATACTTATGGCCTGCGCAAGACCTCTATACTAGTAGCCCTGCTCAATGCTGTCGTGCTGCTCATCTCTATAGGGGCCATAGCCTATGAGGCCGTGCAGCGTTTCATCCACCCCGAACCGCTGCCCGGCACAACTATAGCGATAGTAGCTGGCATAGGTATCCTTATCAACTCCGGCACAGCCCTTCTCTTCATGCGTCAGAAAGATAAAGACCTCAATGTACGGGCAGCCTATCTGCACCTCGCTTCAGATGCTGTGGTTTCTTTGGCGCTTGTGATAGGGGGTATCATCATATACTATACCGGTTACTTCAGGATAGACGCTATCCTCAGCCTCATCGTGGCCGGAGTGATCGTGGGCAGTACATGGCGGCTGCTGCGTGATAGCCTCCGCCTCTCGCTGGACGGAGTACCTGTGGACATAGACCTGGACCAGGTCAGGGATGTGATCAAAAAAGTTGGCGGTGTCCGTGACATACACCATATACATATATGGGCCATCAGCACGACTGTCAATGCTCTCACTGCGCATCTGGTCATAGAAGATTCTGTCACTGCCGATACTGAGCCTGCTATCAAGAAAAAAATACGACATGACCTCGCGCATCTCAATATACAGCATGCTACCCTCGAGACTGAGCGCTCTGGACAGGTTTGCGATACTGAGGAGTGCGAGGAAGAAAAACATGAACACGAACATCATCAACACTGATGATTAAAAATTAACAATTCTATCCGCTGATAATTTTGTCTTTACGATAAAGTTTTTGACATTTATCAGGTCATACTTATTGAAAAACCTACAATATAAATTAATGAAAAAGTTACTGGTAGTTTTTGTTTTGATAGGCGGTATGCTATCCACTTCCACCGCTGAACCGGTGGGACACTTCCACAGATCGCCCAGTCATCATGGGCATCCACATCATCATCACACACGTCTGAATACGCCTGAGCAGCAGAAGCCGGTCCATTAGTGGTGAGTCATAAGTTTTAGGTTCCGTAGGAACTGAATATTGGTAGAAAGATTTACCCAGCTATAAACTCCATATGTCCCGTACGGGACATGATATTAAAGATCGATCCTGCTACCAATATATTGTCACACCGGGACTGCAATGGAGTAGTTGAATCAAACATTCTGATTTTTCAATTCTACATCAAAGGCATGATTGATTTTAGCTTTAGACTCGGGTTTGAGTTTGTAGGATTTTTCTTCTTTAGACACTTTATCAGCATAGGCTTTTGCACTATCATCGAGTATGTTACTTTGCTTGTAGAATAGCCTACATAATCTGCAATACCCCATATGTATCCACAGGCCTATACGCTCCGCCAGACCGAGTTTCCGGTCACGCTCTTTCTCGACGAGTGCCGCAGCACTCTCGCAGTTCATCAGTATTTTTTCTTTTAGTGCCATTATGCAGTAAACCAGTTTTTTTCCATACACTCCCGTAGCATCAGTTTAGCCCGGTGCATCATTACCCAATAGTTAGACGGGGTGATGCCCAGTTCTTTACAAATCTCCTCGGTATCCAGGCCATCCATGTTCTTCATTGTAAATGCCGCAGCAGTTTTCTCGGGCAGTTTAGTCATGCATTGCTTCAGGATATCGTAAAACTCATCACTCTCCACCGAGGTCTCAAAGTCCTTTTCCCATTCCTTAGGGGCTGACGCATCCGTCCAGTGACCGGAGTGTACCGTATCCTCAAAGAAGTGGTCGCGTGTACCATCTGAGCCTTGCACAGGTTTGTCGAAGATATTGAGTTCGTTCTGCGTGGACTTTTTGCGGTAGTAGTCTATTATTTTGCGCTTGAGGATGGAGACCAGCCATGTTTTCTCGGAGGCATTATGAAGGAAAGTGTCCCGCGCCCTGAGCGCAGAGAAAAAAGTATCCTGCACGAGGTCCTCGGCCACTTCCTCTTTACGCAGGCGGGCATATGCGAAACTATACAGATAGTCGGAGTATCGCTCTATCCATTTTTCTGGTTCCAGCCCCGATTTCTTTTCTTCAGCCAATGTTCTTTGTTGTTTTAAAATACAAAATGAATGTAATTCATTTTTCACCGATAAAAAACAATCCCTCGGTGCGTGTCCCCACGCACCGAAGGAGAGCTGTACGTCATTGCGAGGCGGTCTCCGCCGTGGTAATCTGTATCTAAAGGCAAGGGCAGACTTCTCTACGATACTGAGGGTTTCGCTATCGTTCCGGATTGCTACAATTTTTCATTATTTATATTTTTACGGGAGAAAAATTTCGCAATGACGCTGTGTTTGGGGTTCTTGGGTAAGCAAGCGGGTTTTATTGTATTTATTTATCTTTCATTTATAAAACCAAAATATCATGAAAAACACAATCACAAACTTCGCCCTCGTCCTCGCTGCCTTCGTGGCTGTAAACCTTTTAATGTCTTTTGCCAAACCCATAGCCGCACCTGATGAGCCTAAACAGTATATTGTGATAAAAGATCAGGTAGGAAGGGGAGGGAGTGAACAATTTGAAAAAGCTATAAATCAAAAATTAGCAGAGGGTTGGCATCTTCAAGGAGGTGTTTGTTACTTCGAGGGACGTTACAACCAAGCAATGGCAAAATAATATATCTGTGATTACGAAAAACTGATCACTCGCTCAGGGTGGTTCTCTTTGTAGTTATAGAGGATAGACCTGATGCTGAAGTTCTCCCGATAGAGAGATACATCGCGAAAGTCATCGAGGGTCAGTTTCTTGGATTGCAGCTGCTCCAGCGGCATATAGCCCATACCTGTGAACTGGCCGTTCTCCACGACCACGTATGCCGACTCGCGACTCGTGCGGCCCTCCTCCAGTATCACAAAGGATTCATTCGTAGCAAGAGACGTGATTGCGGGTGCTATCTTTTTATTATAAGCTGTGATCGCTCTTTTATCTCCTTTGCGGCAGGCGCAGTCCTCATTCTCGCAGCTCTCAGGGGCAGTAGCCACACCTGTCAGCCTCGGACAGAGTTCATATTCCTCCATGATACTCCGCAGCTGCGAGTGGCACTCCGCCAGCGACTCAAAATATGCAACGGCTGTCCCGTTCTTCCGCAGCTTCTGCATGGCGAGTCGGGTTATTCCTCGCTGGTCGCTGTATTGTATAATACCAAATTTTGGTTCGTAGTGCTTCTGAGCGCGGTTGAACTGTGGCCATAGCCTTTTGATCTCATGGGACTCCAGCAGGAGTGCGACGAGCTCATTGCCGCATACTTCGTGACTGATACCATGTATCGAACGCAGAAAATCCTGTTTTTGTTTCGATGTGGAGTTATTTGAGAAGTGACTGCTGACGCGCTTCTTGATTTGTTTGGCTTTACCTACATACACTACTTTACCACGCTGGTCGTGGAAGTAATAAATACCCGGCAGGTCAGGAAGTCGTTCATAATGTTCACGGGGCACATGAGGTGGCAGGCTTTGCTCTTTAGATGTTTTCTTGAGGAACTTTTTGATCACGCCTTCGCTATCTTTTTCTATCAGCTTCTCCAGTAGCGTGACAGTAGCCCGTGCATCTCCCCCCGCCCTGTGCCTGTCATTGATCTTTATATCCAGATAGCCGCAGATATTGCCGAGGCTGTATGAGGGTAGGCCGGGGAATAGCTTCCTGCTGAGCCGTACTGTGCAGAGTTTTTTTGTATTCAGTTCATAGCCGCAGTCTGCCAGCTGGTGCCTTAGGAAGGAGTAATCAAAATTCACATTATGCGCCACAAAGACATTATCCTGAAGGAGGGTAAATATTCGTTCTGCTACCTCGCTGAAGGGCGGCGCTTTCATTACCATCTCATTAGTGATACCCGTGAGGCCTGTGATGTAATAGGGAATATGCTGGCCGGGATTGATGAGGGTCTCATAGTGTCCCACTATCTGCTCCCCGTCATGCAGGTATATGGACACCTCGGTGATACCGTTTGAGGCGGCATGCCCGCCTGTCGTTTCTATATCTACTATCGCGTACCACATTGTACACTAAACTAAGAAAAATTTGGTGCAAAAGATAGTGTGTACGACAAACCTGCCAATACAACCCCCCAAACCCCTAAAGGTGGCTTTAACAGCCAGCCAACTAATGTATTAAGCCCCCTTTAGGGGGTTTGGGGGTGAGCGCCTGTAGCAAAATAGAAGATTTTTCGTACACCCAAAAAGACAAGATTTTATTATCCCCTGTCAGGAGCTACTCGTAGCGTCCCTGAACGGTAATACAGATAGATGAAAAACATGCTGGCAGCTGTCAGTACATGCCACAGTGCATGTCCCTGGAGGGCGCTGTGAGGGCTACATGCCAGGCCCTCCCTATCCAGCATCCAGATACTACCTGCACCAAAGAGGATAAAGAATCCTGCATACATATAGTTGACGAAATAGTCTGTCTTACTCACTTTCCTGATGTAATAAATAGATGTGATAAAAGTAAAGACCAGCATGATGGGTACGAGTATATTGATATCGAACTTCCAAAGCCATTTGAAGAAAGCGATGTTCAGGATGATAACGAGCAGCTTAGCGAATACATGGGTGTTCTTCCATTCTCCCTTGTGATAGAGATATGGATTTATCTTGTAGATATTCAGGATCAATATCATGCCAATGACAGAGTATAGGCCTGTCTGATCGAGCTTCTGGAAAAGCAAAGTCAGCGAAGCGTGGTACATAAAGCTACCAAAGAAAAGATACAAACATGAGAGACCATACAGCACCGAGAAGAATGGATACATAACGAGAAAATTATCCGATTCGCGACGCTCTTTGTTTTTATAATCATGGACTGCCAGTGTCAAGGCAAAAAGTGCGACCAAAAGATAGCCGAGATTAGACCATGTGTTTGAAGGCTGGCGAATAGCCTCATCCATCCTGTTTGCCTCGCAGAAGTGAAATGCATTACCTCCAGCTTCCTGCATATGGCCCCAGACATTATAGTGCTGATAAGTGTGGTATACATTTATCAGGGTTAAAGTGGTTAGGAGGAAAATAAAAGCGGGCAGGTAGAAGGCCCTGAAACGCAGGTGTTCTAATTCCAATCTTTCCCTGAGGATGGGCATTTTTGATGTAAGAGACTTTTTCATCTGATGAACCTACTGTATTCATACGTAAAAGGCATATCTATGGCTGGATTTTAGGCTTTTTTATTTGTTCTTTCACAAAAGGGCCATGGTTCGGCTACGCTCACCATGACCCTTTTGGCGGGAGTTTATAATGAGTTTATCGAAGTAATCAGGGTGACAGGTACTTAATATGAGATGACCGATTCAATATGCGGTGTATAGCCTGCTATTTTTTCTTTGCCTGAGAGGAAGGAAAGCTCCACTATAAAGGCAAATCCTGCTACCTGCCCTCCTTCGGCTTTAACCAACTCAGCGGCAGCGGCAGCAGTACCGCCTGTAGCGAGTACGTCGTCATGTATCAGGACATTCCAGCCATTTTTTATGACGCCCTTATGTATCTCCAGTGTAGCAGTACCATATTCGAGTGTATAGGTGAAAGCCCTCGTCTCTGCAGGCAGTTTGCCTTTTTTCCTGACGGGTATCAGCGGTATGCGAAGTTTCTGGGCCAGCAGCATACCGATGAAAAAGCCCCGGCTCTCCACCACACATACTGCATCCGGTTGACTACTGAGACCACTGACGAGTGCATCGGCTATGTCATTGCATAATTGCCAATCGAGGAATACAGGTGTGATATCCTTAAATAATATCCCCGGCTGCGGGAAGTCAGGTACATCCCGGATACTTGCGTTCAGACGCTCCACGACAGATGTTTGTGTAGTTATGCTCATGTGGCAAAGATAAATCTTGCCCCCCGAACCCCCAAAGGGGGCTTATTTTGTATTTTAGGCTCCTGATGGTACGATCGCGCATAGCTCCCACACCGAGTGGATTCCTGCATATAGGCAATGCACTGAACTTTGTGCTGATATGGCTATGGGTGCGCAGGGCGGGCGGCAAGCTCCTGCTGCGTATAGATGATCGCGATACTCCCCGAGCTAAACCCGAATTCATTGAGGATATATTCCGCTCACTGGAGTGGATGGGGCTGGACTGGGATGAGGGGCCGCAGACTCCTGATGAACTAAATAGTACATACTCTCAATCACTCAGGACGGACCTATATGAAGATATGACCCGCCGGCTGATCGCTACCGGCAAGGTCTTCGCCTGTGACTGTTCCAGAAAGGACATGCACAAAGAGGCTTGTATTTGCCGTTCTCAGCATATTCCTCTTGATCAGCCCGACACCGCACTTCGCATCGTGACAACTTCAGAAACAATTTTCGTCAATGATATAAAACGCGGTTCAATCCCAATCAACCTCGAACCTGATCTAAAGGATTTCATCATCCGCAGGCGCGATGGGATGACAGCCTACCAGCTGGCATCGCTGACAGATGACATAGACTATGACATCAATCTCATCATACGAGGTAATGACCTGCTCAGCAGTACCGCTGCTCAGCTTTACCTTGCATCATTGATCAGAATAAAGAACTTTGAGAATACCACTTTCTACCATCATACTATGGTCAGCGATGAAAAGGGTGAGAAGTTATCCAAATCGTCAGGTAGTCCCTCACTCAAAGCAATGCGGGAGAGTGGAGTGACAAGAGAACAACTATATACCAGACTGAGTATACTGATTGGACTGGAGGATGTGTGCATCTCGCCTGATGAAATGCTTAAGAGTGGTTTTAAGTTTTAGGTTTTAGGTAATAAGTAAATACAGGAGCTTTATATTTGTAGCATGAGTCGGTTTGTATTTTTATCAATCGTATTTCTTTCGACGGCTGCCATCGGACAATCGAAATTGAATTTGAATAAGGATTCCATCATTCAGTCCATAGCATCAGATATGGTGCTGGTCGAGGCGGGCCCTTTCACGATGGGATGTACGAAAGAGCAGGGACAGGACTGCTTCTACTGGGAGAAGCCCGACCATCTCGTCATGGTGGACAGCTTTTATATCAGCCGGTATGATGTGACTCAGGCACAATGGGCCGCTGTCATGGACACTAATCCCAGCCAGCACAAGAACTGCCCCGACTGCCCTGCAGAAAACATAAGCTGGAATGATGCGATGGCATTTATTACTAAGCTCAATAAACTAACGGGTAAAAAATATCGCCTACCGACAGAAGCTGAGTGGGAATATGCAGCGCGTGGCGGCACCAAAAGCAAAGGATACAAATACCCCGGCAGCAATGATATAGACCTCGTAGCGTGGTATGATGCCGATAGCAAGGATACCACGCACCCTGTAGGAAAAAAGCAACCGAATGAACTCGGACTGTATGATATGGCCGGCAATGTCTGGCAGTGGTGCAGCGATTGGTTTGACCTGAAATACTATATCAGTAGGCCGGCAGATAATCCCAAAGGCCCTGGTATGGGAACCCTGCGCGTGATACGCGGTGGCTCATTAACAAACTTCGCACGGGTGTGCCGCATCTCCTACCACAACGGTACCGCACCGGATAAGCGATTCAGCAATGACGGCTTCAGGCTGGCGATAAGTCACTGAAGAGATGATGGGCCTTGATCTCATGAATAGTCCGATATTAATTATTATTGCCTTGCAGAAAATCCGAAACAGAGATATAAATGGAACAATCATCTAATCTTATTCAACGATGTGTGAACTGGCTTGCGGCACACCGTATCATGAACCTGCTTCTGGTCCTCCTGTATTTTGTTTTTATCTATTATATGCATGTACCCGTAGCGCAACTTTCTGTGTGGGTCATGAATAATTTGTCTCTTCCTCTTTACAATAAGGTGGTGCTGTCCATTTCCGGTTTGCTATTGATTTTGTTTGTCATCGTTATGTTCGTCCAGCTAAATAAGCACCGTGATAACCGTTTATTGAAAATTATCTATTTGCTCTTTACCATAGTGATCATTATTATTCATTTCTATACCATGTTTGAAATGAATATTGAGATCATACATATATTTGAATACTCGATACTGGCCTTGCTGATATTCCCTCTGACCAGGCGTTTCGGTGCGAGTGTTCTTTTGGCTATTCCGTTTATGCTCGTCGATGAATGGCACCAATATATAGTGCTTTACCCAGGGTATGTGGAGTATTTTGAGTTTAATGATATAATGATGGACATGTATGGCTGCGGGCTGGCGATGGTATCCCTGATGATCTGCGGTGTCAGGGGCGAGTGGCCTATCCAGCCCTTATGGAGGCGTACCGAATTCATTTTTCTTATAGCCGGCCTGGTTGCCATTGCCATTGCGGTCCATACCTGTTTTATCTCTCTGTATCAAGCCGATAAATGCTCTAATACCTGGCTGGTATTGAGCATCCTTCACGGGCCGATTACTTTCTGGAGTCAGTTTCCGGGCAGGGATGTGATCTACCATATCATGCAGCCGGTAGAAGCTATCGTTTCCATATCGGTACTTTCTATCATCTACTTCGGCCTTGATTCATTCAGGAAGGAAAGTAATACTCCCTAATAGAAATAAACTCAGGCCTTATTATAAGGAATAAGGCCCGAGTTTTACCTGTGATTTATTTAGCAGATTTAGCGCTGTCAAACATCGCCTGCTCCTGTGCCTGGGTATAGTGCGCAGTTTTGAAGTCTTCGAACACTAAAATTTTGTCTCCTACTTTTTTAGCATAGAAAAAATGTACAGTCCCAAGCGTGGTAGAATACAGGAAGCCCTCAGGAGTATCTGTGATATATGCTTTGAAGTTGTATTGGGCATTCTTTGCGAGTTCTGCCTTCTTTGCAGCTACAGCGTTAGCCATACCTTTTGATACTTCAATATGGTATACGCTACCTGCTGTCAGGTCTAGCTGGCCGAACTGCTCTGCAGCCATAGTGCTGGCAGGTGCACTGATAGTGAAGTTGTAGGATGCCGTCTTTACAGTCAGGGGATTTTGTGCATGTACCAGGATCACGGTCATCATGCAAAGGGCCAGAGTGAAAATGTTTTTCATTTTTTGATTGATTTGAGAGTTTTTAATAATAATATATCATTGCAAATATAAATATCTGCTTTATAGTATCAAGACCAAAATTCAGACAAAAAACGGAATACAGGATATCGGTAATTCATGCCTCAAGTATCCTTTTGAGATTAGCGGAGTTTTCATCCATCTTACTCTTTAGTACGTTCTTCATTATGGGCATCATCATATTCATCGGGAATATAGGCGTGGCGCTCATTGTGGTGCTCACTTTTGTTTTACCGTCCGCTATCGACTCCAGCGCAGTCCTGACATGGGTCCTGTTCTCATGGTTTCGGAAGCGCAACTCTGCCTCATAGCTCTCACCCTCATCTACCTTTAGTATCTCCTGCTCACCATCGCCCATTCTGGTTTTGCTCTCCCATCCTGCTATGAAGCCCGGTGTGCCGTCTGTACCTGTGTAAGTCATTTTGATATTCGGGTCCTGCCGGATCCATGTATTATAGTCTTCCTGATTGCGCAGGAGCCGCACATAGTCCCATACCGTATCTTTAGGTTTATCAATGATAATATCAGATGATATCAGCAGTGTTTCCTTAGGCATCACCAGGCCTACGATCACTATAAGGGCAATGGTGAAAAGAATAGCGATGAAGATGAAGATGGTCATACTGGTTTTTAATTAATGAAATGTACAGAAAGATTATTGGATTAAATGCTTTTGTTTCAATGACAAATCAATACTCTGGTGGGATTCATATGGGTAATTAATCGGGCATTATATTTTAAAAACCTGCTTGTTATGAAGGATTCTTTAAAGAAATGGGGATTTTTTTGCACGGCATGCTTTTTGTTTTTGATTAGCCATAAGGCCTCATTTTCTTTCCTATTTATTATAGAGGCCAGCATTGATACTACTAAATACCGTTTTTAATTGAATAATAATGTTACACTTTGAGATTTTTGTTTGATCATCTGTGTGAACGCATTATTTCATCACTAAAAAACGGTCTATATGAATACCATCAAAGTGTTTTTAGCCATCGCTTTATTAAGCTTGATGACTACTTCTTGCAATAAAACCACACCTGCTGGTGCATCCGCTTTCGCTGTCAGGATGACCGATGCACCCGGAAACTACAGTGCGGTAAACATCGATTTGCAATCAGTAATAGTGACGACCAGCACCGGAGCTCAGGTCACTCTCAATACACACTCCGGTATATACAATCTGCTGGCCCTTACTAATGGGATAGATACACTCATCGCCAGCGGTACTATACAGGCAGGGAGTATCGAGCAGGTCAGTTTGGTCCTCGGCAATAATAACTCTGTAGTGGTCAATGGCACGACCTATCCACTCTCTGCCAGCGCTGAACTGTCCGGGCTGAATATACAACTGCACCAGGACCTCACAGCGGGTGGCTCGTCCACTGCGCTGATAGACTTTGATGCGGGGCAGTCCATATCGCTGGCGGCCAATGGCAGCTACCAGATCAAACCGGTCATCAGGCCTATCGTGACTGCTACCACAGGCTCTATCAACGGTGCGGTCAGTTTAGCGGGTTCTATAGTCGCCGTCACAGCTACCTCTGCTACCTCCGGCCTGTCATTCTCTACGACTACTCAGGCCAATGGGCAGTTCACACTATCAGGGCTCTCGGCGGGTACTTACTCTATCACCCTGACCCCACCCTTTCCTCTGCATCCGGTAGTGGTAGGCGGTGTGATCGTTTCCACCGGAGGAGCGACCAGTATGGGTACTATAAGTTTATAGGTTAATAAAAATAGAACGAAAGAAGGTCGGCAAATCGCCGGCCTTTTTTTAGAAAGACACAGGCCATGTATAACACAGAAAAGTGTGAATGATGTAACTTATTATGAAAATTATATAATACTTCCCGATCACTATGGAATCATCTTTGCATAGTATTAATACAAAAATCGATTATCATGAACACATTTAGAATGTTTTTTATCATAAGCTTATTAAGCCTGATGATAAATGGATGCAATAAAAATACCGGTACTTCCCCTATGACGGTGAGAATGACCGATGCCCCGGGAAATTTCGATGCCGTGTATATAGATCTGCAATCAGTGGTTGTGACTGGTGGCCCCGGAGGAGATGTCACACTGAATACGCGTGCCGGTGTATACAATCTCCTTAATTTCGCAAACGGGGTCGATACACTTATCGCCAATGGCAGCATACAGGCCGGTAATGTCGAGCAGATCAGGCTGGTCTTAGGGCCTAATAACTCTGTCGTGGTCAATGGGACCAGCTACCCACTCAGTACGCCGAGTGCAATGCAGTCCGGATTGAAGCTTCAGGTACATCAAACATTACAGGCGGGTGTGGCATATAATGTCCTCCTCGACTTTGATGCCAATCAATCTATTATGCTTGAGGGCAACGGAACTTATTCATTGAAACCTGTCATAAGAACTGTTGAAACTGCTTTAAGCGGGTCTATCAGCGGTTCGGTGACACCTATAGGCACTGCGGCGTCTATTACAGCCACTTCCACCACAAATAGTAGTTTGTCATATTCTTCCGCAGCTCAGGCTAATGGACAGTTTATAGTGCAAGGTGTCCCTGCCGGCATATATACGGTCACTGTCACTCCGCCATCTCCGCTACAGCCTGTAGTCGTGGGCAATGTAACGGTGTCTGCAGGAGCGACGACAGGTATAGGTACTATAATTTTTTAGGTTAGTAAATAGGACAAAAGAAGGTCGGCTAAATGTCGGCCTTTCTTATGGTATTGTGGGTAAAAGAGGCATTCCCTGGAATGGAAATTTTAACATATCCGTAACATTGAGAGATGCCTTTTTATCTCGCTGTCCATTTTCGCTTATACATCTTATAAATC
>Ga0206911_1124_pt1 | contig 17507 bp, 17 predicted proteins | sample Alteio_BWOrgHeat_74_FD_152956 | JGI IMG/M metagenome (GOLD analysis project Ga0206911, IMG submission 152956) | Enriched cells from forest soil in Barre Woods Harvard Forest LTER site, Petersham, Massachusetts, United States -... | ecosystem: Environmental > Terrestrial > Soil > Temperate forest >...
TTGTCGGCGGTGAATTCGTCGGGGACGAGGAGCACGCGCTTTAACTTCTCGAAGCGTGCGAGATTCCTATTTACATCTTCCGCGATTGATTCGTAAAGCGTCTGGACTTGGGGATTGGCGACGAGTTCAGCACGCGAGGAGAAGGCGATGTTATTTTCGCGAGCCCAGTTATCCAAGAGGGCAAAGTTTGGCGAGATGATCGCGAAAGCGAACTTGCGTTTGTCACCAATGATGGCGGCGGTTCCCACTAAGGGGTTGAGCTTGAGAGAATTCTCGATGGGTTGCGGCGCGATGAACTTTCCGCCGGACGTCTTGATGAGTTCTTTTTTGCGATCGGTGACGGAAAGATATCCGTCGGCATCGACGTGGCCGATGTCTCCGGTCTTGAACCAGCCGTCCTGAAACGCGGTTTGAGTTTCGTCGGGACGGTTCCAGTATCCCTTAAAAACCGAAGGGCCGCGCACCAGGATTTCGCCGTCTTCGGCAACCCGGACTTCGAGGTTAGAGAGGATCTTACCGACCGTACCGATACGGTGGTTGATGGGAGTGTTGACGGCGACGACGGGAGAAGTCTCGGTTAGTCCGTACCCCTCGTGAATACGGATGCCGACGGTGGCGTACCATTCGGCAAGTTCGCGGCCGAGAGGCGCGCCTCCAGAGATGAAGGTTGCGACGTTGCCTCCCATGCCTGCACGGATTTTTGAGAAGACGAGTTTGCTGGCGAGCTTCCAGGCGGGAGACGTTGGGGATTCTCCTGCGAGAATTTCTTCCCGGTGAGCGCGGCCGACCGAAAGGGCCCATCGATAGATGGCGCGTTTGGGAAAGCCGCGGGCGGTCATCGCGGTCTTGGCATAGATTTTTTCGTAGACCCGAGGCACGGATACACACACTGTCGGGCAGGCAAAGTCTGATCTCCGTGATATGGTCCTTGACAACAATATACTATGTAATGCACTATACGTGGCAGTGAAGGATGATGCTCGCGATAAGGAAGCCTCGGACAAATGGGAGGTCCAACTCCGCAAAGGATGTTTGGAGCTCGCGATCCTGGCTGCGTTGTGGGGCGGAAGACTCTACGGCCTCGAAATTCTTCGGCGGCTCGAGAGCGATTCCGATCTGATCGTCTCGGAGGGAACCGTGTATCCGCTTCTTAGCCGGCTAAAAAAACTGGCACTGGTGCGCAGCGAGTGGGTCGAATCCGACGCTGGACACCCGCGCAAATACTACGCGCTCACGGCGGCGGGAAGACACCGCGCGATCGAGATGTCAGCGGTATGGACGCGCTTTTCCTCGAGCATGGGCAAATTGCTCGCTCCACTCGGAAGAGGAACGAAATGACCATGCCCACCGACGCGCAGAAGAAAATTGAAACGTACCTGACGCATTTGCGCGGTCTGTTGCGTGGACTCGACCGCGAAGATATCGAGGAAATCGTCGAAGAACTGCGCAGCCACATTCTGGACAAAGCACCCGTCGGCGGGGAGACAAGCAGTGCGAGCATTGACGCTGCCCTAGCTGCGCTCGGAAGTCCGAAGTCGCTGGCCAGCGAGTATGTCACCGAGAACCTGCTGGCGCGCGCCGAGGTCAGCCGTTCGCCATGGCGGGTTCTTCATATTTTGTTGCGCTGGGCGACTTTGAGCATCGCCGGATTTTTCATGCTGCTCATCTCCATTGTCGGGTACTTCCTGGGCATTTGCTTCTGGTTGTGTGCAGCATCCAAGCCATTTCATCCTGCCACCGCGGGACTGTGGGCAATTCCGAATAGCACGGGCGCATCCGAACTCTCGCTCCATCTCGGGTTTGCAAATGCGCCGGTATTGGGCCATGAGGTGTTGGGCTGGTGGATCATGCCGCTTGGCCTGATTAGCGGAGGCGGGCTGATTATCTTGACCACCAGGTTGTCCCTGTTGTGCGCACGTCAATATTGCCGGTCGCCCAGACCGTGGGTCAGTTGATCCACACCCGCAGATGGAGGCGAAGTGAAAGAATCTACAGGGCCAGCTCAGACGCTTGCGCTAAGTGAAATTGATTCCGCCGTGCTCAGCAAGACTCGGCTAACTCCCGCCCAACGCTGGTTCTCTTTGACCGAGCTCGCTGTGGGCGGCGCCATCGTGATCGGTCACAACATTTATCACGTCGTTCCCAATGAAGTGCCCATTTTGGTTGTGGTCGGTTTGGTTTCACTGCGGCTGCGCAATGGCGGATGGGGCCTAATGGGCCTTCATCGGCCTACTTCATGGCCGCGAACTGTAGTAATCGCGATGCTTGCGGCCGCCGCAAGAATTCTGCTCGGCGTGCTGGCGGTCGATCCCATTGCTGCCCACTTTTGGCCTCCAGCGGTTCTGCCCAGTGGAACTGACCAAATCACCGGACATCCTTTGTTGGCACTTCGCTGGCTTTTCATGGTTTGGATTTTCGCCGCATTCGGTGAAGAAATCGGTTACCGCGGTTATTTAATAACGCGAGCCGCGGACGCGGGCGATAGGTCGAGGGCCGCCTATTGGGCGGGCGTTCTAATCGTTTCCGTGCTCTTCGGATACGGACACTATTACAAAGGTCCTGCGGGAGTCTTGGACTCCGGGATGGCCGGTTTGATTCTTGGTGCAACCTTTATCTTGTCGGGGCGCAATTTATGGGCGTGCATTCTCGCCCACGGCTTCATCGACACTTTCGCTCTCGTAACGCTCTTTCTTGGATGGTCCTCTTAGCGAGCCTGCCGCCGAATTAAGGCGCGAGCAGGTTGGGTTCGTCAGGCTCATTTTTAGTTACAATTGAGTCCATGACCGACCCACTCCGCATCGCTGGCCGCTCCTTCCGATCTCGCCTGATCGTTGGCACGGGAAAATATAAATCCTTCCAGGAAACTGCGCGGGCCCTCGAGGCCAGTGGAGCCGACATGGTCACGGTCGCCGTCCGCCGCGTCAACCTCGACCGCAATAAAGAATCGCTGCTCGACTACATCGATCCCAAGAAATATTTCCTGCTCCCCAACACCGCCGGCTGCTACACGGCAGACGAAGCCATTCGCGCCGCTCGCCTTGGGCGCGAGGTCGGCCTTTCCGACTGGGTCAAGCTCGAAGTCATCGGCGATCAAGCTACCCTTTACCCGGACGTGCAAGCCACGCTCGAGGCCACGCGCGTTCTGGTCGGCGAAGGCTTCACCGTCCTGCCCTACACCTCCGACGACATTGTCTTTGCCAAGCGTCTGATCGATGCCGGCGCTGCCGCCGTCATGCCCCTTGGCGCGCCGATCGGCAGCGGCATGGGCCTTCAGAATCAGGCCCATATCCGCATCCTGCGCGAGCTGATCACCGCCGTGCCACTCATCGTGGACGCCGGTGTGGGCACCGCATCCGACGCCGCCATCGCCATGGAACTCGGCGCCGATGCCGTCCTCATGAACTCCGGTATTGCCAATGCGCAAGATCCCGTACTCATGGCCGAAGCTATGCACCACGGCGTCCTCGCCGGACGCCAAGCATACCTGGCCGGTCGCATGCCGAGGAAACTCTACGCCACCGCCAGCTCTCCGCTGGAAGGCGTGGTCCGATAGATCGCCATGCACTCCAAAACTTCGATCGCTCCCATGCTCTCCGTTCGCAACGGTTCAAAAGCCATCGAGTTTTATAAGGCGGCCTTCGGAGCCACTGAGCTATTCCGCGTGGATAGCGAGAACGGAGAAGTAGTCGCCCGCCTATCCGTCGAGACCGCCGAATTCTGGGTCGCGGACGAATCCCCGCAACACTTTAACTTTAGCCCGCAATCATTGGGCGGCGGTTCGGTTCGCATGGTAATGATCGTCGAAGACCCTGACGCAGCTTTTGCAAAGGCCGTCGCCGCGGGAGCCAAGATAGTTGTACCCGTGGAAAACAACTATGGCTGGCGCTTGGGACGGATCGTCGATCCCTTCGGACACCACTGGGAAATCGGAAAGCCTGTTTCAGAAACTTCTTAACCTGCGCCCTCAAAAATAAAAGGGCGGCCGCAGCCGCCCCCGTTCATCCCCATTAGAAGTCTCAGAGCATCTTCGCGCTGTCCACATGAATGGAATCGCCCTTCACCTGTCCGGTCACGGCGATGTGATGTCCCTCGTGCCCTTTGAGAGCGTCCGGATTATCCACCATCAGAACCTTCTGATCTTTATCGGTCACGATCACCATCTTCGCGCCGGCGGCCAGGCATTTCTTGGTGCACGCTTCAGCCTTATCGTTTGCACCCTTGGCGCCGCACTTATCGTCGCTGACCCATCCGTTGACAGTGGCGCTCTTACCCATCTCGTCAAACGCCATCGCTGTGAGAGCAAACACGAAACATATCGCAAGACATAGCACCAACACTTTTCTCATGGCCGATTTCTCCTTTTTGATCGCTGCCCCAAGCTGCTGGGTATGGCAGGAATTTTAATCGCGCGCCCGGCAGCAATCTTCCGCCGATCGTCGATTGGCGGAACTATACCACACCGAAACGGCTGGATTGTCACATCTCACGGAGGGATTTGCTTGACTCGTTGTTATTTCCTCGCCGAGTGGTTGGATGGTGGCGCCGAGTTAGCAGGTGCCGGCGGGACATAGACGTACTCCCCCGGACGCGCGTAATGCAACTGCTCACGAGCTTCTTTCTCAATCGCTTTTTCGTCCGTCTTCAATCCCTGAATCTGCTGCCGGTACAAGTCGTTTTCCTTCTGCTCGAGAACAGTCCGTTGTTGCAGCGATTCAAACTCCGCCCGCTTCTGTTTGTATACCACCATCCCGTTCGCGCCCAACAGCACATGCACAAACAGTAAACCCGCGAGTAACGCGACCGTGATCGTCGCGATTCGTCTCCGCAGAGCGTAGAGCCGCGCACCCAATGGCCGCGCCACTTCCACCCACGACGCAGCCAGCGCCTCGGCTTGCGGCGCCCGCTCCGCCATCGCACGCAGCCCCTCTTGCGGGCTTGGAAACCGTCGCATTCTCCCCGGACTCTTTACTCGAAAATCCATTGCTTCGCCGCCCCGCTCAACTTCTCCAGACCGCGCTCACTCCGCGCCTCCGAGTATACCCGCACCACCGGCTCCGTTCCGGAAAGTCGGTAGCATACCCACGAACCGTCTTCGAAGACGAGCTTTAATCCATCGGTGCGGACAACTTCGCTGACCTTCCGTCCACAGAACTCGTGAGGATCAGACCTTAACTTCTCAGTGAACTTCGATTTCACCTCCGACGTCAAGCGGAAGTTCTCCCGTTGCGGATGGTACGAACCAACTTGGTTACATAGCGCCTTCAATTGCTCGCCGAGTGACTTCCCACGCTTCGCCACCATCTCGCAGCACATCAGTCCGGCCAGCAATCCGTCCTTCTCCGGCACGTGATGCCGGATCGAAAGCCCTGCGCTCTCTTCCCCGCCAATCGCAATCTTATCCTGCATAATCAGTTCGCCAATGTATTTGAATCCCACCGGAGTTTCGTAAAGCTCAACCCCGCGCGCCTTCGCGATTGCATTGATCAAATTTGTCGTCGCCACCGACTTGGCCACGCCATTCTTCCATCCTCGGCTCTCCACCAGATAATCGAACAGAAGCGCAATCACATAGTTCGGCTGCAGGAAAGTTCCGTCCTCATCGACGATCCCAAAACGATCCGCATCCCCGTCAGTCGCGATACCTATCTGCGCCGCAGTCGCCCGCATCTTTTCCCGCAACTCCTCGAGCAGATGATCATCCGGCTCCGGCGCGTGCCCGCCAAACAGCACGTCCCGATAATCGTGCACAGTCGCAACCTTCACTCCCGCTCCCCGCAATAATTCGTCGGAGTATCCCCGCGCCGCACCCCACATGGGATCAAAACACACTCGCAGATTCGCTTTGCGGATCACCTCCAGGTCCACAATCTCTCCCAGCCGCTTCAAATACCCTTGCTTCACGTCCAGCGACTCGCGGGCGGACCCGTTGCCCGTGCTCATCGAGGCTGATGTCGCAACAGCGTTGTCTTCGGCTTCAATCTCGGTCTCAATTTTCGTCGTAACTTCCGGCAGGGCTGGACATCCATCCGGTGTCGAAAACTTGATCCCGTTGTACTGTGGCGGATTGTGGGAGGCTGTAAAGTTGATCACACCGTCGGCTCTTTCTTGCGCCACCGCATATGCAAACGCCGGTGTGGGCGCTGCCTCCGCCACTACCACCGGCGTAATTCCGTGGCCCTCCAGAATCTCCGCCGCCATGGCGCAAAACGTCTCCCCCAAAAATCGGGGATCACGCCCCACAATCACCCGCGCTCCCTGGGGCTTCTGACCCGCGACATAGCGCGCAATCCCGCCCACCGCCCGCCTTACGTTGGCAAAGGTAAACTCCTCCGCCATTACCGCCCGCCATCCCGATGTGCCAAACCTGATCTGCGTTAGCATGATTCTGCTCCCTAGGTTAAGGTGCTACTCTGCCAACATCAGTTGGCTGATGGCTGGAAACCGAAGGCTGATTTTATATGACCGACAAACGAATTGTGCTTACCACCGCCGGCTCGGAAGAAGAAGCGCAGAGGATCGCGCGCCATGTGGTGGAGGAGCAAATCGCCGCCTGCGTCAACATCGTCCCGCACATCACATCCATCTACCGCTGGAAAAACAAAGTGGAAGAGGCTCGCGAATGGCTTCTGATAATCAAGACAACGGCTGCGGCATTCGAAGAAATTCGCCAGGCGATAGCCCGGCTTCACTCTTATGAACTACCGGAATGTACATGCCTGACAATTGAAGACGGATCGGCCAACTACCTCGAATGGATCGCGGAGTCTGTTGTCGCGAAAGAGTAACTCAAGAATTGTGGTTCTATCGGTGTAGATCCGCGCAACTCTGTAGCCAATATGTTTCTATATCGCAGCCAGCCCCACTTCCAAATCATCCAAAACATCCTGCAAGTCCTCAATCCCAACCGAAATCCTAACCAGCCCATCCGTAATCCCAATCGCCTTGCGCCCTTTTTCCCCCAGCGCCGCATGCGTCATCGTCGCTGGATGCGAGATCAGCGTCTCCACCCCTCCCAGGGATTCTCCCAGCGAACACACTCGCAAATTCTTTAGCATCCGGTTCGCATTCTTCAGCGATCCAGTCTCAAACGTAATCATCGACCCGAACCCGCTCATCTGCCGCTTCGCCAGTTCATGCTCCGGATGATCCGCCAGCCCTGGATAAAAAACTTTCTTCACTTTCTTATGCTTCGCCAGAAAATCCGCGACCGCCCGGCCGTTACGGTCGTGAATCTCCATACGCGCCGCGAGCGTCTTCACCCCGCGAAGCACCATCCAGCATTCAAACGGAGAGAGGATTGCCCCCGCGCACTTCTGCAAGAACGCCAACTTCTCCGCCTGCTCTGGCCTGCTGCACACCACCACGCCGCCCAGTCCATCGCTGTGACCGTTCAGAAACTTGGTGGTCGAATGCACTACCATGTCCGCGCCCAGCGCCAGCGGCTGCTGCAAGTAGGGCGACATAAATGTGTTGTCCACCACCAACTCCGCTTTCCTGCGCCGGCAGATCCTGCTGATCTCAACCAGATCGCTCAACCTCATCAGCGGATTCGTCGGCGTCTCCACATAAACCATGCGGGTATTCTTGCGGATGGCGCGCTCGATATTCTCGGCGTCCGATGTATCCACGTATGAAAATTCCAGCCCAAAACCGGTCAGCACCTGGTTGAACAGCCGCGGCGTTCCGCCATACAAATCGTTCCCGCACACCACATGGTCGCCGGACTTCAACATGCTCGTAAGCGCGTTGATCGCCGCCATCCCGCTGCCGAAAACCCGCGCCGCCACTCCGCCTTCCAGCGACGCTAGATTCTCCTCCAGCCGATCCCGCGTAGGATTCGACACTCGCGAATACTCGTACCCCTTATTCTCCCCGATCCCCTGCTGCACATAGGTAGAACTCAAATAAATAGGCACATTAACCGCTCCCGTCAAAGGATCGGGCTGCTGCCCATCGTGAATAGCGCGCGTTGCAAAACCAACCTGTCGGCTCTTTTTCATGAACACCTTAGATAGTAATGGTGAGAGATTGTCATTTCTGAACGGAGCGAAAAATCCCTATGCCTTTTGCAATAGCCCGCCTTGAAGACCTTTTGTGTTGTCGCGCTACGGCTCACGTCTCGTGGCATTAAATTCCGCCCTCGAAAATCTTCTTCGACAAATAACGCTCCGCCGAATCCGGGATAATCGTCGCCACCCGCTTCCCCGCACCCAGCTGCCGCGCCACTCCCAGCGCCGCGAACACCGCTGCTCCCCCGCTCGACCCTGCCAGCACACCTTCGCGCGCCGCCAGTCGCTTCACTGTTTCAAATGCGTCATCATCGGTAACCGCGATCACCTCATCACACACCGACCGATCAAATGTCTTCGGGATAAAACTCACTCCAATTCCTTCCACCTTATGAGGGCCCACTTCTCCGCCGTCCAGAATCGACCCCTGTGTCTCTACCGCATACGTCCGCACTCCCGGCACATGCTCCTTCATATAGCGAGCGACGCCGGTAAATGTTCCACAAGTCCCACAACCCAAAACCACCGCATCCACTCTGCCACCCATTTGCTCAAACATTTCCACCGCAGTGGTTTCGTAGTGGTACTCGGGATTCGCCTGATTCTCAAATTGCCCAGCCATAAATCCACTCTTATCGCCAGCCACCAGTTCTTTGGCGCGCCGAATCGCGCCCTTCATCCCTTCTTCATCCGGAGTGCGCTCCACTTCCGCCCCCAGCGCCCGCATAATAATCACTTTTTCCTGTGAGAAATTTTCGGGAACAAACAGCTTTACGTTATAGCCGCGATTCACTCCAATCAGTGCCAACCCAATCCCGGTATTCCCGGCCGTCGCCTCAACAATCGTCCCTCCGGGCGCGAGTTTTCCCTCCTGCTCCGCCCGCCGGATAATCCCAATGGCGGCGCGATCCTTCACGCTTCCACCTGGATTCAAGTATTCAAGTTTGGCGAAAATGTCGGCCGACCCAGCCGGAACCAACCGTCTCAGCCGCAACATGGGGGTTCCACCGACCAAATCCGTAATATCGTCGGCGACCCCGAGATGGGAATCTTCAAAGTTTTTCTGATGCACGTTACAGGTTAAGGGCAGAGTTCCAGAATCGTCAATGTAACCAAAGCGCAGATTTCTCAGCTCGGGAGCCACGCATTTGGGGAAGCTGCCTCGACTGTCTAGTCGAGCGAAGCTCGACTAGACTCTCCACTCACCCTACTTCGCCCCCGCCGCGGCCCGTTGCGTCCCGGCGTAATACCCGCTCTTGGTCCGCACCAGCATCTTGCCGTGTCCCTTCGCTTTCGCTTCCACGTGGATTTGCCGGAATCCGCCGCTCGACCGCGGATTCGTCGCCTTATACCCAATCGTGTACTGGTTCCGAATGTCATGCGCTACCTGCCGGCTGATCTCGTCCACTTCGTCCAGTGTCTTCGGGAAAAACGCCAGCCCTCCGGTCCTCTGCGCGATGATCTCCAGCGCATGCCGGGCTCGCTTGGGATGCTCTTCATCCCCCAGAATTCCGATTGCATACACCGACGGACCGTTTTCCTCCTGGAGCTGCTTCACCGCCTGCTCGAGGGTCTCCCGGCTGGCGTTGTCTTCGCCGTCCGTCACTACGAACAATACTTTCCGCTCCAGCCTCGCATCCCTTTTCAAATGATCGGCCGAAGCGACCACGGCTTCATAAAGGGCAGTCCCGCCCTTAGCGTCAATTTTTTCCAGCGCCTCTTTCAGTTTCAGCAGGTCGTTGGTGAAATCCTGATCGAGATAGTATTCATCGTTGAAATTCACCACGAAAACTTCGTCCTGAGGATTACTCGACCTCACCAGATTCAGCGCCGCCTGGTTCACCTTGGACCGTTTTTCCCGCATCGATCCGGAATTATCAATCACGATCCCGATCGCCACCGGAATATCTTCATGATGAAAGGAAATAATGGCCTGCGGTTTGCCATCTTCAAGCACCGTAAAGGCGCTCTTGTCCAGGTCAGTCACGATACGTTGCCTGTCATCCACGACGGTGGCATGCAACACCACTTCATCTACATCTTTGCGGATGACAAATGTTCCATTGTCGTCTGAGTTCTGTTGCTGGCTGGCGGGCGGCTGTCTGGATTCCTGAGAGTTGGTTTGAGGCGAAGGCAAAGCCTGGGCGGCTCCCACGCCACTTTCAGGCTTTTGAGACGCCGAAGGCTGGGACGACGAAGAAGGCTGCGGTGACGGAGAAGTCTGAGCCGGCACTGTCTGGACCTGAGCAAGCTTCGGCCCGGCATGCCCACCAACTGGTTGAGCCAGTGCCGCAGCCAAAGCCACAGCCCACATCGCCCAGCTCAAAACCTTAAAGTAGCCTGCAACCCTATTCTTGGGGCGCGTAATATCCGGTCCTGGCATACACTTTCAGCGGCGGCAGCCCTTTCGGCGGCAATAACTTCACTTTGATCTTACGCCATTTGCCATCTCGCGACCCGTTGTGGGGACGATATCCCAGCACATACTGGTTCCGCAGTTCGATCCCGATCTTCGTGGCCACATCCGCCAGATCGTTGGGATTCTCTACTGTAAATGCCCGCCCACCCGATAGTTCCGCAATCTGACCCAGAAGTTCCGGACCCAGCCGCTCCTCCTGCGTCTGGAAATAGCGGTCGTAAATACCAATCGCGTAGACCATCACGTCCGCTTCTTTCACCAGCGCCTTGATTTCGTTTTCCGTATACCGACTGTGATTGTCACCGCCATCGGAAATAATCAGCAACGCTTTTTTCGCGAACTTGGCCTGCCTCATCTTGGTGACGCCCATGTAAATCGCGTCCAGCAGAGCTGTCCGCTTTCGCGGCACCGTAAACACCAGCTTGCCCTGAATATCGTCCACGGAACTGGTAAAGTCGCTGACCACTTCCGGCTCGTCCGAGAAGGTGATCATGAAAAATTCATCCTGCGGGTTGGCGGTCTTGAAAAACTCAACCACCGCATCCTTCGCCCGGTCCATCTTGCTGCTCATGCTTCCGCTGGAATCGAAAATCACCCCCAGGGAAACCGGCGCATCCTCACTCGAGAACGTCTTGATCTCCTGCCCCGCGCTGCCTTCGAAAAGCTGGAAGTTTTCCTTTTCCAGTCCGGTGACCAGACGGTTCATTGGATCCGTGATCGTCACCGGCACCAGCACCAGATCGACGCTGGCCTTCAACGGCCGGACGTGCGTATTCAAAGAAGGCGAGACCATGCTCTCCTTGGCCACTTCTTCCGTCTTTGTTTTCTCCACCGGCCGCGGCACGACGTGCACATCATTCACATCCGTCTGCGCGAACGCCAGCAGGGACCAACAGGGGCACAAAACGACCATCGCCAGCCCGAGCCAGAATTGAGGGGAACGAAAAACGGCAGGACTGCACAAGATCGTCCGCAACCGGATAGAAGTCGGATTCCAGGGTCGAATCAAACTGCACTTCCCAGCTCGGACCATCCCAGCTCGGACCATTGGGCGAGACAACTGGCGCTCATCCGTGGAGGACATAAGCACCTCAATTGGCCGCGATAGTATCACAGCTTTCTCTGGGCGGACCTGTTAATTTTGTCAATTCTTGCTGACAAACCCACATTGGATCGCCCATTTCGGGCGATTTGCTTTCAGGCCGCTGCAATCCACCGCCACCTTGCTACAATCAGGACTTTCCATGGCTGACATTCATCCCTTCCGTGCGTTTCGTTATGCGACCCCAGCTCATGCCAAAGACTCGCAGACGCTTTCCCCTGCTCAGGTCGTCACCCAACCCTACGACAAGATCACTCCGGCACTTCAGGATCGCTACTACGCAGCCAGCCCCTACAACCTCGTCCGGATCATCCTCGGTCGCCGCCAAGCCGATGACAATCCGGCAAACAATGTATATTCGCGAGCCGCCGCTTACTTTCGCGACTGGCGCCAGCAGGGCATCTTGCGCCAGGATTCTCTCCCGTCTCTATACGTCTATTCCCAGCGGTTCACCCTTCCGGGTTTCAGTAAAGAGCGATCCACCCCGGAGTTGGAACGCCGTGGCTTCATCGCCCTCGGCCGCATCGAGGACTATTCCGCCGGCGTGGTTTTCCGCCATGAACAAACCCTCGCCAAGCCCAAAGCCGACCGCCTCGACCTCCTCCGCGCTACCGGCGCCCATTTCGGCCAGATTTTCATGCTCTATGAGGACTCCGGCCACCTCGATTCTCTCCTCAATACCCCCGCCGACCCCGACATCGCCCTCACCGATGAAAGTGGAGTTCTACACCGGGTCTGGCAAGTTTCCGACCCCGCCCTCATCGCTTCCGTCCGCACCGCTATGGGCGACAAGAAACTCATCATCGCCGACGGCCACCATCGTTACGAAACCGCACTCAGCTATCGTAACGAATGCCGAGCCGCCGCCAGCGCTTCTTCTTCGACCGCGCAGTCGAGCGACGCCCCCTACGAGTTCGTAATGATGACCTTCGTCAACATGAATAGCCCCGCACTGGCCGTCCTACCCACGCACCGCGTGGTTCACAGCCTGCCTTCTTTTTCCGAAGAGGCCTTCCGCAACGCTGCCCGAGCCTTTTTCGACATCGATGAACTCGACGGTCCGCTCGACGCTCCCCGCGCCGCCGCCATACTTCGCGAGTGCGGCCGCGCCGGAACCAGCATCCTCGCCGTCACCGCCAGCCGCGCCTTTCTCCTGCATCATCCCAATCCCAACCCCGCCGAGGTCTTCGCGGGCCTCTCCATTCGCCAACAATCGCTCGACGTCGTCCAGTTGCATAGGGTCCTGCTGGAAAATGCTCTGCACCTTTCGGAAGAGTCCATCCGCAACCAGCAGAATATTGCCTATGTCCGCGACGCCGCCGAGGCCCTTTCTAACCTGGAATCCTCCGTCCCGGCCAATATCGTCTTCCTGATGAACCCCTGCCGCGTCTCCCAGGTCCGTGACATCGCCTTCGCGGGAGAAGTCATGCCCCAGAAATCCACCGACTTCTACCCCAAGCTCCTCAGCGGATTGACGGTTTATGCCCTCGATTAGCGCGAAGTTGCGCGCAGCAAGAGTTCGCGTTTCGTGTCGACTTGAAAAGGGCGCGGCCTCAAGCCTACCCAGTCGAGAGAAAAAACGTGGGCTTCAGCTCCCGAGGGCGCTGCTTTTCGCCTCGTTACTCGTGTCTGTCGCCCTCCCGCTGTCCTCAGCCCCTCTTGAAAAGCGTCTCTCCATCTACTCCACCGTCGCCAACTATTCCCTTCCCATCGTCCAGCGCCAAGGCCACGATTACGTCGGACTTCTCGAACTCCTCGAACCCCTCGGAACCGTCAGCGCCAAGTCTGACGGCTTGCACTGGCATCTGCACTACAACAACATTCTCGGAGAATTTACCGTCGACAAATCTCACGCTCGCGTCCAGGGACGCGATGCCGATCTCTCCGCCAGATTCCTCATGGAAAACGGCCGCGGCCTGGTACCGCTCTCCTCCCTCAACTCCCTCCTGCCCCGTTTTCTCGGTGGACCCGCAAATCTGCACGAGGAGTCCGCTCGTCTTTTCATCGGCAATGCCGCCACCCACTTCACGGCGTCCGTCGTACCCGACGACCCTTCCCGCCTGGTTTTCCAATTCACCTCGCCCGTTAATCCTTCTGTCGCCACCGAACCCGGCAAACTGCGCATGACCTTCAGCCATGAACCGGTCACGGCGCCGGCATCGCCCACGCTCACCTTCGCCAGCAAGTCAATTCCCGCCGCCGCGTATTCCGAAAGTAATGGCGCCGCCGAAATCACCGTGACCACCACAATTCCACTCATGGCCGCCTTCAGCAATGATGGCCGCACCATTACGCTTTTTCCACCGAAATCCCAAACCACCGCTACCCCCGCAGTCCCTAGGCCTCCCACGCCTCCACAGCAAAACGTTCAAGCGGCGCAATCGCAAGGCACTCCGGCCACCGCGCGCCGCTATTTCGCGGTCGTTGACGCCAGCCACGGTGGCGCCGATCGCGGCGAAGCCCTCAGTTCCAACCTCGCCGAAAAAGACATCACCCTCGCCTTCGCCCGCCGCCTCCGACAGGAACTCGAGAGTCGCGGAATAAACACCCTCGTCCTCCGCGACTCTGACGCCAACCTTTCTCTCGACGAGCGCGCTTTTTTTGCCAACACCACCCACGCCGCCGTATACATCGCGCTGCACGCCGCTTCCAACGGCCACGGCGTTCGCCTCTACACCGCGCTTCTTCCCTACGCCGATGCCAGCGACGAAGATCGCGGCCCATTCCGCTCCTGGCCTACAGCTCAGTCATCTTCCATTCCTCTCAGTCAGGCCGCCGCCGCCAGCGTCGCTCAGGCACTGAGAAAAGGAGAGATTACCGTCCGTACTCTCACCGCCCCCCTCCGTCCCCTGAATAACATTGGCACTGCCGCCATTGCCGTCGAAGTTGCACCCCCCACGTCCGACGTCTCTGCCCTCGCCGCTCCGGGCTATCAGCAACTAATCGCCGGCGCCGTGGCCAACGGAATCGTCGCCATTCGCGCTCAACTCGCAGCCGCCCCATAAAAATTGGACGCTTGTGCAATCGCGCGATTTGGTGATTTAACGGAACAGGGTTAAGGTTCTTAAATCACCCAATAACCCGATCACTCAATCGCTTAGTGAAATGATTCCCCGCCACTTCTTTATCGCTCTCTCCGTCCTCCTAGCAGCTGTACTGGGGATGAGTATCTACGCCTGGCGCATGCGGGGACGCGCTGCCGCCACTCCCGTCCCCTCCGTCGACACGGGCCCCGTCGTCGCACCCGTCGCCGGAGCCACCGAACGGGTTACTCTCTTCGTCGCTTACGACGACATCGGCATCCTCCGCGCGCAGTCCGCTCAGATCCCGATGCCCTCGGTTCGCCAGCAACGCGCCGAAGAATTGCTTCGCGCCCTCATCGCCCTCTATCTCGACAAGGCTTCGCCTCACCCGCTTCCACCTGGATCCGACATTCGCAGCGTCTACCTCGTCGATCCTGGCCTCGCCGTCATCGACGTTAACGCTGCCTTTGCCGACGGCCACCGCTCTGGCGTCCTGGCTGAAGAACTCACCGTCGCCTCCCTCATTCAAACCCTTTCTGCCAACATCCCCGGTATCCTGAAAGTAAAAATTCTGGTTGAAGGCAGGCAGCGCGACACCCTCGCCGGCCACGCCGATCTCTCCAACTTTTTCGACGTCGGCGCCGTCAACCAACTAACCACACAGCTTCAATCCATCCAGTAGCTTTCAACCCTAGGAGCAGCCGCCCTCAGCTGTCCGCCGGGCTTCAGGTTGCCCGTAGTTCCGCAGCGTAGCAACGGGCGGGGCCGGTCAGCAGCAGTTAAGATTTTGGGTGGCGCTGCAACGATGCGAAAGGACTTCTAAAAGAAGGCGGGCTTTAGCACCGAGGCAGTTCCCAGCAAACGGGCGGGAGTCGAAACATCTACTTCCTACTTCGGCGGCGGGGCCAAATACCACGGCTCAACCGTCTCATCACTCTTCATGAAAGTCGTCAGCAGAGCCGCGTCCTTGTACTTTCCGACCGTCGAAGCGTGCACGCCATCCGGACCTAGATCGCTGCAGCTCCACTCGAGCCCCGTGCCGGCAGCCAGCGCGGTGCCGTCGGCCAACATTCCGTTTGCCCAATCGTATGTCCCCCACGAGAGCCACGGAGCCACTACCGGCCCATTGTTCGGGTTGTAATTCAAATTCGCCGCACCATTAATTTGATCCGCAATCACCGCTTGCATCGCAAACCCGGTCTCATACGCATACGGCTCCGGCAAAATCTCGGGATTGTTCGTCGCATACCCGCCGTAGTGCATGCTCTCCAGATAAGCCATCTTCAGATTGGGAAAATAAATCTGCATATTCTGCAGCGCCGCAATTACGTCGCTCTCCTGCTCCGCCATGTCGGCCGGAAACGTTCCCTTGGGTTGGCTGTGCGGATCATTCAGCCAGACCGCCACAACCTGATTTGCGGTTACGTTCTGATAAGGCAGGTAAAAGTTGAGAATCGTTTGCCACGATCCATCCGTGAAGCTGGCGTAGTTCGGGGAATTTGTCCCGTCGATCGCACCATTCACGATGACCAGGTTCGGATTCAAACTCGGGTCCACTTGCTCGGTGAGCTGGTACTGCGTAAACAACGTCCGCGAAATCGACACTCCGATCGACAGCAGCACGTACTTTCCATTCGGATCAAAGTTCCCGTTGCCATCGAGCGGAACAATACTGTTCGCCAGCGCGAGCCCGTCGGCCTCATGATCCGGAGGCCGCACATTGGTTCCCCCCGGATACAATCCGCCCTCGGACCCCATGTAGCTGCCCGTTCCTAAATCCGGCAGGTCCAGCTCCGGGTTGGTGGTTCCCGCCTGGTTCCAGGTTGTGTTATTGCAGGCGGAAGAGGAAGTCGCTACCGGAAGCGTGAGAGCAGCGGTCGCCAACAACTGCGGCACGCTTGAATCCGCCACTTGCACCGTGAAGCCGTAGTTTCCCGCAGATGCAACATTCATTGGCCCCGTCAACGCCCCGGACGCATTCAAGGTTAGTCCAGTCGGCAGAGCGCCGGAAGCTAAGCTCCACGTATAGGGAGGCGTGCCCCCCGCGGCCGCCAAATTCGCCAAATATGAAAATCCCTTGGAACCAGTCGGCAGAGTTGGAAACGACGAGACCGCCAGCGTGGGTGGCGCAATCCCGCTGCCCGCTACGCTTATCGTCTGCGCGGGAACAAGGTCGTACACCAGCGAGATCGCATTCGCATAGGGCAAGACTTGGCTCGGCGTAAACGTCAACTGAAAGGAAAACGACTTGTGCGCGGCGATCGCCACCGAACTGGTAAATCCGCTCTCGCTAAACGGCGGTAGCGCCGTCACCGCGGTCAGATGCATTGTGTTCGTGCCCGTATTGCTCACGGTCACGGTTTGCGTCGACGTGCTGCCGAGCGCAGTCGCCGGGAAATTCACCACGTTCGGACTGACGCCCACCACCGCTCCAGTAGTCGTCCCCGTCCCCGAAAGCGTAACGATCTGGGGCGCGCTAACCCCCTGAATTGTGAACGAGATCTGCCCCGTCACCGGCCCCGCAGCGGTTGGTTTGAAACGCACCGCCCAGATGCCCGCCTGCCCTTTGTGCAGCGTTCGCGTCCACCCGTATTCGAGAACAAAGACGTTGAAGGGCGTGATCGAAAAGCTGGTGATCGTAAGCAGAGTCGTGCCGGTATTGGTAATCGTGATCTCCGTCACTCCGGTTTCCATCCCCACCACGACGCTCTTGAAGGCAATCGAACTGGGACTGATCTTGAACGATTGTCCGGCAACCGGACTCGCGGCCGAAAGCGCAAACAGGCCCATCGCCAGAAAACAAATGACGGATCTGAAAATTGATTGGCTTCGCATAGAGAATAGAGACAGGAATACAGGCGAAAAAAGGGGGAGCAAAATTTATATCACAAAACGGTCGCAAACGACGCAGCCCTAAGCGTGGAGAAATATTTCTCTACTCCACCTTTTCCGCC
>Ga0206911_1036_pt2 | contig 17341 bp, 19 predicted proteins | sample Alteio_BWOrgHeat_74_FD_152956 | JGI IMG/M metagenome (GOLD analysis project Ga0206911, IMG submission 152956) | Enriched cells from forest soil in Barre Woods Harvard Forest LTER site, Petersham, Massachusetts, United States -... | ecosystem: Environmental > Terrestrial > Soil > Temperate forest >...
GTGGAACTAGTTCGTCGAAAAAGTGGTGGCGGAACAGTATATCAAGATTATGGCAATGCGATTTTTTCTGCCATTACTTTAGCTATATCACTAATGCTCCAGATATCACTTTTAACCAAATTTAAATCAAATTCAATAGAATCGTTATTTGGCTCATTGGTTTTTATCTCCTCTGCCAATTTAATAGTTTGTGTTTCTGACATATTATACATATTGTAAATATATAAATAAAGTAATTCATGTATTAAATAAATCAATTTTTCTCTGGATATTGAAATTTATGATATGGAAAAAGAATGTTTTCAATACGATCAACAATATCAATACAAACATTCTGATTAAAATCATAGACTAATTCTGTATTATAATCTTCACAATGAACCATATTAAATATATTTCCTTCTTTTGAAACTTTTAGATAATCAAGTATTTTCAATTCACAATTAATTGTTGTTTTAACTTTATAACTTTTGTAATTTCCAAATATCGCAAGATAAAGTGTTAATGGGTCGCATAAATTTTTGTGATTTGCCAATTTATTACCATGATTGCAAAATTCAAAATCTTTAAAAAATGCTTTAGTAAATTTTGATACTTTATCTGATTCTAATAATTTAATCCATTTATTATAAATATTTAAAGGTAATACACAATTTTTCCTTCTTACTAACCCAGAACTGATGAGTGTCATGGCTGTTTTTGATTCTGTTAATTTTTTAAAAACAATATCAGTAATACCGGGACATATGCCTCCATTATTACCAGCTTTTGGTATATTAATTGTTTTTTTTGATGGATCTTCTTCAAATCCTCCATTCATTGCTACTATATGCATATTTGGGAAAAGATCAACTGGTATCAATGCTATTTCATGTAGTGGTGACATACATATTACTGTTAATTTATTGGTTGGTGAATATGATTTCAGTAACTCAATTAATTTTTCTACACCATTATATTCAACTTCCATTTCATTTAATTTATCCTTTCCATAACACTCAATGTAAGCTTGTAAAAATTCTGGAAATCGCTTTTCTTCATCTGATTTGCGAACTCCTTCAGGATATCCAAAAAATGATGGATATAATTCATAATCTTTCATAAATTTATTTCTTAAATCTTTCATTAAATTCATCACTGTATTCAATACCACAACCAATATAAACAGGAACATTTTTCATCTCGAGTTCTTCGAGAAATAATTTAATACCTTTAGCTCTTTTTGTTGCATAAAAAGTCGATGCAATTACTGCTTTAATGGTTACATTAGGAAACGTTTTTAATAAGATGAATGCCATGGCGTCATCAATATCATCCATACCAAAATCACTAATAATTACAACATCTTGCATTTCTATTAATTTATACGACTAGATTCAATGAATTGAGTAATATAATATTTCATAGGTTCAATTTTTTAATTTAACTTTTTAAATGTAATGATTTTTTTTCTTCAGCATCATCATCCTTTTTATCATCAATTTCTATTGTAACATCATCTACATCAGATTTGATTTCATCATTTTTAATTTTAATATCTATGCCAAATCTCTTAACATCAATAACAGAAAAATATTGTGTGTGTGAATTCTTTCCACTGAAAAATTCTTCAAATATAACTTCTTTATTTGCATGAGTGATAACACTATTACTTACCATTCGATCAAATATTTGTTTCGTTGTTCGTTTAATACGGTCAGTTTCTTTACGAAGATGAACAAATTCTTCATGAACCTTTTCCTTTTTTAATTCAATGATATCTTCAATATCAGAACAAGGAATTGAATATTGTAATTGAGCTGAAAAAATTTGTGTATCGCATGGCGAAAAATATGAATGTTCAGTAGCAATTATTTCATCACAACATAATGCTATTTGGCTGCCTGCTGACAATGCATATTTTTCAACACGTGCAATAAATTTACATTTGTATTTCTTTTTGTGATATAAAATATCCTCGATATATCTGTCGCAATCGTTTGCACTACCGCCCTGACAATTAATAATAATTGTGATAGTCTTACAATCTTTTAGCAAGTGCAATTCTTTACCAAATGCTTCAAAACTACTTCCTTTAATCCGATGTGGAAGGGTTATATTACCATTACCTGATTTTTTTTGTTTTGATGTTTTAAGTTTGTTACAACATGGTAACTTACATAACAAAAGTAATCCGGCTATTACTAATGCAAGCAAAATAATTAGTGATATTCCTGCTGTGGACATTAAAACAACAAACAATGCATTCTCTACATTGGAGTTACTCATGTCCAGAATTAACGAAGGCATTGTTTGTTTATTGAATATATTTATTACAATATGTAATTATATAACTATTCAATTTTTTTAATTAATATTCAAAAAAATTGATTTGTTTTATTAACTGTATATTCTATAAGATTTAAGTTATGTATATTATTTTTTATTAACATGACAGAAACAAAAAGTAGCAAGCAAATTGAAGAATTTGATGATGAGGATGATTTTGATAAACCAGTTGTACAACTATATAAATGTGAATGGCCTTTCATGTTACAGTCGGACAAAGACTATGATGCTACCAATTCTTCAGTACCCAATTTAATTCTAGAAGATTTATATCATGGTGATGCTGCAGATGCCTCAAAACCAAAATTATTAGCGGCTTTAGATATTAAAGCAATGATATGTGCAATTAAAGGAATGGTGTTCAATCAACCACATCATGCCAATATGAATATTCTCCATATCAAAATCGATGATAATCCAAAAGATCATGCAAATACATTGGAACCATATGTCGATACTATTTGTAAATTTGTTGACGAAAATCGAAAAGCAGGTAATAAAATATTATCATTCTGTATGATGGGTATTTCGCGATCATCTTCAGTCAATATTATTATTATTATGTATTTATCTGGTTGGAAATTAGATGCGCATGGTGCATTGGAATATTTGCGGTCACGACGTACATGTTGTAAACCAGCAATAGGTTTTATGGAGCAGTTAGAGGTGATTCGTCAAAAAAAATAAATGTGATAATACCTAAAACACATTTTTAATTTTCATTTATTGACTCACTTTTAATTTTCATATTAAAAAATTGATTTATAATGTTGCTAATTGAATTATATTAATGATAACAATTTAAAATAAATATGGCAAATGATCTTGAATTAAAATCACTCAATACAATCGCAGTTGGACTAAATATAGAAGGACATCGTCCCACTTTAACTTTACCAAAAAAATGTAAATGGTATAATATTATTCAAGTTATTGATGAACCTTTGGCAGGAATTAATTTTGATCATATAATGAAAAGCGTTAACGATAATAAATATAATTTAATAGAAAAAGCTATTGGGATTGATATTGATAATTTTGTTTCCCAACTTGTAGAAGTAATTACGAAAATTGCTAAAAATCATATCAATCCATTAGTCCATGTTCATCAGTATACCGGAACAACAATCTTAAATCAAATTTTAGAAAGTAAAACTGGAATAAAAACTATTTTAGATACAACAAACTTTTTTGAAACTCCAATTAGTTATGAGGAAAAATATCCGAATATTGATGCTTTGATTTCAATTTCGCAATGTGCAGGATTTGGTCTTAAGGCTGGAACATGGATAATACCAACAAGTTTTATGGAATTTGATGTTAAAAATAATATTATTGACACCAAAAAAATCTTTGCAGAAAATAACATCAAAAAATATGTTCATTTTGATTATATTGAAGGAAATATTCTTGTTGTTAATGATTTATGGAATCCAAATTTAGAACAACAAAAAACAGTTAAAATTCACTAACAACATATGGATCAGGAAATACATAATCTGGCGTATACCACCATATCATTGCAATTACAAAGAAATTAAAAATAGCGCATATGTACGAAAATAAATTAGTATTCATTGTTAATATGATATGGAATGGAGCAATTATCCCGAATATAGTTCTAATATATGCTGATTTATATATTGCGGAAACATTGTTCCTAAATATTATTCGTGAATAGCCAACTAAATCAATTAGTGTTGCAAAAACATATACGTGGACCAATTTATATGAAAATGATTTGGCATCATTAATTACAAAATAATATTCATTAAATATAAATGCTATTGCAAACAAATGATGAACAATACTGAAAAATTTTAAGAAGGATGATGTGGGACGATAGGGAATTGTTATTGTGTCGATTAAAAATTCACCAATGATATAATATGTCATAAATAAGGGTGATACTGGAAAGAAAAAATTATATATAACTATTAATGTTATTTTGAAGTACATTAGGAAACCTAACCAATAAATCATTTTGACAGGCAACCATGTTCCGATATCTTTTTGCGAAAAAGTAAGTCCACTTGATGAGATTTTCATTTGTTGTTTTTTTTATTAATATATGATAGGCAATAGTACATGATTAATTCAATTTTTATAGATATTTTCCCAATAATCAATATATATACCATCGGTTAATACCATATTCTATTTGTGAACAATCGATGTTATTATCTATTTGAGAACCAAGCAGGGTTTATGAATGAATGTTCGCCCAATAATCAATATATGTACCATCGATTAATACAATATGCTATTTGTGAACAATCGATGATATTATATATTTAGGAACCGGGCAGAAGGTTTATTGATGAATGTTCGCCCGGTAATCAATATATTGTATCATCGATTAATACCATATTCTATTTGTGAACAATCGATATTATTATATATTGGAAACCTGGCAGAGAGTTTATTGTTGAATGTTCGCCCAGTAACCAATATATTTACCATCGATTAATACCATATTCTATTTGTGAACAATCGATGATATTATATATTTAGGAACCGGGCAGAAGGTTTATTGATGAATGTTCGCCCGGTAATCAATATATTGTATCATCGATTAATACAATATGCTATTTGTGAACAATCGATGATATTATATATTTAGGAACCGGGCAGAGGGTTTATTGTTGAATGTTCGCCCAGTAACCAATATATTTACCATCGATTAATACCATATTCTATTTGTGAACAATCAATGATATTATATATTAGAAACCGGGCAGAGGGTTTATTAATATCGATAAAAAAATTGAAATAATTAAATATTGTTAACCTCATTATAACTGATTCGGGTTACGCACCCATCAATTACGATGGAAACCAAATGTCAATATGAATGTTTTATTTGTAAAAAATCTTTTACGAATGAAATGTTGTTAGGAGAACATTTTTTACAGAATCACGATATAAATTCTCTTATCGAAGCAGAAATACCCAAAATCAAGTTCAATGATTATGATAATCTTGATCCTAATGTAAATATGATTTTTGTGTATGGAACTTTACGTCCCGATAGTACTAAAGCCTGGTCTAAAACTTTGTATAAAATTGGCAAAGTTACAACAGAAAAAGCTACAATTAGTCATGCCTGTCTCTTTCGTGAAGATGAAAAACAGTATCCGACTGTAATTTATTCTGAAAAAGAAAACTCAAAAGAAGATATTGTCCATGGATATTTAATAACTTCCACAGATTTCAAAAAATTATTAGAATGTGCTGATGACATAGAATGTTGTCCTAAATTATATCAACGAATTATTGTTGATTGTAAATTAAAAGATAAAAATGTGAAAGCCTATTTATACACTAAAATTTTTAATCCATCAATGACAAGGATCATGTCAGGTGACTTTATGAATCAATAATCACGTGTTTACTATTTTTTTATCTTCTATTAAATTATATTTAAATGGATTCAGATCTTTCCTATCAAAAATATATGTTATATAAAAATAAATATCTAAAACTAAAAAATAATCTTTCACAAAAAGGTGGTGTAGTAGAATGGGGTATTGGTCTTGAAAACGAGGTAGCCATAGTCAAAAAATTAATTACAGAGGAATCCGGTACATCTTTTGCTTCGTATTTAGATTCTGATCAAAAAACAGTTTATTCATTCGAAGAAAAAAAAACATACAAAATTCTAGAAATTATTAACATAACTGAATTATTAAAATCAGATAAAACATTATATCCTTCAACAGGGGGAACAAGAGATGGTTCTGGAATATATTCTTATATCTTTTCTTCAACCCATGATCCTGCAATCGAACTTTTAAAAAGTGATATTGAGAAAAAATTTAATATTTATAAAGATTATTTTCTCGCCTCACCATCTCTTAGCGAAACAAACACTTTAAAAAATTTTATAATTCAAAATATGAAATATGGAACATTGTTTGAAGATACTACTTATGGAATTTCTATGGTCGAAATAGTAACATTTAATTATAAAAACACGTCAATAGATAAAATAACAAATGAATTACTTGCTAAAAGAGATCTTACATTCAATATTATTGGGATAATTCTATTATTAAAAAAAGTTATCAGATCTATTGATGAAATAAGTTATTTTGATATATTGGACAATAAATATTATGAATTTGTTAAAATGAAGAAAGAAAGTGGATATAGGTATGTTATGGATTATTTAGGAAGTTATCATATTAATCTTTCTTTACCAGTCGATATAATTAATTCATCCATTAATTATGGACAAGATCCAGCGAATAGAGATATAATTTTTAAAGAATTACATAAAAGATGGGCTATAGCCATACAATTTATTGAGCCTTTACTTGTTGCAACTTATTCAATTCCAGATTTCCACAGTATAGGAGACAACCATAAATATGCACGAGCAAGTTTTAGATTACAAATTGTTACTACATCGTTTCTAAATTCTAGCGATATTATGAATAAAGGAATATCAATTGATAGAACAAATCCATCTCCAAACTTATTAATGTTTACTGCAACAGATAATAATTTGAAAACAAATTTTGGTGAAACATATGGTAAAATGAGATCAAATATTAAAACTTATTTCAATCCTTCCCTCGATAATCCGATAGGCGCAGATTTCCGCCGTGCTGGAGATACAGGAGACACTTCAGGAAGGGAAGCCAAAAAAAATCTGGGTTTTGAATTTAGAATTCTTGATGTATTTGATCCGAAATACTTAAATGAGATAATGGCTATTCTGTATGTATTATTCATTTACATAGATATTAAAGGAATTAACAATGAACCATCCAATAATTTATATAAAGCATTCACTGATAATCCATATAATAATCCAGTCATTAGTAAAAATATAGTAGAAATATTCAAGGAAGGTTGGAATACTGTTATTAGCAATGATTATGTTTTGTTATTAAATGATAATCTAAAATTAAATTTAATCTCTGGTTCAATAGCGTATCATGCTTTTGATTTATTAGATATTATTTATGGAACAATGTTAGCTACTGTCAGTGAATCTATAAATAATCCTAAATATGTGTATTTTAAAACAATCCTACCAACAATTATACCAAAATATTTAACAAATTTGAATAGATCATATTGGCGAATGATTTATAATAATTCTCAATGCTCACAAAATATCGATAAACTGTTACTAAATCATAAAAAAGTGTTTCATTATGGAGAATTTGAGAAAATTGTAAAAAGTACATGTGGAGAATTAATTGCCCACGATACAAATGATATTATGTATGCACTTGTTGATAATAAAAAATTAAATTATCAAAATGGAATAATTAGATTAAATCCATAAATTAATTTGTTAAAGTGGAAAAATTGAAAAGAAAAAATATTAATATTACTTCTAGCTTATATTAAATATTAAATATTAATTATGGCTACTGTTGATGATAAATTAGTTTTATATGACACATTAAAAAAACAAATAACTGACTCATTTATTGAAATGGCAGTATATCATATTGGAAATTATAATCATTACTTGACATTTGAATACAATGAAACCATGGAAAAAATATTTGATAAAATAAGTGATGATGTTATTAAAGCCACTGAAGTATTTCGTTCGCTAAAAATAAAAAAAGATTTTAAAAAGGATGAACTTATATCAATGCTTGAAGATATTCCCAGAAAAGTTGGTGGATATAATGTTCCTTTGATGTTAGATATGATGTTTCGCGCAGACGGACATTCATTTTCTAAATTATTTAATGTTTTTAAAAAATCTGATTTACAGCCATTTTCTTTAGCTATCACACAAAGTTTTGTAGATTTAGTAAAACAATTTTCTAAGACAAATGAATTCACACCATTTCAAACATATTTTTTATGTTCAGATGAAATTACCGGGCTTTCTAAGCATGGTGCCATGACTAAAGATATGCAATTAGGTATGCATCCATTTGGTGCAAAACGAGATAAGGTAACATCAATGATTTCTGCTACTCTTTCTGCAAATTTTAAAGATATATTGGCACAATATACTGATGAAGATATTGTATCAAAAACTTCTGAACAACGTAAATCGTATCCAACTTTTGATGCGAGAGTTTTTCCAACTAATAAAAAATTGGTCGGGAAAATGTTTTACTCACGAATTCAATCATGTTATCGAAATTCAGTTAGTGAATTCCATGATTATTTCTTTGGGACGAAAGCGGGTCACGGAATTAACACCAAAGATAAAATAAAACATATGGCTGATGAGCATAAATTTGATTATGAAATTATGTGTCCACCGTGTCTTAAATATGGAATTTTTATTAAAAGTGGTACGGCAATTGTTCCTTTAAAAAAACCAATAAATGATGATAAATTTGTTGATTTTTTATATTCATTAGATGATGATGAGAAAAATATACCATTTGAATATATACTATTTGATGATATGTTGGCATTATATCCGGATGGTCATTACATTTCTGCAGATATATTGAAACTTAAGAAAGATAAATATGATAATGATTTGAAATTACAAAAACAACGGGAATTGGACAAACTTGAAGCTGGTAAAAAATATGTTAATCCCGATAAAGAAGAAGTTTTGAGATTGCGGAAACTTAAAAAAGATAAAAAAAAGCAGATTGTTTCCGGATAATATTCTTTTTTTCCAAAAAAAAAGATATTACTTTCTGGAAACTAAATTTTCTTAAAAAATTGTGAAAGTTATGCAGAATAATATTTGCATAAAATATAATGGAATATGATATAAAAGAGAATCATTAATAACCATTTGATTTGTATAGAAGTTTTTTTATTTTTCTTTTCTAATAAACGTAAGCGAAATGATTTACCATCCTCATATTGTTGATACGAAGATCCATAATAATAATTTGCTTCAAGAGTGCAATCATTTTCATAAAATCTGATTTCCCAATCTTTTAGTTCTTTATTTTGAATTTTTATCATTTCATTTTTCATATTTTCAAAATATAAGGGATCACGATCAACAATTCCAGTGAATATCCTTGTAGGAAAATTGTGTACTCCAGAAATAACAGTTATGGTGATGTGATGTTTTGTACCATGAGATGAAAATTCAAATAATAGTTTCATCTGTAGTAACGATTATTTATTACAAATGAAATGGGATTATGAAACAGTACATAAATCAATTTTTATATAAAATTGATTTATTAACATAATAATCATTCTATACTATTAATACTATGCCAATAATATTATTTACCATGAGTGAAATTAAGAAGGATGCAAACATTAAAATTGGAAAAGTAGTGTCATTACATTTACATCCTCCAGAAAAAAATGATAAAATGATCACTGTAGAATCATTTTATGCGGTAGCCGGCAAAGGAATTACAGGTCAACCCCCACGTTACTATGGAAAAGTAGACAGGAAAGGATTTCCAAATAAAAATCATATATCTTTGATTCAACAAGAAGAAATTATAGAACATGCTCTAATGTCATGTGTTGATTCATTTCCACCAGGAGTTGTAAGATCAAATATCGAATGCACAGGAATAAAATTAGTTGATCTTATAGGATATAAAGTTTCCATTGGCAAAGAAGTTGTTGTACATTTTTATCGTGCCCGTACACCATGTAAACAAATGGATGATATATGTCATGGCTTGCAACGATTAATGAAAAATAAAAAACAAGGTGTTATTGCTGAAATTATTAAATCAGGAAAAATATGTATTGGTGATGAAATTGTTTGTAATTTACTAACTGACAAAATTTAATTTTTTTATAATTGTTGAATTTGAGTTACTAAAGTATTTACCAATCCTTGTATTTTAACAAGTTTGTCATATGCTACCTTATCAACCAATATTTGTGTTGAGGCTGGAATTGGGGCTGGAGCTGGAACTGGAGTTGGGGCTGGAGCTGGAACTGGAGTTGGGGCTGGAGCTGGAACTGGAGTTGGGGTTGGGGCTGGAGCTGGAGCTGGGGTTGGAGTTGCAGTTGCAGTATGTGTGACATTTAATGCATAAAATTGTACTTGTCCTGCATCTGTACCACTTGTTGTAGTTTCTTGAACATAATCACCTGCTTTAAAATAGTATTTTTGATTGTTCCAATAGGTACTCTTGTATACATAAGACATTGCTGTAGTAATTGGTTTTCCAGTAGAATCATTAACTGTAACAGATGCAGCTAATGTGCTCGTGTTATTACCATTGCTAGTCATCGATAGAGTATATGATATTTTTTGACCTAAAATACATGAACCCATTGGATAAGTTATTTCTGTTCCTGGCTTGCTATCATTTTGTATTTGAACAGTTATTTTATTATCAATTGTCCATAAAAGTTTACATATTTGTGGATTATCGCTAGCATTATCACCGTGAATTTGTCCAATATAAATACCTTTTGTTTTTGGCAATAATGTAACTTTACATGTTGCATTAAGAATATGTGTTCCTGAAAGTAATGGCCAATCAGTTCCATTACCAGTTTCTCTTAATTCTGATCTTGGAAAGTGACTATTTGGAGTTGCAGCACCAGTAGCCGGACACCAAAACACCATTGAACCATCTGTCTTGTCAGTATAAAAATATTCAGAAGTATAACCGGCTGTTAATTCAGTGCCTGGAATAATCTCGATGCTTGTGCCACTTTTAACTGGTAAATCTAATTCCCAAATTCCTAGATTAAAATTTGAACCCGGAGGTTTACTTGGATTTAATGACATTATAATACAAGTTGATAAAATAAAAAAATGAATATTAAAATAATAGTATTATATTTTAATATTATATATATATTAAAATGGGATCATCATCATCATGTTGTAATGGAAGGTCGAAATGTTGTCGTATTGAATCGATTTTGTCGCTTGATCTACAAATGAAAGAATTAGTTTTTCCAGCTCCAAAAAATAAACAAGAAATAGTTCAACTCAAAGATGATTTAATATTTATATATTCAATAAATGCTATAATTATAACACCACAAATTAAAAAATCAGATAAATATATTATATTTTCTCATGGAAATGGGTCTAATGTATCAACACATCATAATTATTTAAAATCGTTTAGTAATGAATTTGGTGTTACTGTGATTTGTTATGATTATCCTGGTTATGGATTAACAGAAGGAGAACCTTCAGAAGATTCGTGTTTTGAAAGTCTTGTGACAATTATAGAATATGTATCAAAATTAACAGATTCTAAAAATATTATTTTAATGGGTCATTCTTTAGGCACTGCAGTTATTATAGATTATGTTTCAAAAAATAAATGGACAAATCCAGTCATACTAATATCGCCGTTTAAAAGTATACCAGAGGTGTATTCAAAATTTCATATAATTGTCTATTTAACAAAAAAATATAGATTTGACTCAGGTTCAAAACTCAAAAATGTAATATGTCCTGTTAAAATATTCCATGGAGAGGAAGATAAAATAGTAAACATATCACATGGTAAATATTTATATGAACATTTAAATAACAAAATATTGGCTCCAATATGGATGCCATTAGTTGGTCACAATGATGTATTAGAAAAAATATGTCCATTTGATATTATGGAAATACTTTCTTATAAATGAATTTGTGGTTTTACAATTGGAATATTCCTTCTAATTGTAATTACACGTGGAGCTTCTAACTCACATTCATGTAATGTTTTATAAACAAGATTAATCTCTTCACAATCTGTAATAATATCATATCCTTTATCAGAAATATGAATTCTTTTCTTTTTCCAATCAAAACGAATATGGTAATGCCATTTATCAAGATAATATTGTGTTAGTTGATCATTTACACGAAATGCGCGCATAGATTTATATAAATCTAATACATCAAGCACACGATTTATTTCTTTATAATTTTCAAGATATTGTTCGCCTATTGGAGTAATATTTACTTTATTTTTCTTTTCATCATAATCAATTACTGATTTCCATTTATCCGTAAGCATAGAAATATTACTTGCTTTTGTCATAATGAAATTTTTTAATAAATAGTTAAATTATTATAGGTTTTCAGGTACTATACTATTCAATTTTTTAAAATCGAAGAAAGTTTAATTTTTATGGAAATTAAAAATTGAATTTACTTATATTTGCTCAAAAGAATTAAATACAAAAATGAAATTAAATGCTAAATTCTAAATATTTCACAACTATACATACAGAAGAGTTTAACAAAAATAAATATCAATTTGTTAAACCTTTAGGAAATCCAATGATATTATTTTCAAAAATTGATGGTAGTCCATTGGCATCATTACATATGATATCCACAAATGATAAATTGAAAGCACTAATAACCGCACGTGATGAAAAGAAATATGGAGTTGATTTTCAAGGAATCATAAATAAAGCAGATGAAGAATTTTCATTTGTTATTAACAATCTAACTGATAATTATATCTATTTTAATATTTTAAAAGAAGATAACATCGGCATTAACCAAATTAATTGTCTTAAACCATACCAATCATGTGAAATTAATTGCGATAAAAAAGATAATAATTCATTGATTTTATCGTATATTAAGAAATCATTGACCGACACCGAAACTAAAACAGATTACGTAACAGTTGAAACTGCTGAAAAATCAAATGAATATAAGGGAACATATTATTATATATCTGTTGTTCCAGAAAAGAAAAAAAAACAAATGGAAAGATTTAAAGAAACAATATGGTTGTGCGTTGATATGTTTTGTATGAAGACTCCTAATGAAACAGAAGATGACGAAATTTATAAAGAACGCAAGCTGTCTGAATTAATGAAAAGTTATAAATTTAATATGGAAAAATCCAAACAAATGGAAAATGAAAGGAAAAATGATATGTATACCAAAAGAAATTTTTACGCACAAAAATGTTCCCCACGTCTAAATGATATTAATTTTACTATTTTAGGTAATGAGGAAATAAGAAGAGGTGATAACATACACATGATTATACCAAATTTACATGATAACAATGAACCAAAAATAGGAGGTCTTATTGATTCCTGTTTAGGTATAACAGATAATGGTGTTAATGATATAACTATACAATCAATGTCATATATTGATTGTGATCCAAATTTAAAGATAATCACAAAAAATAATGTAAGAAAGGATTTAATCGAAAAGTCATATATTGGTCAAGTAAAAGCGGGAAGGAAGATGGTTGTTAATTCTGTTACTGTTGATATTCAATTTGAATATTCAATAACAAGTTGTAAATGTAAAATAGGATTATCAATTGAAGAAAATTTGGAATTTAAAAATGATATGGACTCGGCTGAATTATTAGAAAATGCAAAAAAAATGTTTGATGATATTATTAAAGATGAATCAAAAATATTATTACCTCTTATTCCAAAAATATATGAATCTGATATGTGTATTATTTGTTGTCAAGATAATAAGGATATGCAAATAGATATGATATTTTATCAATGTGGCCATCAATGTTGTCATTATGAATGTGGAAAAATATTAACTAAATGTCCATTATGTCAACAAAGTATAATAGCTATTATACATTTATAAAAATTGAATTATTTTATTTATTACTGTTCTAATTAAGTAATTGAATAATTAGTTAATGTCGTCTATAAAGGAAGAATATCTAAATGGACTAAAATTATCAATAACAGGAAGGAAAGCACAAAAGGCTATTTCTTATATTGAAAAACTAACAGAATGTACACCATTCGATTATACTTTCAAAAAAAAAATTACAATACAATTTATAAGAGCGATTAATAAAAACATGCATACTGTAATTAAATGTTTTATTGAAGGTAAATTAAATTTTGATTTACAGGATGACAATGGCGGCACTCCATTAATTTGGTCTATAAGAAATAAAATGGAAGATCTATCTATTTTACTTATTGAAACTGGATCAGATGTCAATGTTCGTGAAAAAGATGGACGTACACCATTGATAGAAGCTGTATGTCAAATGAATTTAAAAATAACAAAAAAATTAATCGGATTTGGTTGTCATATTGGTATAGCAGATAAAGGTGGTACTTTTGCAGTCGAGCGGGTAATTGAAAGATGTTATAAAAACGAAAGTATTGGAATTCAATTATTTGATTGTCTAACTAAAAAATGTTGTGATAATTATTATCAATCTGATATACAAAAAATATTTAAATCAATCTCTTTCAGAGGACATCGAATGACACCTTTGACGAAAGATATTTATGAAAAAATTATATTAAATAATAATTTTGGCATAGCTCACTGCAATTGTAAATTTCCTCTATTTATAAATAAAATATTAATAGAATCCAATCAATGGCCAAAAAAGGAAATAACAATTGATGTTTTAAAAATGAATGATAAAGATAAATATGGCGATACTGCTTTGATTTACTGTATAAGAAATTTAGTGGACGATGAAATGGCATTAAGGTTAATAAACATGAAATGTGATATTCAATTCAAATGTAATAAAAAATATAATATAAATGGTATTTCTATTTTAGAATTGTCATTGAGATATTACAAATTTACAGTTACACTAGCACTAATTTTAAGGTATATCGAATTAAATGATATAACTTTTATGGATGAAATTAAAGAAAATCAATTGGTATTTAATGATTATCAAAATTGTTTGTGTAGAGAGGATATTAAAAAAAAATTAATGCCATTGCATATTAATAAATTATTATTAATTATCCGACATAATATTTATTTACTACATGGTCCATTAAATAATAAAGATATTATTGGATTAATTGTTGGCTATATGATGTAATAAAATTGAAATTATAACCCCATATACAATCTATTCAAATTAACCTTGTATACACACTCAATATGTTGAAACAAGCTTTTGGTCGTTTGGCTCGCCCGATTGCACGGGCATATCGCAGTTTCTCCTCGGGTTCTGCAACTCGACAATTTGTTCGTAACAACAAAACAAAGATAATTGCATATACGACTGTTGGAGCAGTTTTCGGTGTGGGAATGCGCCTGGCTACATGCGAATGGCGCCCTGCAGTTGTTGCATATTGTTGGGAAAAATCTAAACACACATTACCACTTGAAACAGCAATTGAACAATATGATGATTATTCATTCGAACGGATAGTCAAAAATTTACAAATTTGTCAACGGGACTTTTATAAATTACCAAAATTCCTTTTAAATCGTGTTGTTTTACCTGATGTTGATATGGAAAAGATTTTTGGTAAGGTTGTATTTAGTGGATTCAATCAAGGTATGGTTAAAACTTTAGCCGATTATTGTGAAACTGATCTTATTAAATATGTTGAAAAAAATATCGATCAGTATATGTATCAAAATTCACATCCTTTAGCTCCATATATGGTTAAATGGTCGAAAGAAGGAAAAATTACTCCTGATATGAAATTAAACCAAATAGCTCATATTAATAAATGCAATAGTTGGAATGTCGTAAGGCTCCCATTTGCCAAAGATTTACTAAACGATCCTAATTTTAACTGGAAATATTTGGATGCTTTTATGTCCAATCCCGAAACAATAAAGATACTTGAAGAAAAGAAAATGTTTGATTTAATTGATCCATTGTGTGCAATTAATACTTTACGTTGGGCTTATCGACTTAAGAAATCCGACAGAGTTAAATATATTGATATGGTATTGAAAGATTGTAAAATTACTCCAGCAAATATTGATCAGGTGGCATTAGCGTTGTTGAAAACCGATAATTATAAACACCATTTGGCTACTTTAAGATATTCATTTAAGGGAAAACCCGTAATGGATATTGAAACATATTTAACAGTCGATCGAATTAAATATTTAATTGCTGATGGTGCCGATTTTAATTATGTCAACTTTCAGGGCCAAAACATGTTATTTCAATTACAAATTCGAAAGCACAAATATTACTATTCAATGAAATATGATAATACTTTTGAAAAGGTTGGTGATTGGTTGTATGAAACTATTAACCGAAAGGATAAAATAATGCAATTGGTTGAAGAACAAACTGCTACTGTTATTACACATGATGCTTGTGGTAATTCACCTTATAGTATTGCACTCAAAGAGGAGGAAGCATGGCGTAAACGATACGCAGAACAACCCCCACGTGACAAACAAGATTTTTGTCTATTTCTTCAATAATTATTTTTATTTATTAACTCATGTATGGATAAAATAAACATATTCCTGCAAAAGCATTACTGTAAAGACACCATGAAGATGAAATTGCATGTCCCCTTAGCATTGCAAGTGTTAATGTTCCAAATAGTAATATGGATAGCATTACATAAAATTTACCGAAATTACTATACTTCAATAATGGATACATAACTAATGCAAAAAATAATAATAAAGATATAAATGTATCATTGTTTGGATATACATCTTTACTATATTCTATGCCTCCATTCTCAATAACATTTGGATATGAACTACTTTTATTCATCGAATATAAAATATAACAGAATGCAATGGCATATATTATTATATCGATTGTATCTATTTTATAACCCATATAGTGAGCACCGTATAGACTGGCAACCGGTTCTAATGCTAAAATAAGTGGAATTAATGAAATTGCTATTAAAATCGAAAAGGAATTATTTATATTATTTTGTTTATTTTTACATTCATTAATACATCCACTTGCACAGCCACTTGAATACCATATAATTGCTTCCATAAACTGAATTGTTGAAAATGTAAACAATATTATGGCATGCCACCTATCGTTCTTATAATTTCGCAACCATAAATATGCACCAACTGTATATGAAAATAATCCGGATGCAATTGAAATTTCAAAACTCCAACACATTATATATTTATAAGATTGAAAATAATATGTACTGCATTATTTATATTCATTATTTATATTCATTTTGTCGATTAAAAATGCATACAATCCATTCATCTTTATTACAATCAAGACAGTTGAAAGAGTCATTTATAAATGCATTGAATGATAAAAACATAACAGATGTTACATTGGAAATAAGGGAAGTTGATTATTTTCATCCAGTAACTCAAGTACAAAAAGTAAACTATTTAAAAAATGTGTTTAAAATAAAATCTAATAATGAATGTATT
>Ga0206911_1127_pt1 | contig 17005 bp, 17 predicted proteins | sample Alteio_BWOrgHeat_74_FD_152956 | JGI IMG/M metagenome (GOLD analysis project Ga0206911, IMG submission 152956) | Enriched cells from forest soil in Barre Woods Harvard Forest LTER site, Petersham, Massachusetts, United States -... | ecosystem: Environmental > Terrestrial > Soil > Temperate forest >...
GCGGCCTGACGGTGCGGATCATGCTGAATCCCGCCCGCCGCGACGGCGAGTCGGAAAATGCAGAGTCCCGCAAAAAGCTTGAGGATGGTGATGTCGCGGTCATCGACAGCAATCCTGAATATGATGTCACTCACGAGAAGTCGATGGTCGTGGACGATACCACGGCATTCGTGAAGTCACTGAACTGGGACACCAAGAACCTCACTGAAACCCGGGACTACGCCATTGTTACTTCAAATGCTCACGAAGTTGGCGAAATCATAGAATGCTTCGAAGCCGACTGGCACCGCAAACCCTTCAAGGGGAACGAACATTCCCACTTGATCTGGTGCTGCGGAAACGGTCGTGAGCGCATTGCCCAGTTTATCGACGAAGCGAAGGATTCCATCTTTCTGCAGAATGAGCGTTACCAGGACGCAGTGATCATCGAGAGACTGGTCCGGGCCGCACGCCGTGGAGTGAAGGTCCATGTGATGGCCCGTCCTCCTCACAAGCTCAAAAAGGAAAAGCTGGTTGAGGCTGTTGGTGGAATGCGCATCATGGAAGATGTCGGCATCAAAATTCACAAATTGAAACATCTCAAGCTTCACGCCAAGATGCTGCTCAGCGACCATGCCCGCGCTATCGATCAATCTGGCGCCCGGGAGTTTCGATAGCCGGCGAGAGTTGGCGATCGAGGTGCGAGACGATGACATCGTCGCTCGCCTGGGTAAAATCGCTCACCACGATTGGGAGCATTCTAATCCCCTCGATTTGACAGATAAGGGGTTGGTCGCCGAGTTCGACCAGCACCAGATGAATGGAGCCGAGGACCTGGTGCTTCACCACGGTCCGGAGAAGCGTAAATAAAAACCAAGAGGATATTTCTTCCACGGTAGTTTGCAGCGGTGGGGGCCAGGTGGTTCGATACCGCCGACTGGTACTTTAGCCAGTTCCTCTTTTTAGTATCGTCCCGCTAGGCTAAACCCGGCATCCGCATGCCAAGTCCTTCCCGTAGAAATCAGATGCGGCTTGTCAGGGTGGTGAGGAGCGGATTCATACATGCGAAATAGTCGAACCCTGTTGACGCTGCGTTTCTTTCTCTTGTTAACCATCCCGCTGGCGGCACAGGATACTCCGATTGGCACGCCGGGAACGCAGGTTGCCACGGAACAAACTCCGGCAGCAGCGGCAAGTACGGATGCGTTGAGAAAAGCGGCGCAGAATCCCATCGCAAGTCTCATCAGCGTTCCGGTGCAGAACAATAATAGCTTCGACATTGCTCCGGATAATCGCATTCAGGACGTGCTGAACATTCAGCCAGTCATTCCTGCGCGGGTGGGTCCGAACTGGAATCTGATAACCCGCATCATTACTCCGATCATTTATCAACCGACTACGAGCCAGCCCATCAACCAAGGCGCGTACGGATTCGGTGATCTGAATCCGTCGTTCTTCCTGTCCCCGGCAAAGGCACACAAGATCATCTGGGGGGTTGGCGCGACGGTCGTGTTGCCGACTGCCACAAATCCAGTGCTAGGGCAAGGGAAGTGGAGTATGGGACCGACGGTTGTCGTGCTGGCACAGCCGGGTAAATGGACGGTTGGCGCACTTGTGAACAATGTGTGGTCATTCGCGGGACAATCCAGCCGCCCCGACGTGAACCAGATGCTGTTTCAATACTTCATCAATTACAACCTGGCGCACGGCTGGTATATCACGTGGCAGCCTACGATCACAGCGAACTGGGAAGCCAGCAACGGTGGTCGATGGGTAGTCCCGTTTGGCGGCGGAATAGGAAGAATCATGAAGTTGGGATTCCAGCCGGTAAGTCTGACCGCCCAGGTTTATGGCAATGGCGTACATCCGCAAGGAGCCTCGCCTTGGAACCTGCGCTTACAAATTTCCTTCCTGTTTCCTAAGTTAACTAAGGCGCAGCAGAAAATGATGATGGAACAGAGGCTGAAACAGATGGAACAGGAGCAGCCGCAAAAATAGCATGGGTTGACTGGGCCGAGCGTGCGGACGGAAAGATCTTTTCGATCATATTCGCCGAATCGTTTCTCAGTAGCGAACCGGTCGAGGCCGGGACGCTGGGAGAGCTTTTTATGATGACTACGTACTTTCCTCACCCGGCAGTACAAGCGATGTTCCTTCTGGATGAGACCGGGAACGATCTACCCACCGCTCTTGAACTTGCACTGATGAATGCGCGAAAGGAGAGCGTTGGCTTCCGATACTGGGTCGCGGTAGCGGATGCTCTAACGTTGAAAGAAGAGGAAAATTGATTCGACTTTGGGCGACCCAAGAACGAAAGCGTTGACGCCGTGGTATCCCCGGAAGTAAGTGCGAGAGAAATGGTCCGGGGAAGCCAGCGTCGAAGAGGTTTCGATGACAAATAGCCTGGCCGCTCTCGCGCTCGAACCCTATGTCCCCGGAGCGTGGCGTGCGGATTGGGCGTGGGGCCTGCCCCTGATCGTGCTAACGGTGCTCATCCATGTCTTAGGTCTCGGGCTCTTGAACCAGAGGGCAGCGCGGTTGATCAGCCAAAGGACGGAGCGGCGTTTTCCAACGGCTGCTTTCGCGGTGGTGATGGGCATGACAACCTTGTTGGCCAGTATTCTGCACGCGGCGGAGGCTGGGATGTGGGCCGGCGCCTATCGGCTTCTTGGCGCCCTGCCAGACAACCGGTCGGCGATGCTCTATTCGCTCAGCGCGATGACCAGCTACGGACACGAGACTCTGTTTCTGGAAGCTCACTGGCAGCTCTTGGGAGCGATCGAGGCGCTGAACGGATGGTTGCTCTTTGGACTGACCACCGCTTTCCTCTTCGGAATCATTCAGAAAATCTGGTCGCTGAGCAGCATGGGAAGGCATTGACGATCGAGTGATCATCGCTCGCACTCCATTACCTCGGCTAGTCGCTGCTCACTTCTTTCGTCCTGTAACTTCTGCCAGTCGTTTTCCTGATCAGCAGGGCTCACACTTTATTCGTTGTTATCGGCGAAGGGAAGAAACCGTGAAAAGGATCATCTTCAGTGCCAGCCTTTTAAGTTGCGGCATTTACGCACTCTGCGAGGCTTGCATGCGCAATCGGTCGTCAGCATAAACATGAGTATCTCCCAAGCAAAAAAGCAATTGGCCTTTCATCTGTGCGGTAGCGTACAATGGCGCATTCACTGAACCTCGCGGAGGTTCTGGTGCAGCCGCCTCGCAGATCGCCGAAGAAAAAAAGTCGGATCCAGAAACCAGGCAAGCTTTTCGATGCCAAAGAGTTTCTGGCTCAAGCTGGTATTGGCCGATCCTTGCGCCGTTACAGCCCGAAACAAGCCATCTTTTCCCAGGGAGAGAGTGCAGACTCGGTGTCCTACATTCAGGAAGGAAGGGTGAAGCTCAGCGTTGTCTCTGAACAAGGAAAGGAAGCAACCATCACGCTGCTTGGCGAGGGAGACTTCGTGGGCGAGGGTTGCATCGCCTTGGATCAACCTTTTCGTATGGTGACTGCCACTGCAATTACGGACTGCTCGCTGCTGACAATTGAAAAAAAGGAGATGCTGCGCACGCTCCACGAGGAACACAAGTTTTCCGATCTTTTTCTGGCCTATCTGGTCGAACGCCACAACCGCACTCAAGAGGATCTGGTCGACCAGTTGTTCAATTCGAGCGAAAAGCGGTTGGCTCGCGCCCTGCTCATCCTGGCCAGCTTTGGAAAAGAGGCCAGGTCTGAAACGGTGATCCCAGAGGTCAGTCAGGAGACTCTGGCGGAGATGGTTGGTACAACCCGCTCGCGCGTGAATTATTTTATGAACCGCTTCAGGAAGCTGGGTTTCATCGAGTACAACGGTGGCCTGAAAGTACACAGTTCGCTTCTCAGTATGGTCTTGCACGAGTAGCTCTTAGCTCTTCGTGCCACGCCATGAATGATCGTTTAACCTCGAAGGGGCGGGACCCAGTGAGGGGTAGTTAGGTGTGCAATTTTGAACAGACAGGGTTTCCTCGTTTCCGCATACTACAGTCGGGAGGTGTGTCATGACGTGCTCTCAATGCTCTTCTGATAAACAAGCCCAATTTACTGCCGAAGTAAATATCCATACTTCCGGCCTCAAAAACATTGATGTTCCCGGTCTTTTGCTATTCCCCAAGGTGCTGGTTTGCCTCGATTGCGGCACTTCGCTGTTTTCTACCCCGAAGACCGATTTGTTGCGGCTTGCCGGGCCTCCCCCGCGTGAAGCTTCAATGCTGGAGCGACATCCGAACGATACCGTGCTCAGTCGCGGACGTTTTTTCTAAAATAACGGATTTGGCTATAGGCTGCCGACAAACTGCTTTTCCGAGATCACGGATTCCACCGCGGCTAAGAGTTCGCTTGCGGCTTTCGTTTTAACAACGTAACCCCACGCTCCCAGGCTGAGAGCTTCTTGTACGACCTCTGGTGAGGATTCCTGACTCAGGAAGATTATCTTAGATTCTGGAGCGCCCTTCCGAATCAAACGACCTGCCTCGATTCCGTTCAGCGTGGGAAGACCGACGTCGAGCAGGATTAGATCCGGTTTCAGTTCTTCCGCTTTCCTTACTGCTTCCAGCCCATCAGACGCCTCGCCAATGACCAGTAAGTTGGGCCTTTTCGCCAGGGTGGCGCAAATGAATCGCCGAAAGGGTTCGAAATCCTCAACGACGAGAACTGTGAGCGATGACATCCTGGGCTCCAATCTTTCCTCAAAGTCCAACCGCACGCCCATACGTGGTACGGAAGAAAGTGTTTCTTACTCCTAACATCGCTCCCGTAAGCCTAAGTTGTCAATGACTCGAAGGTGGGACTCTGTCGGACGAAGGTGGGGCTTGGGGACAAAATTGGGGTTTTGGGAAGGTGCGGTCGGGGGCTTCAATTGATCCTGCCCCGCTGGTTAGCAGTGGGGCACCCTGTCGAGTGGGCCGCCGGGAGATATTAAGCAGCCACGATGTGGTTCTTGATGGCGTACTTCACAAGTTCCGCGTTGCTCTTCGCGCCCAGGACTTCCATCATGCGGTACTTGTGATAGGCAACCGTCCGGGTCGACATGTGAAGGATGTCGCTCACTTCCTTCATTACCTTGCCCTCGGCCAGCAACTGCAGAACTTCACGCTGCCGCTGGGTCAGGCGTTCAGCCTCGTTGACCATCTTCTTATCCTGGTTCCGCAGGAACTTGACCGTATCGCGCGACAGGGCCGACGACATGTAGGATTTGCCCCTCAACACGTCGCGAACCGCAAGCACGACTTCAGTAGACGCACACGTTTTGAGTAGGTAGCCATGGGCTCCGCGGCGGAAGGCTTCCGCGGCTATTTCGATATCAGGGTTCATGGTCAGAAAGATCAGCTTGACGGCGGGTAACATTTCTTTAACCTGCCGGGCAGCATCCAGGCCATTCAAGATTGGCATGGCAACATCTACGATGACCACGTCTGGCTTCAGTTCGCCGGCGGCGCGCACCAGGGCGCGACCGTCGCTAACCGTTCCCACCACGTCGAATTCTGATTCAAGAAGGCGCTTGCACAATTCCGCTATCAGATTGTGGTCATCTGCGATTAGAATGCGGGATCGGTTAACCATGGCCAGCCACTATATCACAGTTGACCATCTTCGGTGTGACAGATGTCACATTTTCACCGGGCGGGCCACAACTTTTCAATGGTAAACACCATCGAATCTCCGCGCTTGAAGTCCGGGCCAAAGGTTTCGCCTAAGCGGTACAGCGTACAGACAAATGTGCCCGCCGGTACTAGCGTGACAAAGGCTTCTCTCGCCGCGGAAGGGGGTGGCTCTCATGGCTCAGCCGACATTTCAGGTCCATGGGTTATCATGCTGGGCGGCCTGGAAAAGGCCCTCCCAACTTGAGATTCTGGAGGGGAGTGCGCGAGTGGGTGCACAATTTGCAGACGAGCTTATAAACTCATGACCGATATTTTGGGTGAAGAACACCGGAACCGTTGGCTCCCGCGTTGCGCAGGCATTCTCACCGTAAGCCGAAAGGTTGGCTTCCATCTTGCGTTCGCATGTATGGCCACGCTCGTCGTTGCCTCGTTGGCGCGGGCCCAATCAATCGATGACGTGCACGTCGAACCACGCGAGAAGCCAAACCCTGCGATGCCGACCGCAGATCCCACCCAGACTCGGGACTTTTCGAGCCCAGAGGGTCACGCCAAACCTTTACGGTCGGATGCTGACCTTGTACTTGTGCCGGTAACCGTGACTGACGCCATGAACCGACCGGTCACCAATCTCCGCAAGCAGGACTTCGCACTTTTTGAAGAGGAGAAGCCTCAGGAAATCCAGTATTTCTTCGAAGACGAGGAGCCTCTTTCAGTTGCGATCCTGATGGACGTCAGCGAGAGCATGAGAAATAAGATCGACACCGAGCGGGAAGCGTTGGAGGATTTTTTCAAAAATGCCAACCCGCAAGACGAGTACTTTGCAATCACTTTCTCGAATCGCCCGACCGTTGTGGCCAGTGCGACTACTTCGATCGAAGAGATGGAACGGCAATTGATGCTGGCCCAACCCGGCGGCCCGACGGCCATGCTGGACGCGATTTATTTGGCTGAGGCCCAGTTGCGTCATGCGAAGTACAAGCGGCGCGCCATCGTCGTCTTTTCCGATGGTGGTGATAATGTGAGCCGCTACAGCCATAAAGAGATCAAAGGCCTGGTTCGCGAGCGGGATGTCGAAGTGTATGCTATCGGGTTGTTTGAGACTTCTTTCTTCGCTACGGTTGAAGAAAAGCTTGGCAAGATGTGGTTGAGTGAAATCACCGACTGTACCGGTGGCCGTACGATCGCCGTTCAAAATCGCACAAAAGTTCTCGAAGCCGCCGCGGCGGTTAGTCGGGAAATACGAACTCAATATGTCCTTGGCTATCACCCTACCCGGCGTAGAGACGGAAAGTGGAGAAAGATAAAGGTCCGCTTACCCTCATCAACAGCGGAAAAACCGCTCCGTGCGTACTACAAGCAAGGTTACATCTCACTGGAAAAGTAGTGACTTCAGTTGTCGAAAGCGATTTCGCGATGAAATGCCCGGACCTCCCAGACTTCGGGCGCCCTGAAATGTTTCCCTCAAAACACATGACTCTCTCGGCAGCGTTCTTCTCCGTTAGGTTGCATCAATCACAAAATACTTCTTTAAAGCGTTCGTACTCCTACCCGCTGCAGCCAGATACTCACCGAATCGCGCCGGCTCCATGCAATGTTTAAGCTCTTGCCTTCACTGTCATTTTTGCCAGTATGCGCGGCGGAGTTCGTTTCTTACCATGTGCTCGGTGAATGACTCCGAGAGGCGCCAGCGAATAGCGTGCCACCGGATTCCCTCATGCAGTAACTAATGGGGGATTGGCGGCGCGAAGGTCCCGGAACCGATCTTTAAGATGATCTCAATCGAAGAGGAGAAAAATGCGCAAGTACTTTGTTCTAGTGGGCCTGCTGTTGATAGGTGCCGGTTCGGCCCTCGCTCAAGACGGCGAGTTCCCGAAGGTTGAAACATCGCCGGCTTTCATGTTTATCCGTACGGTTCCCCCAGGAAACACACAATCTGTTAACTGCGCCGGTGGTGGCGGCACAATCGCCTACAACTTTACCAGCATGATTGGCTTGGCTGCGGACATGGGTGGATGCAAGATATTCGGCTTCCTCCCTTCTAACTCCCCGTTGAGCAACAAAATTACCGGCAGCGAATTCACTTTCTTGTTCGGCCCGCGGATTACCTTCAGAAATAGCAGTCCCTTCAGGCCGTTTCTCGAACTCAACTTTGGTGGCGTTCGCGCCGCGCTCAGCTGCAACAGCAATACAGCTTGCAGCGGAACCAGTTATTCCAAGACTGCTTTTGGCATGACAGTTGGCGGCGGCTTTGACATCAAAATAAATAAGAAATTCTCTCTGCGTCCCGCGCAGCTCGAATATCTCTACACTCGCTTTGGCAACAGCTGCCCCTACACGGTCTGTACGGATAACAACAATCAGAACAGCTTCCGCCTGAAGAGTGGAATCGTTATTGGATGGGGAGGAGCCAACTAACACTTTGCTGACTTTGGCCTCTTCTTCGCGAAGGCGGCAAAGTTGCAAAGTGCGGCCATTACAAACCGTTGCTGGATTCTCGGGAAATTAAGGTTGGCGCCCGCCAACCCGCATCAATGTGCCGGAACTGCTTCGCCAGAAGATGGACTGAGCAGTTGCGGTTTCGGGATAGTTTTGCGAGTTCCCGTTTGGGGCTTTCAAGGAACGTCGCGCATTCCGAGCGTAACCCTGCGGACGTCTCGTGGCGCATTTTGCAGGCGAGAACTGGGTACGAGTCTGTGTTATTTTAGGAATAATGAAAAGGCTGAGCTTGTGCTAGGCAACCTCGCAGACCAGCGGACAGTTGGGGGCCAAGACCTCGAAACCATCCATCTGTTGAATGTCTGCAAGAGCTATGGCAACGGCCAGGTAGTTCATGCGCTTCGGGATATCAATCTCAGCGTGGCGCGGGGCGAGCGCGTTGCTGTCATGGGCCCTTCGGGCTCCGGCAAATCCTCTTTACTCCATTTGATCTGCGGTTTGGATGATCCCACCAGCGGGACGGTCAAGGTTGCGGGCATAACGCTGTCAGAGCTGAACGACGATCAGCGTACGCGCATGCGCCGCGAGAAAATCGGGATGATTTTCCAGACCTTCAACCTTCTTCCTACTTTGAGTGCCCTCGAAAATGTTGCTCTACCGCTTCGTCTGCGGGGCTTGCGCCGAAAAGAGGCGGAAAAACGCGCCGTGGCAATGCTCGAGCGCGTAGGGCTGAAGGCTCGAATCACCCATCGTCCCGATGAGATGTCCGGTGGAGAACGTCAGCGGGTCGCTATCGCTCGCGCGCTCATTTTCTCTCCTCCGCTTCTTCTGGGGGACGAGCCGACTGGCAATCTCGATTCCGCCACTGGAGAAGAAATCCTCGCCCTGCTTGACGATCTTCACAAAGAATTCAACAGCACCTTGTTTCTGGTAACCCACAACGAATTAGCTGCCAGCTTCTGCGACCGTATCATCACTCTTCGCGATGGCCGAATTTTGAAAGAACAGCGCCCCAATCCTGTTCTTGCTGGATCCCAATAATGTTCCCGGCACTGTGGCACATCAGTATGCAGCAATGGTGGAACCATCGTTTGCGACTTCTGTTGACCACCATGGGGATTGCGCTGGGCGTTGCCGTGTTTTTCGCCATCCGCACCGCCAACATCACCTTGCTCGACTCCCTCCGCCTCACCGTCGAAAAAGTTGCGGGCAAAGCTACTCTGCAAATTACCGCGGGCGAGACTGGATTTCCGGAAGAAATCCTGGATAAGGTCCGCTCCACTCCAGGGGTAAAAGTCGCCGAACCGATTATCGAAGTCATCGCGCGCACCGCCTTCACTGAGGAAGGCAATCTCCTTATTCTAGGCGTTGACACCGCAGGCGATCAGCAGTTGCGCGATTATCAGTTCGACAAATCGGCGACCCAGATTTCCGACTCACTCGTCTTTCTGGCGCAACCCAATTCCATCCTGCTTTCCCGCGCCTTTGCCGATCGTCATTCGCTGAAGATCGGCGATACCTTTCCACTGTTCACGTCCCTGGGCCGCAAAGACTTCACGGTTCAAGGAATTTTTAAGCCGGTGGGCATCGGCGAGGTTTTCGGCGGCAACATCGCCATCATGGACGTGTATTCCGCGCAGGTCGTCTTTAATCGCGGCCGTAATTTTGACCGCATCGATCTGATGAATTCTCCCGACGTGCCCGTCGAAACTGTCCAGCAGAATCTGCACGCCAAATTGCCCTCCGGGCTGGAAATCGTGCCTCCCAAATCACGCGGCCAGGATCTTGATAGCGCGGTCACTGCCATGCGCGTGGGGCTCACGGTAACAAGTTTTACTGCCTTGCTGGTCGGCATTTACATTATCTTCAATTCGTTCACCATCGCGGTAAATCAGCGCTGGAAAGAAATTGGGATCCTGCGCGCCGTGGGGGTCGAGCGTCGCAACATCAATCTGATGTTTCTCTGCGAAGCTTTTCTAATGGGGGTGATTGGTTCCGCGATCGGTATCGTTGCCGGTTACTATTTGGCGGCGATCGGTGTACGAGTCATGGCCAATATGACCGCCGCGATCTACGGCTTCGTTTCGACCTCGACGCCAGTCGTCTTCCGCATGCAATACGCAGTCACGGCATTCGCGCTCGGCGTGGCCACATCCGTCCTGGGCGCGTGGTTTCCGGCGCATGCGGCGTCCAATCTCGATCCCACGATGGCGTTGTACAACATCGAAGCGCGCAGCCGGGAGGCTGTGCTCGGATATCGCCGTGTCGCCCTCGGCCTGGTTCTTACTTTGGCCAGCCTGGCATTAATGATATGGACGCCTTCCGGCGTCGGTGCCAACTTCCAATTCTCCTACGCCATCCTGATGCTCCTGGGATTGACAGCGTTGTTGCCGAAGCTCATCGAAGTCATTTCGCATGTGCTGCGTCCTTTTATGGATTGGATGGGCGGGGCGGAGGGCAGCCTCGCCGTGGATGCAATGATTCAGTGTCCCCGCCGCAGCTCCGCCACCGTGGGCGCGCTCATGGTGGGGCTCATGTTCGTATTCTCGACAGCCGGCTATATTCAGAGTTACCGGCACATGGTCGACCGCTGGATGAAGCAGTCCCTGAATGCCGACATTTTTGTCGCCACATCCACCACCATGAGGTCGACTACTTATCATTTCAAGGAAGAGCTTGGGCAGCAGATCGCGGGCGTGCCCGGCGTGAAGCGGCTTGAAAACGTTCGTTTCACAAGCGTTCCCTACAACGGCGACAGCGCGGCCCTGATTGCCATCGAGATGAATGGTTTCATGGCGCGGGCTATCGACGCCGTGGAAGGGAAGGGCGAGAAAATCCTCCTCGACAAGCTCCCAAAGGGCGAGGGCGTGCTGGTCTCCCGAAACTTCGCCACGCGCTGGAAGATGCATGTCGGCGATTCGCTCACGCTGAACACGCCTAACGGTACCTTGGAGCGCCCAATTCTTGGCCTGCTTGATGACTACCGCTCCGAGAAGGGCACCATCTTTATCGATCGCGCACTATACAAACAATACTGGCATGACGATGCGGTTGACTTCTTCTTCATTACTCTGAACCCTGGGGTCGATCCTGTTGCTGCCAAGCGTCAGATTCAGAACCTCACCTCCAATACGGTTCACGCATTCGTCTACACTCAGGTTGAATTCAAGAAGTGGGTGTACGGACTGGTCGATCAATTCTTCGTGCTCAACTACATGCAACTGGTGATTGCGGTGATTGTGTCAATTCTGGGAATTGTGAATACGCTGATGATTTCCATATCCGAGCGCAAACGCGAAATCGGTATTATTCGCGCCATCGGCGGATTGCGCGTCCAGATACGCAAGCTGATCCTGCTGGAGGCGGTCGCCATTTCGATTGTCGGAGTCGCGCTGGGTGCGCTTGCGGGAATGTTCAGCACCGAGTTTATGACTCACACGGTTTCCATGGTCTTAGTGGGATACGGCGTTCCGTTCTTTGTTCCCTGGACGTTGATCATGATCAGTCTGCCGGTAGTAATCGGCATTTCGCTGGTGGCTGGGTGGTGGCCCGCCCAGCATGCCGTCTCCCATCAAATCATCGAGGCAATTGGATATGAATAGAATGGCGTGGCGTTGGCTGATTGGGATTGTGAACGCGCTTCTCATTATTTCAGTCCTATGCCTTCCGATGATTGCGCAAGCCTCGGGCGAGGTCGATGCACGCAAGATTATCGATGGCGTGTACGAGCAGGAATCCAGTTACAACACCGCGATGAGAGCCGCGTTCGACATCTTTGACAAAGACAGCCACAAAACCACAAAGAAGTTCATGCTCTATCGCATAGGCTCGCCCGGCGACAGTAAAACGCTTGTGCGCTTCACCGATCCGGTCGAAATTCGCGGCGTGGCGCTGCTTTCCTATAATCACAAGGGTGACACGGACCGGCAGTGGCTCTATATCCCAGCCACCCAACGCACTCGCAGCGTTGCGCCGCGGGAGCTTTCAGAAAAGTTTGCCGGTACTGACTTTACTTATGAAGACGTTGAGGAGCGCGTGCTCGACGATTTCACTTATACTCTGCTCACTGACAGCGAGATTATCGACGGGCACAAAACCTACAAGATCGAATCGAAGCCGATCGACGCGAGCCGGTCCCAATATAAGTACGTCTACTACTGGATAGCGCAGGATGTTCCGGTTATCCTGCACGCCGAAATGTATGATCGCGACGGAAAACTAATCCGTGAGCTTCACGCTTCGGGGCTGAAGAAAGCCTCCGGGACCTGGGGTGCGCGCCATGTAGAGATGCAGTCCGTGGAGGCAAAAACTCGCACTGTGCTGACCATCGACGAAGCCAAATTCAATCAAAACCTCGACGAAAAACTCTTCACGCCCGAAAACCTGGGCAAATCGCCCGCCGTAAAACGCTGAGGCTGGTTTACGGCTACTCCCTTGGAATACTCCTTTGTGGGCGACCCTATTGCAGGAGATCTTTCTGCTCTTGCTCAGAGTCTCGACCCCGCCCGCAGAGAGCAGCAATCACTGGCAGCAATTCCCGGCTTGCGTCAAGCTTGGGGATGAATGCATCGACCGCGGTCAACGCCTGTATTGGCACGTCGCTCCCGGACAGCAAGATGACCATGAGCTCCGGTCTTAAACGTTTTATTTCGAGAGCGACCTCGTGGCCGTTCATCCCCGGCATTTCGTAGTCGAGGAGTACCGCGTCGCATTTGCACATGTTTAGAAGGCTGAGGGCCTGTTGAGCGGACGAAGCCATGAGAGCGGAATACCCCGATCTTTCAAGCAATTCTTTTTCGTAGTGCAAAATTGCGGGATCGTCGTCAATGCAGAGGATGACCGTTTTCGACTCCATGATTGCAAAAAATGGGGCGCAGCTAACAACCCGGGGACAAATGGAAGAGCTGCGCCACCCTAAGGGAGGAATTTTGTGCGAGTATTCCTCCAGAGCATCGTGCTCACAATTCACCATAGAGGCGCTAGAGAAGGAACTGTCACAATTACTAGTCCGGAAAAACGGAGAACGCGATCCAAAAGTCGCCTTCCAGAAAAGAGACGACAATAGTCAGGATGTTGCCGCCTTACTTCCCGCAATCCACCATGGTTCGACCCGGCCAAACAAACACGAAATCGGTCGCGTTGACCGTCACGGAGAAGCGTATTGTTCCTTTCGGATAGCAGCCGTCCATCGCGCACAAGACGGAATAATCGCGCGGGTCTTTCACCACGAATGAGAGAGTCACGGCGCTTCTCGGAGTTACTGTTCGAACATCCGCGGTTGCGTTCGGAGGAAGAAAAACCTGGGCCGGAAGAAAGCCGCTCGCGAAGCAGTTCATGCTGGCTGCTTCCCACACTTGAGCGCGCTCCTTTTTGCTGAGGCCTTTTCTTGTAAGGACGAGAGGAAGCGGCAAAATAATTCGGCCATCCACGCTGGCAGCGCCTTGGCGCACGAGCAACTCAGACGTTGTGTTGTTGACGACGGTCGCCGTGAAATTCAGAAGTTCACCCGCATGCCCTGAGCGGATCTTCTCAAAACCCGCCCGTGAACTTACCTCAACTCCCCCATGGTTCAGCTTGTGGATCGCATTTCCGGTCAGAGGATCTCGAATGCTCGAAGATACCGCGCCCGCACGAGTGTCCTCACCCCACACAAATGCACCCGTTGCTTCCGTCTTGAGGATGGGCACATCGTCTTGGGCACTCGTGGGCAGTACCAAGGTAAGAGCAACGAACGCGACCGCGAGTTTAGATAGCACGGCGGTGGGTAAGGGCATTTGCTGAATGGCAGTCGACTTCATCTCCGTATACTTCCAGCGCCTATGCTCCTTTGTAAGCCCACTCCGGAAAGCGCGAGACTGGCAGAAATACCCATTCTTCATCCTTTACCAAGCTCCGCTCCGGCGCGCGGCTACACTGTGTTTTTTGCCAGTTCACCAGTCCTGCCGCTGAGGCTAGACTCTTCTCGGTTCCGGTGGCGCGGCCAGAGTAAGACTATAAAAAGCCAGAATGTCAGGAGATCACGAAATGTACTGCGCTCGGGCGGCTCTTTGTGGAGTCCTGTTGTTGGGAAGTGCGATCGGAGTTGCGCAGACGGTGGTTCGGATTGCGCCACCTCCGCCTGTCCGGGTGGGGGTAGTTGGAGTGGCGCCTGGACCTGGGTATGTCTGGGTTGGCGGATATCAGCGCTGGAACGGCTCGGGGTATGTATGGGTAGCCGGGCATTGGGTTCGTCCGCCGCGTGTGGGAGTAGTTTGGGTGTCGCCCCGTTGGGTTCAAAGTGGAGGTGGCTGGGTGTTTCATAAAGGATACTGGCGTTAGAAATCTGCCGCGTCTTCCCGTCCCAACTAGCCGGCCAGAGCGCAAGTCTTCTAAATAAACTGTCACTTCTGCCAGTATTGCTCCTGACAATGAAGCATCTAGCGTTCAAAGAAGTCTTGGGCGAAATGAAGCTGCCATTCCAAGGAGGAGGTCGGCAAATGAACGCTCTACCTACGCTCGACCTGCGTCCATTCCCAGTTCGTACGGCATTACTGGTTGGGGGAGATTCGCAGATTGAGGCACGACTGCGGAGTTGCCTCGAACCGAAAGCATGGGCGATCCAGCATGTATCGGACAACGCGGCAGCGCTCATCGTGGCCCTCAGAAAGAGCTTTGATTTAATTATTACCAGTGAAAAAACCACAGGAAAAGAGGACATCGAACTGCTGCGCAGAATGCGTCGCATACGTCCCCACACCCGCTTTATCATTTTGGCCGACGAAAGCACTCCAGCGGATGTAATCACCTCGATGCGCGAGCATGCCTTCAGCTATTTTTCCAGACCATTTTCCCTGGATGCTCTCGGCGTTATGATCCAGCATGCTATCGACGAACCCTGCTGGGATGATGGGATCGATGTGGTCTCAGCGACTCCGGAGTGGATTCGTATACGCGCGCGCTGCGACCTTAAGACGGCGGATCGAGTGCTGCAATTTTTTGACGAGATCGCCGAACTGCCGAATCCTGAAAGAACCTCGGTTGGAGCGGCCTTCCGCGAGATGTTGATGAACGCAATCGAGCACGGAGGACGCCTCGATCCAAATCAGCAAGTGGAGATTTCCTACATCCGTGCCCGTCATATGGTGACATGCCGCATCAGTGATTCGGGGGAAGGCTTTACCCTGGACGAGATTCCCCACGCGGCTATCGCCAATCCAGCCGAAGACCCGGTGCGCCACATGGAGTATCGCGAAGCCGCTGGCATGCGTCCCGGTGGTTTTGGTGTTCTCCTGGCGCAGCGGCTCGTCGATCAGTTGGTCTACAACGAACAGGGTAATGAGGTAATGCTGATCAAATATCTCGACCTTGAACCGCGAAAATAGAACCGCGAAAATAGCGAGCTTCGTCGCGGTTATTTGGCGGGCGTCTTGTTATTTTCCACTGAAAAGAAAAAGTAAACCGCAAGTCCTACAAAGTTTTCCTGTTTGTTCCCGTGTTTGCTCCCCGTGTCATTCTCGTGTTCATAGTATGGATTGAACTCCACATGCTTTCCGACAGGTAACAGGCAACCTGCATATTCGGTGGTGGTGCTCCATTTGTTGTACTGGCTCTCGTAGTAGGGCTCAAAGGCGACGTATGGAATCAGGTGATAAGAACGGATTGGGAATGTTCTTTCGAGCGTAAATTTATTTCGATAGCGCCAGTTGGCCTTGCCGCCCTTCCAGTCGAGGTCGGCGCGATTTCTATCGCTGATCAGAAACCCCCACTTCATAGGAAGGTGGGAGGTTGCAGACAGCAGCAAGCGATTGTCGAGCGGCTCATTCGGAGCCGTGATGTACCGGTATCCCGCTTCCAGCACCAGGGCTCTCGGTTTTGCGTCGTCCAGATCGAAAGTGGTAATTTTCTTGAGCCTCAGCAGCGGCTTAAGATACATCTGCACACTCGGACCACTCGTAATTTGAGTCGAGTCGCCGCCGTCGCGATCATCTTTCGTTTCGTTATACACACGAAACATTGAGCTGAGCTTAAGGTAAGTGTCAACCTCCGGCAGGAACTGAACCGATTGTGCGCTTACTGATGTGCAGGCAAACAGGAGGCAGAGCGCCAGCTTCAGCCAACGCCTCTGATTACGATATAGGACCGTCATCGGAAACGACATTCGCCGGTGTTCATCCATACTTTCAGGCTCGACGTTCGAGTCTAGCTGCCCGTCGAGAAACCGCAACCGTCAGTTCTGACAGGTGTGCGCCGAAAAGCTGTCTCGTACTTTGTTCATGAGTTCGCAAATCGCTATTTCTCGAACTCAAAAAATGCTGATCTCGGTCGAGTTCGCGTCCGGTAGCCGAAACTCGGAGGTAACCAATGAAGGCGCGTGTTCCGGGCTGCCTGACTGGATGAATCGCGGATACTATGCCGGGAGGCAATCATGCAGGTGGAAATGCAACCCATCATTGTTCCTCGTCCCGATCCGTTTTCTCCCTGTCCCGCCTGGCTGTTTTTTCTTCTTCTCGTAACCCTGACCGGAGTCTGCTCGGCACGAGAGCGGACAGACGTCATCCACTTCGCCAACGGCGACCGAGTAACCTGCGAGATCATGAGGCTCGAAAAGGGTTACTTGTACGTCAGACTCCCGTACGCGCAGGGAGAGACCGGACTGGACTGGTCCAAAGTCACCCGTGTCGAAAGCCCCCAGAGTTTTGTGGTTGCGGATAAAACGGGAAACCGCCACACGGGCACCCTGCAGAGGTTCATGGATGAAAGCGCCAAAGATGAATCGGGTGAATTGAAGGTGCAGGTCACAGGATCTTCCACCAGCCAGGTTATCCCCGCCAAGGACGTGGTTGAGATCGAGCAGACAGATGAAAACTTCTGGCAGAACCTCCACGGCGATCTCAACGCCGGCGTCAACTATGCCAAACAGCAAAACCGCACCCAATATAACTTTCAGTCAAATACGATCTTCCAACGGACGAAGTGGTCG
>Ga0206911_1128_pt1 | contig 17001 bp, 17 predicted proteins | sample Alteio_BWOrgHeat_74_FD_152956 | JGI IMG/M metagenome (GOLD analysis project Ga0206911, IMG submission 152956) | Enriched cells from forest soil in Barre Woods Harvard Forest LTER site, Petersham, Massachusetts, United States -... | ecosystem: Environmental > Terrestrial > Soil > Temperate forest >...
TGGTAAAATCGGGTGCAGCAATGAGCGGGGTCACCATCACCGATATGCTCGGCCAGGATGTCGTGGTACAGAAAGTGAACAACAAACAATCTGAGATCATTGACATATCAAACCTGGGGATAGGAGTTTATATCGTGCATGTATCTACTATCAATGGGGAGGGTACCGCGAGGATGATAATAAGCAGATGACATCAAATATATAAAACCAGAAAGCTAAAAGCGAGGTATAAGCCTCGCTTTTTTTATGCCTCATCTAAAGCCGGCAAGACTTTCCTGGTCACTGTAGTGAAAACGTCTGTGAGAAATCTGTCATAAAAGTATGAGCCAGCGTGCCATAAGGTACATTGCTTTGGTCGATGCCTGTAGTTTGAGCCTCTGTATAGGGATCGGCGATCACGTTTATAGCACTGGCACTGCCGTAGAATATCTTCTGAATATCTGCATTCAGAGTCAGCTGTGTACTACCGCTGCTACTGACAGTAAAAGATTTATTGACCTGTACAGTAGTATAATACGGAGCGGTGCCCACCAGATATTCGATAGGGTTTTGAGGAGTGGTGCGGGTGTCTGCGGCCCCCGTCAGTTCTACAAAAAGATAATTGAGTCCGGGACCCCAATACATGCCATTATTGGATGACTGAGGATTAGACGTGTCGGTGATAGTAGTAGGGTCGACATTGTCCTGTATGGAGTCTAGCCCTATGCTGAATTGTATACCCGTGTATGAACCCTCTACCTCTGATAGGGGGATATTCATGTCTGCCGAGTTGCCGGCGGAGAGATAGGCGAGAGATTTGACCTCTACCATGCTTCCGTCTGAGTGAATGAGTTTGATGTGCGACATATACAGCATCAGTGAACTGAAGTTGTAATACTTGCCATCTGGCGCCTGATAGGTTTTGTTGAGATATAGGTTGCTGGAGCCAAACATAGGATTGAACGCTAACTTGAATGACCGAACGGGCTTGTGACAGGATGCCAGAGCTATGAGGCTAACCAATAGAAATATGGTAATGGTCTTTCGCATTGCAATTATTTATAGTATAAATGTAATGATAATCAGGTATTGTTATCGGAAAAGACTTGTAAATATTGAGCTTTCAGATGGCAATTTTAGCCCTTTTCCGGCGTTTTAATATTGAAGGGCCGCATGAATCGGTTTTCAGTCAAAGGCCTCCTTTCTATATCAAAAAAGGCTAAAAGGCACAATAAAAATCCTATTAGGCGTTTATAGGGGACAAAAAATAAAAAACGCATGGTTCAACTTTCTACATCTGATCAATTATTACTTATGGCTTACGGAGAATTAAACAGCAAAGATGCCCGCTCACTACAGGAGCAGATACAAGCGGATGAAGCGCTGTCACAGGAATGGCACTCTATCCTTCGCCTCACAGGTCGCCTCGATAAGGTCATAGACTCACCGAGCGAGACCTCCCTGAGAATAGTACTCGAGCATAGTTATAAGACGGAGCATCTACAGGAGATATAGTCGGCTCAACCCCCAAACCCCCTAAAGGGGGCTTAAATACAGCAGCTATATAGTCCTCTTGAGGATGACAATACTTTTATCCCGTACATCTTATTTTTATACATTTAGGTTCAGGCTATCTATAGCTCCTCACCTAAATGTATTTTTTATGTCAGCACATCTCTTTCAACTCGCCAACCTCATAGCCATCGTGGGCTGGGTCATGCTGATAGGTTTTCCTACATGGAGGAATACCCCGAAAGGCATCCTGAATGGAATTATTATGATCCTTTGCTTTTTTTATTACTGCCTGGTAGCAGAATGGATGTACCACGGAGCTAAGGGAGGTTTTGATTCGCTGGCCAATGTCATGTTGCTTTTCACCAGTGAAAGGGCCGTGCTGGCGGGATGGATACATTACCTCGCCTTTGATCTGTTCGTGGGCCTGTGGATCACACTCGATGCACAGAAGATAGGCCTGAAGAGGTCTATACTCATTCCGGTTCAACTACTTATTTTTATGTTTGGCCCCATGGGTTTGGGGCTTTATATATTGATCAGGCGCAGGAAGACCGGCGAACTTATATCAGCACTCTGACTAAAAAAGTAGTTAAAAAGGATGATATTATATGTTGTAACATCTAATTGTTTTGTATCTTTGTATCCTAAAATCAAACAATATGAAAAAGACAATATTGCATAAAGCAAATACAAGGGGCCATGCTAACCACGGCTGGCTCGATGCGCATCATTCATTTAGTTTTGCCAACTATTATGATCCTACACGTGTCCACTTCGGCGCACTCAGGGTGCTCAACGATGATACAATAGCACCGGGCATGGGCTTCGGCAGGCACCCACATGACAATATGGAGATCATCACTATACCGCTGGAGGGCGCTATAGAGCACCAGGACAGCATGGGGCATAAGGAAGTGATACATAGCGGCGATATACAGGTCATGAGTGCAGGGACAGGCATAGCCCACAGCGAGTATAATGCTAACAAGGACAAGGCGCTCAAGCTGCTCCAGATATGGCTGATACCAAGAGCTGACAATGTCACACCTCGCTACGGACAGGCAACGCTGCGCCGTGAGGACAGGATCAATAAGCTACAGGAGATAGTTTCTCCAGGGCCAGCTGCAGAGGGCATATGGGTCCATCAGGATGCATGGTTCCATCTGGGTTCACTTCAGAAAGGATTTCAAACAGGCTATGAGTTTAAGAAAAAAGGGGATGGAGTATATGCTTTCGTCATAGATGGCAGTGTCACTATCAATGGAGTATCTCTCAATAAGCGGGATGCGCTGGGTATCTCTGATACTGATAAACTCACAATCACTGTAGACTCTGATGCTGAGCTGCTGCTGATAGAGGTGCCAATGATATAGTGAGATCGGGGAATCCGAGGCTTAATTGTCAAATAATTAATTTCTCTTATGGCTTGGGTATAAGCACTTTTTGGGGGTTTGAGGGCTTTTTGTATTTTGCCGTCAGAAATTTCCTAACCCTAAAAACATCAGAAATGGGATTTGTAAAAGAGTTTAAAGAGTTTGCCATGAAAGGCAATGTCATGGACCTCGCCGTGGGTGTGATCATTGGCGCCGCATTTGGCAAAATAGTAACTTCACTGGTCGAGGACCTGATCATGCCCGTGGTCAATCACCTGATCCCCGGTGGCACATGGCAGACCATTACCTTTCACGGACTCAAGATAGGGCATTTCGCAGGTACTGTATTAGACTTCCTGATCGTGGCCTTATCCGTTTTTCTGATGGTGAAGGGATTAAACTCACTGAAGAAAGAAGAGGCTGCTGCTCCTGCCGCGCCGGCTGAGACTACCACAGAGAAACTACTCACTGAGATACGCGACTCGCTGAAGAAATAATTTTCATTGACCTCTCCCCGGCCCTCTCCACAGGAGAGGGAGGAATACAAATGCTTTAAATGTTTTTAGTGTGTCAGTTTCCGAGCCAGCCTGATTGCATTAATACGAAAAACGTCATAGAATAGTGCGACCATTAAAATACCGGCGGGTATAAAGAAAGTATGATACTGCAGAATGCCAAATAAATACCCACCCAGTATCCCACCGAAAAAGAAGAAGAAAATGATGATCAATCGCAACCGGATCTTTCCTTTCAATTCGGTTTTGTCTGTGTCGTCCCTTTTGATCACGGCAGCCATTTCTACTCCCAGATCGGTAAACATACCAGTAAGGTGAGTGGTCCTCACTACTGAGCCTGATACCATGGATACAAGAGCATTCTGCATACCCATGGCAAAGAGCAAACTACCTGCAAAGAATTCCGTCTCGGCTATGGTACGATTGAAGTGATAACCATAGCCCGCTACCACTATCAGGATAATGATCTCCGCCAATATGGGTATGACATAGGAGTATTGCCTGTTATGAAAAATATTATTCACTATAAAGCTGGAAAGGAATGCACCGAAGAGAAACATAAACATCCATAGCCCTACTACTCTGGCAGTGGCGAAATCCTGCTGTACCATTTTTTCGGCCAGTAGGGCGACGTGGCCGGTCACATTGGTAGTCAGTACAGAGAATGCGAGAAACCCGGCGACATTCACAAATCCGGCAGTCATGCAGAGTAGCGCTGCCAGTCTGATATTATGCTGAGGTGTGCGGCTACTACCGGTATGACGAAACATAAAGAGCTTTTGATAAAAGTACTTCTCTTTTGACTCCCTTTTTCAGTCCATTATTCACAAATATTTGTGCCATGTCCGGGTTTGTTTTTTGAAACAACTAATCTCAGTATCACTAAAAAGCAAAAAGGCAACCAATGGCTGCCTTTTGCTTTTTAGTCTTTATCGAAAATATTATTCGCTTGTCTTTACAAATTTGGATGTCACAGCATCTTTGCCGGTTTGCAGGCTCATGAAGTAGATACCTGGAGACAGATTAGATATATCAATACCGAGTTTATTATCTCCACTGCTCAGATTGACGGTTTGGCTGTATGTGCTCTGACCGAGTATATTGCTTATACTCAGGTAGCAATCGTTAAACTGCTTGCTGCTGTTTACACTAAGTGTAATTTGATCTTTCGCAGGGTTAGGTGACACTGTAAGACCTGATAATACAGCCACATTATTGATACCAAGTGCAGTAGTATTTACTTTTTGTGTAACAGTTTCCGAGCAGCTGCCATTTGATACGATCAGCTGTACTGTGTATGAACCCGCAGCAGCATAAGTGTGAGTCGGGCTGGTAGCTGAAGAGGTCGCGCTGCCATCACCGAAATCCCAGGTGTATGATGTGGCATTAGTAGTGGCCGGAGTGAAGTTCACTGTAGGAGAACCTGTGCCTGAAGCAGTGAAGGTATATCCACCCGCGTCGAGCACATATACTGAGACAGGGGTGAGAGGCGATGTGCAGACAGGCTGCTGAAGCTGCCAGTCATAGAAGAAATAATAGCGTCCGGCAGCGGCTGCATTATTGCCTGTGATGGATACAGTACCATCAGTAGATGTGTATGGGAATACCGCCCCGGCAGTATTGCGGGTGAGGTTTGTCACTCCATTGAGGGCGAGCAGCATGTTCGTACCTATAGGGATAGAAAATCCAAGTGGTACGACCTGTTGTCCATTGGTCAGATTGATGGTCGCTGAGTCGAGGATATTGCCTGATGCATCCTCGAGAACAAAAAGCCTCGGACCTGCGCCTGAAGCGATCACCATCACTGAGTTGAGTGTCTGAGCAGCAGTGCAGTCAAAGTTCATACCGCGAAGCCCGCTGGTAGTATAAGCAGAATTAGCACCGAAAGCATCGTTGGCAGGGCCTGCTGACACTACATTAGGCGATACAACAGTCGCTACATAAAAAGTGATAGTGTTATTAAGCGGACCAGTGTTATAAGTGTTGTTGCCGGATTGCATCAGGTTAATACCTTGTGCATCCGAGTACCAGTTTATATTGCTGCCGGCGGCAGTGATGGCGGCTGACTGGCCGCTACAGATGGCCTGCGATGGAGCAGTAGGCGCACCGCCGGAAACCTGAACGGGCTGTGTGCTGATGAGGGAGTCCACACCACAGCTATTAGTGGCATAGAGTTTTACAGTGAAGCTGCCGTCAGTAGTATATGAGTGCAAAGGGCTGGCAGTGGTACTGGTAGCAGAGCCATCACCGAAATCCCATACATATGATGTTGCATTAGTGCTTGTATTGGCGAAAGATACGGCCTCAGGGAGGCTGCATGTAGGCGCCGGAGTGAAGTTGAAAGCGGCAGTAGCGGCTTGGGTCACAGAGACGGCTATGGCGGCGGAACCGATTACTCCTGAGCTATCCACCCTGACGGTGTATAGTGTAGTAGAGGAAGGTGTAGCGGTCGGATTCTGACAGGTAGTACAGCTCAGCCCCGTGGTAGGTGTCCATGAATAAGTAGCGCCTGCAGGCCCTTGTGCATTGAGGGTTGCTCCCGCACTGGATGTACAGATCGAAGGGCTGCTCGGCGTGAGCGTAATGGCGAAAGGCGCCAGAGGCTGTATGCCGATAAGTGCAGCGTCATTCTGTGAAGGGTTAAAACCGCCGTTTGCGGTCAGGAGGTTAGTCACAGAGAACCAACCATTGCTTACTCCGCCCCATCCCCAGTTCATATGCAGGTAGTCAAGCCCACTGGACTGAGGCTCGTAGCCATCCATGACCCATGTATGGCCTCCTTGTGTAGGATCATCTCCTTCATACTGCACTACACGGCCGGCATTGATCTCAGACTCCATGAGCGTGATCCAATCAGCTGTAGTATATGATGATAAATGCACTCCCTGCAGGGTAGTAGGATTATAGTAGAAGTTTGTAGCATAAACTGACTGGGAGCAAGGTCCTCCTCCGAAAGTCTCAGTAGTAAGCACAAATGCACCGCTTCCTGTAGAATCATAGTCCATATCGACTGCTACACCGAGTTCATACATCAGTGAGTCTACGGGGCTGTTGTTGGAGCTTACATTATTAGGCATAGCAGACCAATTTAGCTGCCTGGTCATATCAGTAGACAATGTCCCGTAGGTGACGCTGTAGCCCGAGCTCGTTGCATCATTATAGGAGTGAGTGCCGGTGCCCTTAGCAGGGTAGCTCCAGTACTTCATGATCTGCGCCATCGCTGTGGCCACACATCCTGTCACAGCTTTACTGCCGCTGGAGGTAGGAAGAGCAGCCGGAGGACATAGTGAGTTATAGTATGGATTCTGGTTCCATGTGGTGGTGAGAAGCGGGCCTACAGTAGAAGATCTGCTGGTCTGAGGGTTGATGCCCTGAGTATAGCTATTCCATAGGTTACGTATAGTAGCATCGGCCTGTATATGGTTAGTGATGGCATATTGTATTTTGGCTGATGAGCTTTTTATCCAGTCGTTTATGCCTGTGATACCTCTGTCATTGACATCAAAATAACTCTCAGTAGAGTAACCGATCACAGGGAGTACGTTGTCATCTCCGGCGACGATCACGAAACCTGGCATAGGAGAGGCATTGAATACATAAAAGTCTACGGTACCGTCAGTTTCAGTTTTTGTATAGCTAAGCTGCAGGGTGAAGGCAGAATTATTAGCTGCTGCTGACTTCATTTTAAAGAAGTTCTGGGCTAAAGTTAGTGCACTTTGCTGGCTGACAGCAGTGGCACTAAGGCGACCTGTCATGACCACGATAGCGATGGCGGAGAGTATGAGGACTTTTTTCATGAAATGCTTTTTATTAATGGTTTTTTAAAACGGGCATAAAGATAAAATGTTCTAACACTATATTAGCTTCTTTAATGTTAATTTCATTGTAGAAACAGGATGGCCATACTTGATAATCAGTGTATAATATACTATCCAAAATAGCGCAAAAAGAGTGCCATACCGACGTTTTTTGTGCCATTTTTTGGTAAAAAAAGCGAGCTTAAACAGTGGCAGGAGCTGCCGCGATACCACCCGGGCCGATATATCGGGCCTCGCCAAAGGCAAGGATGGGATAAAACACGATGGGGAGAAGCAATAATCCTACGGTAAATCCGCTGCTTTGGCCAAATGATTTAGCTAACTCTATGACTACAAGAACGGCGATGACGATATTGACGCCGGGGATGAAGAGCAATGCGACCCACCATGTTGGTTTCCCGACTATCTCCAGCATTACGATATAGTTATAGATAGGAACAATAGCAGCCCAACCGGGTTTGCCTGCTTTTGAGTATACTTTCCAATGGCATACAAGGACGAAAGCTATGACCATTCCCAAAAACATGCAGAAAATCATAAGAACTCCGGCAGCAGCGGCTAATAATCCCTGGTGATGTGATAATTCTTCCATGGTATATGTTTGTGAAGCCTAAAGGTAAGTAGTTGGGGAAAATGGCAAAATTTATTTTTGGCGTCTGTGTTTATAGCTAAGGGCTGAAAACAAAAAAGTGCTTGCTGGTGCAAACTATAAGATCACTTCGGAGAATCAGGAATAAGAATGTGTTTAGAGCCATTTGAAATTTGATTCCCATTAACTGCTAATGTTTGCTTGTAGTCATAATTGATGTCTCCGATGTGAATGAGCTTCCCTTCTTTTATATCAAGGACCATTATGAAGCTATAGTTCTGGTTTGTACCGGCAATACAATGGCAAAGAACAATGAACTTACCATGAGGAGTGTATCCAAAAACCCTATATGCGAAATCTATATCATGAGGATATGTAGAGCCATCGTCTGTAATTTGCATCTCAAGGCGATAAAAACTATCTTTCTGAGATTGTGTATACCAGTCTATATACCTGGATGTCTTGTTATCATATGGATAGTCCTTTAAATCTATGATCGTATCCCCTGACCAAAGCTTAAATAATGCTTTTGGAGAAATCGGGTCTCCATTATAGGTAAATTTATGAGTCTGGGCACTGCATGCCAGGCTCATACTAAAAAATGTCAATAGTAAACTCTTCCTGAAGTTCATTGATAATACATTCTTTATCTAAAGATAGAATAAAAACAAAAAAGTGCTTGCAGGGTGCAAACACTTTTGGATTTGTCATTTGTGCCAAGGGGATTCCTCCGCTTTAGCATGTTTATTTTTTAAGATGAAAAGCGTTCGGAATGACGCCTTAGTTGCTTGCGTTTATGAGTTCATCGAGACGAGGAATTCCTCATTGGTCTTGGTGCCTCTCATGTGCTGTAGCATGAACTGCATGGCCTCCTCGGGTTTCATGTCTGCTATATAGTTGCGGAGAACGTTCATACGTGCTGTGACCTCTTTGCCGAGGAGCAATTCATCCTTACGTGTGCTCGATGATACGATATCGATGGCAGGATAGATACGTTTGTTAGCGAGTTTACGGTCGAGGGTGAGCTCCATATTACCCGTACCTTTGAACTCCTCAAAGATCACTTCATCCATCCTCGAGCCGGTATCTATGAGAGCTGTAGCGATGATGGTCAGTGAGCCACCGAACTCCACCTTGCGCGCAGCGCCGAAGAATTGTTTAGGTTTCTGCATAGCATTGGCCTCGACACCACCGGAGAGTACTTTGCCGGATGATGGTGCGGTGGTATTGTGCGCACGGGCGAGACGGGTGATAGAGTCGAGCAGTATCACTACATCATGTCCGCACTCTACGAGGCGCTTGGCTTTCTGGAGTACTACTGCGGCGACCTTCACGTGCTTATCAGCGGGCTCATCAAAGGTAGAGGCGATGACCTCGGCCCTGACGCTACGCTCCATGTCAGTGACCTCCTCAGGACGCTCATCGATGAGCAGGACTATGAGGTATACCTCAGGGTGATTTGTCGCGATGGCGTTTGCGATGTCTTTCAGGATGGTGGTCTTACCGACCTTAGGCTGGGCTACGATCATAGCACGCTGGCCTTTGCCGATAGGAGTGAATAGGTCAATGATCCTCGTGCTGAGCCTGTCATGTGTAGTGGTCAGCGTTAGCCTTTCCTCAGGGAATAGCGGCGTGAGGTAGTCAAAGCCCACCCTGTCGCGGATATCATCCGGCAGGCGGCCATTGAGTGTGTCCACTTTCAACAGGGCGAAATATTTTTCACCGACCTTAGGAGGGCGGATGAAGCCCTTGACAGTATCACCTGTCTTGAGGCCGAATAGTTTGATCTGGGACGGCGATACATATATATCGTCCGGTGATGAGAGGTAGCTATAGTCAGATGAGCGTAGGAATCCATATCCATCGGGCATCATCTCCAGTACACCTTCACCCTCGATGATGGCATCGGTCTCTACACTGAATATCTCCTGTCCCTGGCGATTGCGCCAGTTGGTATTCTGAGCGCGCTCCTGCTGGGTCTCCTGCTGAGTCTCCTGGGGATTGCCACCCTGGTTTTCCTGCTGGCCTTCCTGCTGGTTTCCGTTTGAGTTTTCGTTATTGTTAGATGCCTGCTCCTGTCTGTTGCCTTCTTCATTGCCCGGCTCTCTTTGCTCAGCGGGTTTTTTAGGCTGCTCCTGCTTACGCTGCTCCTGCTGTTTGTGCATGTTATTCTGCGGGCGCGGAGGTGACTGCTGGCTGACGGGAGCTTCGCGTTTTTCTTCTTCCAGTTTGGCTATTTCGGCTGCAGTATTTGGGTCTTCTTTGAGTTCGGATTGTTTTTCCTCAGAGGGTTCCGTCTGGCCAGGTTTACCGGACTTGATGGGTTTGCGGGTGCGGGGGCTGCGGGCCTTTTCTGATATAGGCTTGTCGTCCTCGGCAGATACGTCTGCGGTGAGTGCCTGCGCATCGAGTATTTTGTGGATGAGGTCTTGTTTTTCGAGTTTTTGGGTACCTTTTAGTTTCAGGTTGTCAGCTATTTCCTTGAGTTCCGGGAGGATCATTTCGTTTAGCTGGAGGATGTCGTACATGAGGATATTTTAAAGTTTATAATGACGTGGAGATGCCGAAGATTTGAGGTGTAATGAAAACAACATTAATGTTGAGTCTGCTACTAAATAAAGTTCAATTGTTGATTTTGGAGGACTGCCTGCGCGTGAGTACGTGTGCGCAACGTGATACAATGTTAGTGAAAGTTTTTTAATCCGCAAATTTTTAGGGGGAAATTCGGTGAACGGGGTTTTAACAAAAGTGGGGATCGGAAAATCGGGAATCAGGAAATCCGGGGGAATACAAAATGAATTATGTCTCACAAAGGGGAAAGACGCGAAGAATACATTTTGAACCGCTAAGAACGCGGAGAGCGCAAAGGGTATATACCGCGAAGGGGGAGAGAGGCCAAGGGCATTGAAATTGGTTTAGTTTATTTATCTTTACTTTACTTAATTCTTTTTTATGTTTAAAGAGCATACCACAGAGAAGCTGATCGAATATATACAGACCTTACCGGACAAAGAACAGAAGTTTATTATAAAAACTCTGTCAACTACTAAAGTAAAGAAAGCCCGGAAAACTGGCTCTGTAAGAAAGGAGCAGGATATTTTAAATGGGATCAAAGAGGGTTTGCAGGAAATCAAAGAGTCAAAACGGACCGGGAAACCTTTGAAAACTTTAGATGAATTTCTGAATGAACTCTAAAGTAACAACCCGGCCAACAAAGCATTTTCAACGGGAATTTAAAAAGTTACTGAAAAAATACCCCTCACTGAAAATAGAGTTAGCTGCTCTTAGGGATATATTACAGGCCAAGCCCAAAACGGGCATACCTTTAGGGAACAACACTTACAAAATACGGTTGGCAATAAAAAGCAAGGGTAAGGGCAAGAGCGGAGGTGCGAGGGTTGTTTCGCTTGTTGAGACCGAACTGATCGCAAAGATCGAAAACACAATGGTAACACTACTTACTATTTATGACAAATCGGAAGTAGCTTCCGTCAGCTCCGAAAAAATCCTTGCCTTGATAAGAGATATGGAATTGGAGTAAGCCATTAGTAAGCACAAAATACAGTTTAACCGCAGAGACGCGGAGAAAATCATCTCTCGCAAAAGCGCAAAAAATAAAAAATGCCGTATGTCTCACAAAGGGGAAAGACGCGAAGAATACATTTTAACTGCAAAGAGCGCGGAGCGCGCAAAGGGAAATAAAATCGTCGTCATTCCGATAGATTTTCAAAATGCAAAATAAACATGATAAATCTGAGGAATCTCCCTGTGCATTTGACTACGTAGTACACGAGGGGATTCCTCAAAAATGGAATATTCATTTTCTAAGATGAATTTTTATCGGAATGACGATGCGTTTCGGTGTTGTCGCTTACTTCAAAACTGTAAACCTGATCGTGCCGCTGGCGGCTGCCGTGTGAACTACCAGGGCATACGCTCCGGCGGCAGAACCTGACATGGAGATCGGTATACTCTCAGCGCTGATAATATCCTGCTGTATCAGTCGTCCGAGCATGTCATAGATAGTATAGGTGCTGCCGATGGCCTGTGGTGCATCTAGGATGAATGAGCCATTGTTGGGATTGGGGTAGAGGCGGATGCCGGATGGCTCTGTGGTCTCTGAGATGCCGTTTTCACATTTAGAAGAGGGCAGACAGCTTGTATCAGGTACAAACTTCCACATATCACTGTGATACTCATAACTAAACGGAGATCCTCCCCATATCCATATAACTCCTGAACCATCCACCCACATACATTCACCTGTTCTGGATGGTGGTAGGTTGGTGGCGGAGGGCTGACCTATAGTGCCATAATTTCCCGTGCTATTAACAGTACTATCCCCACTTACCCATGTCCATTGATCAGTTTGGGCATTAAAAACCCATAGATCATTAAATGTATTGTAATTAATGTCTTGCCCCCCGAAAGTCCAGAATATATCAGTGCATGCATTCATCTGAGCAGTTCTGTTTTCATATCTGCCGCCGGGTTTGATACCACTGCCGGGGATACAGGTCTGTAGATAAAGTCCGGTGCTATTCGGGGTAGTATCCCCTCCAATCCAGGTCCATCTGTTGTTTGATGTGTTGTATTTCCATACATCACTATACACACCACTACCTGATGATACATACCCGCATCCAGAAAAAATGTAAAAATTATCATTCGCATCTTGCCAGTGGGTATAACTAAAACGCGAAGAAGGCAGGTTTGAGGCTGCCTCTACATTTAGGGTACCAAAATTTCCTGTCTTGTTTGAAGTGCTGTCTCCACTCATCCAGGTCCACATATTGGTATTAATGTCAAACATCCACATATCATTCCACAAATCATCGTATAGTCCAAACCTGTTATTTTCTCCGCCAAAAGTCCATAAGGTACCATCAAATTTGACCCATGCCGTGTTACATTCAGATCTTCCTCCGGGGGTGTTTCCTATAGCGGGTACCTGCAGTGTTCCATATTGAGGAGCCGTCCCTACTGTGTCTGTACCTGCCATCCATGTCCATTCATTTGTAGTTATATCATACATCCATAAGTCATTTAGGAATACTCCACCAACACCATTCACGTCATGTCCCATACCGCCATTCAGCCACAATCTACCTTGTTGATCAGTCCATGTCCGCCCACCCCAACTGCGTGCACCGGGAATATTGTTAGGCCCAGGTATTCCTTTCGTACCATAAACTCCTGCCCCACCCTGTGTGATAGGTCCATTGACCCAAGTCCAGGTATTTGCAGTAGGACTATATTTCCAAAGGTCGTTTCTTTCACCTGCACTACTTACCCCGCCAAAAATCCAAAAATTGCCGATCAGGTCTGTCCATTGAGCAGCCGAGTACCTGCCATCAGGATAGTTAGCGCTATTAGTTACTCCAATTGTGCCGATATTGCCGGGGCCATTGAGAGTATCTGATCCCTTCACCCATGTCCATATCCCACCCTGCGCATGGCAGAGCAGATGGGTGGTAATGAACAGGGTAAGTAAAATTGCTTTTCTCATCAGGTTATTTGCGGTACTCCCTTTCTTCTTCCTCTTCGTGGCCTTTTAGTTTTTCGAGTACTTTTCCTGTTCGGTCTATCTTGTATCTCTCGCGGCCTATCAGCACCTCTGCTGTGCAGTCGGGACGGAAGGCTGATGCTACATCATACTGCATGGGCAGGATGGTTTTACCATTAGCATCTATATAGCCCCATTTGCCATTGCTGCGGACTGCTGCTGCTCCATTATGAAAACTCATGGCCTTGTCATACTGTGCAGGTATCACAAAAGCGCCGGAGGTATTGATGAAGCCGGTTTTGCCGTCCTGCGTGACGAGGGCCAGACCATTACTGAACTGCTCTGCATAGTCGAAAGCGGGCTGAATGATAAAAGCGCCTTTAGTATTGATGAAGCCATATTTTTTATTGAGCATGACGAATGCAATGCCATTCACAAAAAGGCATGCATCATCATACAGAAATGGAATGGCGACCTCGCCCTTGGCATTGATATAGCCGCGCTTGCCGCCCTGCATCACGATGGCGTATCCCTCGCTGAATTCGCTCCCTGCGACATATTCGGGTTGGACGATCACAACGCCGGTGGCATCCTTGTAGCCTACTTTGGCATTCTGGTAAAAGCGGATGAGATTGGTGCTCTGCCCGAAAGAAGCTAATGCAAAAAGGCAAAACAGGAGTAGCGCATAGGTTTGTTTCATAAAAATCGGGCACTTATTCTTGAAACATAAAGGAAGTGAAAATGGAGGGCAATAACAAATGAAAGTGATTTTACCCCCAAACCCCCTTTAGGGCAATGCCATTAAGTTAAGGAATGGGGTAAATAAGGAGTTACAATAGTAATTTTGGAGTGTCACCGCCAAAAAACCATGTAACTCCTATGTTGGAAGCAAATTTAAAAATCATTGAGGAATTAAGACTATTTGTTAGCCTGGTTAAAGAAGAGCCGGAAGTGCTTTCTGTTTTTAGCATCGTAAGAAATGCTTTTATCCGAACCCGTAAACTTCCATTTGAAAAGCTTGTTCTTTTAATAGCTAAGCTTTGTAAGAAAACGCTCAGTGCAGAGATCGATGATTTTTTTGAGGAGCTATCCGATTCTTCATCTTGCTCTGTCAGTGCTTTTGCACAAGGGAGAATGAAACTGCATCCGGCCTTTTTTCTGCTTTGGAATCAATTGCTGACACGCTGCTTTTACTATTATCATAAAGACCAAGTCAAGCGTTGGAAGGGCTATAGGATTGTCGCCGGCGATGGTTCTAATATAAGTTTGGTCAATACACCTGAACTTCACAGGTATTTTGGCGGACAAGCCAACCAACTCGTTAGTTTTGTACAGGCGAAAGCATTCTATTGTTATGATGTGCTGAATGAAATAATACTATTCCCCCAGATCCGGCCTTATCGCTTTGGCGAACTCATGATGGCTTATAACAACATCTGCAATCTGGAGGATGATATGCTAATGATCTATGACAGATTATATTGTAATTACAAGATGATAGCTCTACATCTATGGCAGGAAAAGGAAATCAAGTTTGTTATCAGAGGAAATGAAAGCCAGTTATTTGTACAGGAATTTATAGCAGGTGGCCAAACGAATAAAATAGTATATATGAAGCCTACGCGATATGCAATAAAGGGCCTGATGGAACATGGCTATAAAATTGACAATAATACTCTTTTGAAGGTTCGGCTGGTAAAAGTAAGCCTGGAAAACTCTGTCGAAGTACTAATAACCAATCTATGGGAAGAGGAGGGCTACGCTACCTCAGAATTTAAAGACCTATACTTTAAGCGATGGGGCATAGAAACCAATATTGGCCATCAGAAGAACATTCTTCGTCTGGAATCATTCAGTGGTCTTACGGCACGATCAGTGGAGCAAGATTTTTTTGCTACTGCTTTTATTGCAAATCTTCATGCAATACTCATTAAAGAATCTCAAGCTATTGTAGATGAAGCATATACAAAACGCAAGTATCCAGTAAAAATCAATAAAAACAAATCTTTCGGGAAACTCAGAAAATATATAGTAGCCTTGTTTATTGACCTAAACCCAAAAAATATCTTACTGCTATTAAATGCATACTTTATTAGAGACCCTATCATTATCCGAAAGGGGCGTTATTTTAAAAGAAGGGTTAAAAACAAACAATTTAAAAGCAAACACAAAACCTATATGAACTACAAACCAGCATTCTAGGGAATCCTTAACTTAATGGCATTGCCCTAAAGGGGGCTTAAACAGCCATAGCGGATTTTGTATTAAAGCCCCTTTAGGGGGTTTGGGGGTGCATTGTCACATTCGCATCAAATAATGAGTTGAACTTTTCACAATTTGGTAACATTGGAAGTGAGCATAATTATTGTTTATGTTTATTTGTATTTTATTGATTATAAATTATTTATTTAAATACAAAACTTCTCCTTCCGTTGGGAAATTGAAACCGGGGATTCTTAACATTGGAATACATCCTCACCCTGCCCTCTCCGAAGGAGAGGGTTAACAGTCGCCTCCCCCCTTTTTATAGTGTCCAAAACAAACGGCCCCTAAATCTCCAAATGGGACTTTAATACAAACGCAAAAGGATGTTTGTATTGGCTGTTAAAGTCCCCTTTGGGGATTTGGGGCCTGATTTTAGGATTTGATTTTAAAATTTGCTATATTTATATTTTATATTCTAAAAATGCTAGTATTAATTACTAAAAAGTTAAATGATACCCTCCTTCTTCCGGCTCTGTTAAATTTAATTAACTTCGCCCTTCCTTTTTTAAGCAAACACTATTATTGTCCACTTTTTATGAAAAGCAAACTAAACACATTTATGATTCGTAAAGCCATACTTTCTTCTATCGTCCTATTGTCGTTTTCGTCCTTCGCACAGAAGGTGGAAAAGAGCGCTGTTATCTTTTCGGTAGCAGGCGAGCCGGTCACCGTAGGTGAGTTTGAATACGTCTACACTAAGAACAACATTAATAACCAGGCAGACTACAGCGAGAAGTCACTCAGCGACTATCTGAACCTGTATGAGAACTTTCGCCTGAAGGTCAAAGAGGCTGAGGCTATGAAACTGGATACGATCTCCAGCCTGAGAACTGAACTGGAGGGCTACCGCAAGCAACTGGCCAAGTCCTACCTGACGGACAAAGAGATCACCGACAAACTGATACAGGAGGCGTATGACCGCTCTAAGCAAGAGGTCAACGTAAGCCATATCCTCGTAGGCTGCGATGAAAGCGCAAACCCTGCCGATACACTGGCGGCATATAAGAAGGCACTGGAGTATCGCGCCCGTATGGAGAAGGGTGAAGATTTCGCTAAGCTGGCCAAAGAAAGCGCAGATAAATTTAAAGGGGACCCTTCTGCAAAAGACAACGGCGGACTGATCGGCTGGTTCACAGTATTTCAGACGGTATATCCGTTTGAGAATGCCGCCTACACTCTGAAACCCGGACAGATATCAGGACCGGTACGCACACAGTTCGGCTACCATATCGTGAAGCTGAATAATGTACGCCCTGCACAAGGAGAGATACATGTGTCGCACATACTGATAAAATTTGGCGAGAAGGCAACCGATGCTGATAAAGAGAAGGTGAAAAGCAGAATAGACTCTGTCTATAACCTGATCACTCAGGGTAAACTGACCTGGGAAAATGCGGTAACGTCATTCTCCGATGACCGCACATCTAAAGGTAAAAAAGGC
>Ga0206911_1026_pt2 | contig 16931 bp, 17 predicted proteins | sample Alteio_BWOrgHeat_74_FD_152956 | JGI IMG/M metagenome (GOLD analysis project Ga0206911, IMG submission 152956) | Enriched cells from forest soil in Barre Woods Harvard Forest LTER site, Petersham, Massachusetts, United States -... | ecosystem: Environmental > Terrestrial > Soil > Temperate forest >...
ATTAATAAACCACTGAATGGATCCGCGATGCTCGCAAATGATAGAAACGACTTAAATATCATTATAAAATTGCATTTTTTATTTCACCAAGAGGACCTCTAAAGATTCCAATTAGCTGTAGCACATTTATTATTACAATTAATAAACCATTAAATGAATCCGTGATGCTCGCAAATGATAGAAACGACTTAAATATCATTATAAAATTGCATTTTTTATTTCACCAAGAGGATCTCTAAAGATTCCAATTAGCTATAGCACATTTATTATTACAATTAATAAACCACTGAATGGATCCGCGATGCTCGCAAATGATAGAAACGACTTAAATATCATTATAAAATTGCATTTTTTATTTCACCAAGAGGATCTCTAAAGATTCCAATTAGCTATAGCACATTTATTATTACAATTAATAAACCACTGAATGGATCCGCGATGCTCGCAAATGATAGAAACGACTTAAATATCATTATAAAATTGCATTTTTTATTTCACCAAGAGGATCTCTAAAGATTCCAATTAGCTATAGCACATTTATTATTACAATTAATAAACCACTGAATGGATCCGCGATGCTCGCAAATGATAGAAACGACTTAAATATCATTATAAAATTGCATTTTTTATTTCACCAAGAGGACCTCTAAAGATTCCAATTAGCTGTAGCACATTTATTATTACAATTAATAAACCACTGAATGGATCCGCGATGCTCGCAAATGATAGAATCTGCTTAAATATCATTATAAAATTGCATCTTTTGTTTCATCAAGAGGACTTCTAAAGATTCCAATTAGCTGTAGCACATTTATTACTACAATTAATAAATCATTAAATGAATCCGTGATGCTCGCAAATGATAGAAACGACTTAAATATCATTATAAAATTGCATCTTTTGTTTCACCAAGAGGACCTCTAAAGATTCCAATTAGCTATCGCACATTTATTACTACAATTAATAAACCACTTGATGGATCGACGATGCTCGCAAATGATAGAATTAGTTTAAAAACTACAAATTTGAAAGATAAAATGATGTTTGTATAAATAATTAAGTTTAAATAAAAATATTTAAATAGATAATATATATAATATGCTATATACTTGTGATGTATGTAACTATAAAACAGAGAGAGCAAATAATCTTGTAATACACAATAAATCAAAAAAACATTTAAAAAATGCAGGAATAAATACTAATTTTGTTTGCGAAAATTGTGGTAAAGAATATAAACAAAAAGCAAGTCTGTATAAACATAAAAAACATGATAACTGCAAGCCTAAAAATAAATTATTAGATGCAAATGTAGGAAAAGATAATAAAAATAATAATGATCATGATAAATTATTAAATATACTTGAAGAAAAAGATAATATAATTGAAGAAAAAGATAAGATTATTAAAATAATGAGTGACCGAGAAAGAGAATCATTTGTTAATGCATTGAAAGAAAAAGACAAAATAATACAAGAAACAAAAAATGAAGTAAAACTAAAAGAAAGAGCAATAAAATATATTGCTGGTCAATATGTTGATTCTAATAAAAATTATCAACAAACATTCAACTTTGTTGCCAAAACTTTTGTACCGCCTGTAATTGGTTTGGAGCAACCACTTGATTATAATGTTTTACATGATAAAAAAAATAAACTTAAACTTTTTGAAACACTCGCATATGAATATGAAAAAAAAAATCTTGTGCATTATTTTTCTGATCGTCTCGTTGATTTTTATAAAACTGATGATTATAAAACATGTTGTGTTTATACAACAGATGTAGAGAGGGCGACATTTATGATTACTGTATATGATGAAATATATGATCCAGATAGTAATCAGGAAAGAATTACAAAATGGAAAAAAGATAAAAGAGGACTTATATTCGGTAAAATGAGTTTAGGTAAATTATTTGAATTTCTATGTGATTATTTAAAAAAAATAATAGAAGAAAATCATGAAACAGTTACAAAGATGACAAATAAGATTGGAGCACAAAATTGTGATAAATTAATCAAAGCAACTACTACAGCATCAGATATACGTAAGAAAATGTTAGATCCACAATTTACACAACAAATAATACATAATGCCAGTCCAAGATTTGTGTTCAATAGAGAAGATTATGAAGATAAACTATTAACATATGGATAAAAATTTTTATGTAAATTCCAAATTATAAATCATTTTATCGAAATTATTGATAAAATCATCTATTTTACCAATAATAATCCCACCATCCTCCTTTTCAAATCTATAAACATAATTGAAATATTTATCATTCTCATTACAATTTATTAACCAATAGCTACCATGATATTTCATAAAAGGTATCAAATTTATCAACTTACTTTCATATTTTGTGTTGTTTAAATCAACAATTTCTACAGAGCAACAGGTCCAACATAATTGTGTATCTTTTTTTTTAAATTTACAAAATTCTTTTTTACAATTAGTGCATAACGGTGATTGTATAAAATTATGTTTTGATTTGTATTCTTCAGATAATTCATTATAGCATTCATTACAATAATCTAAATTGCAACAACTAAAATCTAATACATTATTAGAACATCTATCAGAACAACTATAAATTTTTTCATTTAGATGAGATTTACGTGTTGCCATATCATAAGTTAAAAAATAATCATGACATTTAGCACAACGATCATGATGTGTTATAACTTGTGCTTCATAATAGTTTTCTGATTCAATGGACATAATTTTTTTTAAATGTTCACAATTGAATCCAATTTCTAATATATTTCCAATGTCCACCTTGATCAATTGTCTATATGCAAATTTTCCCAGTAATGGAATTGTATATGCAACAATATTGGCAACATTATATATTTTTTGTTTAATCAATATATTTGCCAAATCAACAGCATTTGGTATTGTTCTATCATAAAAAGTAATTGAACAAATATCCCAATCATATACATTTTTATGTTTTTGAACCTTTTTAAAAATTTGTTTTTTTAGTAATTTATTTATTGTTTGTAAATTAAATATATCTTCTGTGTCAATAAAAGATACAATTAAAACAAATGTATCCAAATGCAATTTATTTAACATATCAATATTTTAAAAGTGTATTTATTTGCATTGATAAACAAATAAATAATATTTCAACTTTTAAAGAAATGACTTTAGCTCATGAGTAATAATAGACAAATCATGTATTCCTAATTTTTTTTCCAATAATACAACAATATCTAAATATTTTTCATAACCATTTTTACCAATAACTCTCTCTTCTTCCTTCTCAAATATTTCACCGAGTTCCATGTAATCCTTTTTTGATAACAAATTTTTAAAATCCTGGAATATGACTGTATCTTCACGTGACTCGTGGTATCTGTACATCTTAACAAACAATCTGATATAATTTGCCAACTTTATTTTTTGTTCATTATTAAGTAATTCCATGTGCGATAATTTTATAATGTTATTAGTAAATATTCTTCCGATTTGATGTTGTTTATACAATTCATCAACCAAGTGAATATCTTTACCATATTTTTTTAATAATGGAAAAACATAATTCTCTTCAGTTTTTTCGTGATAATTTTCTATAAATGTTTTAATTACAATTGCTGCATAATATATAATTTTTATATCTAGTGGATGATTATTATTTATTTTATTAACACATTCATCATAAATAATCAATACTCTATTCAACAAGCCATGTTCTCTCATTAAATCTTCAATTGGTGTTGTTTCCATTTATATTATGAGAGTATATATTTAATAATGATTTTCAATACATTCAATTCTGCTATACCACCACTGAAACACAATGAAAAAACATTATCATGTTCTCCTACTAACTTATCAAAATATATTTTATATAATTTTAATATTTTATTTACAACAATAATGTAATCATCCTTATCAAAAGATCTTATTAGGTCATAATATTTGTCCTGTTGTATATACTTTAAAATTGTATTACAGTGAAAATTTAAATCATAAGAATTATCTACTAATACCATACGTATAACTTCTTTATTTTCCGATCTAAATACATAATCAATAGCTGACATTGAATTTTTATCACATATATTTAAATTACATTTTGCCTCAATTAACTCTTTAGTTATGTGGTACATTTTTTGGTCAATTGAATACATTAAAGCAGTTTTTCCATTTGTATCTTGAATATCTAATTTTTCTTCCCCTATATTGATAAAATATTTGGCAAGTATATAATCATGTTTAATAATTGCAGTAATTATTTTGGACATAATATGTTATAAAAAGTTGATAGGATATATAGCAGATCAATTTATAAGATATTTTCAATTTTTCTCCAGTTAACAAAAAAATTGAACATGCCAAATAATTAATGAATCTAATATGGTATAATATTGATCGTATACTTGCACATCTATTATGGTGTTCAAATGTTGTGGATGCATACTCCGTCAGCGGACAATTTCTAGGATTCTACTATTACCATTTTTAATGTTATGTGCGATGCCCTATCTTCCTTATAATGAAGTAAATATATTTGTTACTCCATTTTATATTGTTCCAGTATTTTTTGTAACCTCGCTACTATTATTTCATTCCATTCCACAGGCTACAGATTATATTTATAGCAAAAATATAAAATTTAGTGATTTGATTGACAGTAATGAAATTCAACAAGAAGCCAAAGAAAGGTATATTCGATATCATCGTATTATGATGGTAATTCTTTTGTCAATCACAATTTCCGTTATTGTCTATTATTATGAATTTATATACAAATTGCGAGACAGAGGATTATTCGAAATGTTTGCAGTTATACGAGGGTTTATTATCCAAATTTATTTAGATGTACAAAAGAAGGCAGCTGAAATATTAAAAACTATTTTATATAAAAAAAAGGAATATCATATTAAGAAACGTAGTAGTATTGCTCTAGAATCAGTTAAAACAGATTCTTCAAAAGAAATGAAACAAAATGAAAATAAATTAGATAAAACTCCTGGTTCAAATGATGGAGTTACTACTACATCTGTAAAATTAATTGTGCCAAACAATGAGCAATCCTAATTACAGTTAATACATTTAATATTTTTTTTGTAACATTTAATATGAAAATAATGACCACATGGTAATAATGTAATGTTTGCATGTTCATTAAATTGTTTTGTACAAATATCACACTGGGTTGTATTTTTTTGAGTACATAATTTTTGTATAATATCATATGTTAATATTGGTTCTGTATATGATTCTTTTTTTATTTCACATAAATTTCCAAAAAATAACCAACCAAAAAACATAACAGTGAATAAACATAATATTAAAATACCAATTAGAACCATAATGTACAATGGATTTTCAGAAGTGAGACATGTGCGATAATAACAATGAACGCCAAATGACGAACCTAATAATATCAATGATATGATCGATAGTGGTATCATCAACCACAAATATAATCGATAGCGATCCCAAGTATTTTCATCATGATCAGCCAAATTCATTGAAAATAATCCCATGTCAATATTGTATACAAATGATGATCCAATCAGAAATAGTGCTAAAATACAAATATTATATCCAATTGTTAGCCTTGCTACTGATATATCGGTTGCTGATATATTGAGCGCATCATTATATTGTTGGTCAGTATATTTAATCAGTAAGGATAATGTTATGATTGAATAAATAAACAATATAATATATAAAATCTTAGATATTGACATTTTATTATATAAAGTAAATTGGTATTGACAGATTATAAAACATCAGAATTTCAATTTTTAATAGCAATTGCAACTGATTGACATTTCGGACATGATTGTTTTGTCTCTCTCCATTTATCAATACATGCTAAATGGTAGTAATGAGAACAATTTAATACTTTTAAATTATCATCCTGGATAAAATTTTGTACACAGATTGCACATGACGTTTCATGAGTATATTTTTTAATTTGTGTTATTTGTGTGTATGGTAAAGTAATATTTTTGTTATTTATTTCCGTTTTATGTTCATCAGTTGTTATTTGGGATTTAGGTTCATAATTTATTAAATAATTATATATTTTGTTGATCTGTTTATCTAATATGTTTTCACTATTTCCACATATAAAACATTTTAAACAACTAATTATTATTGTTGTAACGATTATTGCTATTATTGAACTAATCAAAAAAAATCCAATTAATACCATAGCATACAGAGGTGTTTTTATTTGAAAACATACACCATCGACACAGTGTGAGATTAATGAAATTATAAAAAATGGTAGTGATACAACACATCCAAGAAACACAAAAATTAATAAGATGGATTGTCTTAAATCAGATCGCTTATATAATCCACTTCCGACATCATATATATATTTTATACCCATAATTGATGCCATTAATATGCTTATGTTATATGCTATGACAGGTCCTGCATATGTTGAATTATTATCATATTCTTTTTTGGAATATGTTATGAGAAAAGCAAGTGTTACTATTGAATTTATACTTAATAGAGTAATATAAGTATGCCAAAGCTTGATCATTTTAATAAGATTCATTTAATAAATATACAGGATTCAATAATATTTCTTTATCAATTTTTCGTGATAACTTTCGGCTTATATCTTTTTAATTGCATCTGTTGTGCCAATAATTTTCTATCTTCAATAAATTTTTCATATTTTACAATTGATAAAAACCCATGGTTTTGCATAACATAAAGTTCAGGAAGTCTGACATTATGCCATTCAATAGCATCAATAACATTATCTGGTTCAAATGGCACTGAGGGGAGCGATTGTATGTAAGTAGTGATAATCTTTTCTGACGTAGTAGCTGCCCTGTTACATAGAGTTTCTTTTTGGTCTTTTTCCAAATATATCTTCAAAGTATGTTCATCAGATGTTAATTCTACCATATGTTCATTATAACTTCTATAATTTGAATTTGAATGGAAGCCTTTTTGTTGTATTTTATTTAATGTGATTATACGTTTATTATGCCATACAATAGCATCATTAACATTATCAGGTTCAATTGGAATAGTTGATGTGCTACGTAATTTATTTAAATCGACAATAGTTTGTTCTTTAATGTAATTGTATGATTCCATTTAATTGATGAATAAAATATATTATAATTATATTGTGATATTTCATATTTCATTTTTTTCGATCTTTCTTCGACTAAGAAAGATTAAAAAGAAAAGTGTAAAGTTATGATTTTATACTAATTACATCATCATAATATTATGACTACGGAATCAAAAAATGTCAGTGCTTCTGCTACGTCCGATCTTGTATCATTATTAAAAAGTTTGTATCAGAAATTAAAGACAGTGTCTTATCCAGTTAAGAAAGTATGTGAGATTATTGATGATGTTAAAAAAATTTCCCTCTGTTTCTACTGAATATGTAACTCACAGACCAATAGGTTTTACTGATACAAGCATATTGTTAGATTTTAAAGAAACAGATATTAAATTATCCATTGCCACAAGTCCAGAGACAGCGGGTCCGGCATTTTGTGAAACAGCATTGATATCAAAAGAGAAAAAAGAGGTGGTTTATATAGGAAAATTAGGTTATGGTGATGTAATACGTCATGACACTGAAGAAGAATTTAGTGAAAATCTCAAAATGTTATTTGGAAAAGGTTCCACTTTATAAATTTTATTTATAAAGAAATTATGTCATTTGCAAAACTCTTTCATACAAATATTTTCTAATTTTTTCATATTCATCCTTCATTTCATTATAAGGAATATGTTTGTGTTGTGATGTAACATGATATTTTTCCTGATGTAATATAGCATCTTTTTCTGTATATTATTTAAAATTACAATCTATACAATACAATGGTTCCATTAATTATTATTGTTTATATTGATACAAATGATAGATAAAAATATAATTTATTCAATTTTATTTTCAGACTATAAATATAATGTCATGTGTATGGAATGGCATCATTTCTGCATTGAAACTCAATATGCGACCGTTAGATCTTTTACAATTAGTTCAAGAAAAAAATATAGAGACAGTTGATGTTGTATGGAATAATCAGGAATTAACAAAACAAAATTATACAGAAAACATGGAAAGGATAAAATCAATATCACCACGAGAAATATCATGTGGATATGATTGTTCTTCATGTGATCCATTATTATTACTAATTGCACAAATATTCAATGTGTCAATTATTCATAATTATAATAATGTAATTATTAATTATACCAATAAAAAATATCCGTATAATAAAATTAATGTAGCATCCAATAATAATCATTTTTGGAATCATTAATAAATAAAATTTATGTGGGTCCTACCTTCTTTCGCCCCTTCTTTTTCTTTTTGTCATTGAGCCTCGTATTAAAATAGAAAAGCCCCTTAACTTTTGAAAATCGGAGATACTTGTCCAATATTTTCATAATTTGGGAAGGATCGCCGGGAATGATCTTCTTTTTAATGATGTCATCGACAATTTTGACAATTCCTTCTTTGTTAAAATCAAATCCATGGTACATGGTGGAAAGGTACTCCTTAATTAGTTTATTATCAGTGTTTTTACCCATTTATACTATTAAATGCGCTAATAAAATTCTTAACCAACTCTACTATAAATTCTATAGTAATGGAACCTTTAAACTCTTTAATATTCAACTTTTCTTCAACTGAATACTTTTTATATATAATACATTAATCATTTAATATCTTATCACAAGTGTAATTAGATACATTAGTAGCAACCATTTCATTAAAATAATATTCACCCATCAATAAATATTTTTGTGAGATTAATTTTTTTGCAAGTGATAATTGTGTAATATTAGCAAGATTTGCTGGAGTTGGTAAAGCGATAGTTGCTATTAGGTAATTAATATCTCCCAACTTATTTTTATAGTAAGATCTATCAGTTATAAAGTCATTAGAAATATATTTTAAACATTTTTTATTTAGATTAGCTTTGTCAATACCCGGTAAATTTATGACTGGTGGAATATATGGATTTACCGGATTCGATGGATTTGATGGATTTGATGGATTGTTACCCAATTGATTTTGTAATTCTTCAATTTTATTATTTGCATCATTCAAATTATTTTGTAATTTTTTTACTAATCGTTGATTATTTCCAAGAATTTCAAGTAATTTTGGAACATAATTTATTATTTGTTTTTCATCCATACGAGAAATTTGATTATTTAGTTCAGAACAGCTATTATCCATTAATTATCTGTATATATAAATGCAGAAGAATATTTTATTTTATTATTATATTTATATATATATAATGGAATCAAAACTTGATAAATATTTTAAAAAGATGCAATTATGCACTAACGAACAAAAATACAATTTTTATATGTCAAAAATTAATTATTATAAAAAAATACAAGATTCAAAACAAAAAGGGGGAGGAGTAAAATATAACTTAAGTGATAATATAGAATCACAAATAAATGACATTATAAATGGCAAGTATACATTAATTACGGATACTGATTTAATTCAAAAAATTAATTATGACCCAAAAAACTGTGAAGCTGATTTTTTTAGCGGACAAAATGAAGATCAGGTGATTGAATATAAAGATGGATACAGATTAAATTGTTTTAGTAAAATTGTTGGTGTTGATCCGGACGCACAAATAAAGGAGCAAACATATATATTTAAAAAAAGTTTTTCTTTAACGCTAACAGATATTTATATGCAAAAAGGATTGTCCGAGGATAATCTAAGGACATCAACTAACTATGTTTATTTTTTATTATATAATGGTCTAAATACATACTTGTCAAATATAATTAAGGCACAAAAATATGGACCAAACACAGAATTTTTATATAAAAATATTTATTTCTTATACAAAGGAGGTAATACAACACGTATGATTTTAAGATCGTTTGTTGAAACATCTAAAATAAATTTATCAAAAGTCAATAGTGAGGATACAAATAAAGCAATTAAAAATTTGGATGAATTAATTAGTGGATCAAATGTGGGTGATTGGGATTATTCAATTAAAATCAAATATAAAAATCTATTTGATAAAGGATTTACGGAACAACAATTGGTTGATATTAGAAAAGAATTAGCACAGGTATTTCTTTTTATGGCTACAATAATTAAAGAAAAAATACAATTGTTACTTTTATCTAAAGTTAATATAAACAATACTGCAACAGAAATTCAAAATGTATTTTTCGATCCTGAGATTAATCAAAAAATAGAAAAATTTATAAATGCTTACAGTGCATTAGGAAAGAAAAAAGTAGATTCTATGGTGTTAAAAAATATATATACATTTGATAAAGTTATAGATGGAACAAATATTAGAAATATGAATGATGATGAATACCAATTATTATATAAAAATTCATTTGTTTTTAATGTTGCAGAAAAAAAACAACCTTTAACTACAAAATTATTAACAAATTATGTAGAAACAGATACTCAATTTGTAGATTTAGAAAATAAAAGATTCATGCCAATGTATTTAAAAAAAGATATGATATACATAGCATATTTATCAAATATTAGATTGTTTCGAAGGTACGGTATATCATCTTTTGATTTAACACGTATTAAAGTCAATAATTTATTACAATTTGATTTAAAAATACGAGATCTACCAACACCAGTTATTAAAAACATGTTTTCTAACATAGAACTTGTTGATATTACTGTACCCAGTATATATGATACTCGTGACATTACATACGGTTTGTATATTTATCCAGAAAATATTGCTAATGATACAATTGAATTTAAATTACAAAATAAAGCATTTAAAGATGAACCAATATCAATTCCAATTCCATCACAATATATAATGTTTGCTGATATTAGTACTATTTTGTTTATTGATAATTTATTTATTTGGGAAGATCCTAAATATAAGAAACGTATAAAGAGATTGTTCTTCTTATCATTACCATGTTTTTATGGAGATGGACAAGAAACAAAGGATATCGTTGAAATTTTCCAAACTGTTAAAAAATTATTTACTGAATTAAAAAATTTAAATTCGTCAGCTGAACGCTTAAATAAATTGAAAAATGATTATGAAATTGTTGATAATCCACTCAATGATCAAATGAATAATGTTATTAATAACTATGTTTTTCAAAAATATAAAGATTTAAAAATTGTAAATAAAATTATTAAAATTAAAAATACATCTCCAAATTATTTTAGATATTTGGAATTTTTAATTGCAAATTATATTAAAATTTTAATTGTTTCTAACTATGTATTATTTAATTTAGTAAAACCGTATTATCAAGATTTAGTACATTATGAATTATCAATACATCGCATTATGGAATTAAGTAATTTTAGCGAGTATATTAAACCAGAAGCGTCCATTATAACTACCGGTCTAAATGATATTTATAAACAAGTTCGTGGAACAGGTCATACTTTGCGTTTGAATGAATTACTTCCGTTGGGTCCATTAGTGGTGCCATTAGCAAATGCAAATCCCGACAATGTTGAAAAATTCATGAATAATTTAAAATCATATGAGGATACAATTATTGAAAGTTGTGATTATACATTGACAATATTAAGAGGATTCCAAAGTGCAAATGTAACAACAATGGATGTAAACTATACCGGTGATTCCCTTTACTAGGCATTTACTTCGTAAATCTCGTTGCACTCGGCGAACAAGTTCGCATTTTTGGTTCATTCCAAGTGTTCCATCACTTTTATTACTGGAAAAAAAAATTGAAAATATTGTCAACTGAACATTCCATTATTTTCCAATCATATTATCTGTCGATTTATAATTGACAAATAATGGCTTCTCGTGGAGGATATCGAGGCGGTGGTCATCGCGGTGGCTATCGAGGTGGTCATCGCGGTGGCTATCGAGGTGATCACCATGTTCATGTACCAGTTATACATGTGCCTCTTCATAATGAACCAGACAGTATCACTGATGCAATTGCATGGCACCGGCAGCGATTGGTAGCTCTCGAAGAGATGGTAAAGTTTAAGCAATTTACTTCTGTTCGGGCTTTTGAAAAATTCAAGTCAGACAAGATAGAAGTAGAGCGAGTCGAAAAGGAAATGAGGGTACGTGCTGATGCTGAAGAAAATAAGCGTCTTGATGACGAGAAGAAGAAGCGAGACGCTGAAGAAGAAAAGAAGAATGTAAAAATTCGACAAGAAAAAATATTGGCTGATTGGATGCCATATGTGACACGGTGCATTACTTTTATGCAAGGATCTGGCTATACTTTTCGTACATATATTCCTATGGAATTTGTTTGGGACACACTACAAAAATTCATTGGAGATCTTCATAAGGAATGGAATGATTTCCTTATCGAAAAGGAACATTATGAACATGATATGGAACAAATGCGGGAAGAGGCTGAATTTGACGAAGAAGGCGGTGATGGATGTGATCAAAGTTATTGTCGCAAGTGTTATTTCCAACGAAGATCTTTTCGGTATGATACATCGGATGTGAATTTTCTCGACAAGAGGGAAATTTCAATCAATTCAACTAAACCCGCTGGAGAAAAGGAGTGGTGGTAAGTACCCAGATATTAATATCTTTTTTCAAAGAAAAAAAATATTAACTGGAGATTATTTAATACGTAAATATTATATATTTTTGTATATATGGAATATATTAAATTATATTTATGTGGTGATGTAATGATTGGTAGATCGTTCAATAAATTATTTAAAAATAAACCCAATTATAATATTTGGGGGGATACAATTAATATTATCAAAAATGGTAATTTTTTTGGTATTAACCTAGAAACAACAATAACAGAATATAATGAAAAATTTCCTGATAAAGTATTTAATTTTAAATTACTACCAGAATATTCTAAAATATTAAAAAAAGGAGGTGTTACATATGCAAATATAGCAAATAATCATATTTTAGATTATAAAGAGAAAGGTTTAACAGATACTATTTCTATTCTTGATAAATTACAAATCCAACATTCTGGAGCAGGAATAATTACTGATTCAATGAGGCCAGCAATTTTTAAAATTAATAATGTAACAATCGGTATTGTGTCTGCAAGCGACCATCCTGAAGAATTTAAAGCAAATAATAACCGTAAGGGAATAAACTTTATGAATATAAATGCAATAGATAAATGGAATCAATATATCAACAGTATTATAAAAGTCAGACCTCAAGTTGATATTTTGATATTTTCTATGCATCATGGATATAATTATGTTGATAATATTCCAGAAAATACAATAAAGTTTTTTCATAAGCTAATTGATAGTGGTGTTGATATAATTCATGGCCATAGTGCCCATCACGTATTGCCAATAGACCACTATAAAAATGGATATATATTTTATTCAATGGGTGATTTTATTGATGATTATGTTGTTGATAAATATTATCGAAACGATTTGAGCTTTTTAGCTGAAATCAATATTGTTAACAAAATCATTGACAATATAAAGATATATCCAACAAAAATTACAATTACAGTTAATGACAATGACATCCTTACGCCACAAGTTAATTTATTGGATAAAAGTGATCCAGATTATAAATTGGTTATCACGAGGACAAATTATAATGCAATGAACGGAGGAAATAATTGGAAAAAAAAATATATGAAATATAAAAAGAAAATAAACAATTTGAACTATTAGAGCGCAAATAATAATATTTCAATATAATATATGTATATTATATTGATTTGTATTGCACTAATATTTATAATTTGTATTGTTCTCTACCTATATATAAAAAATTATGGTTATCAGGCAGGTGAATATATAAATAAACTTTTTATAAAAAATTGTACTGATCCATCGGTTTTTGATCCTAAAGATTTCAAGTGGACTCAGAATTTCAGAGATAATTGGAAAAATATATTAAATGAATATCAAAAATATGTAAATAAATTTTATCTCCCACCTCACAGCAATATAAATAAAATTGTTAGTAGTTGCGATACTGATAATAAATGGAAAACAATCTATTTACGTGCATTTGGAAGAGATACTGAATTGATTAAATATTTTCCAAAAACTCAAAAATTAATTGATAGTTGTGATTGTACATTAGCATTTTTTAGTGTATTAGAACCTGGTGCAAAATTACAACCACACAAGGGAATTTATAAAGGGGTTATTAGATATCATCTCGGATTAATAATTCCTGATAAATGGAATGACTGTTTCATAAATGTAGACAACCATAAATTACATTGGAAAACAGGAGAAGATATTATGTTTGATGATTTATTTACTCATTATGTTGAAAATAATACAGATCAACGAAGAGTTATATTGTTTTTGGATATTAAAAGAAATTTTCGTAATCCAATATTAAATTTTATAAATACAGTTATGCTATATTTTATAAAATCAAATGATGCATTAGATGAAACCATATTGAATGCAAATAACAATGTATTCATAAAGTGAATTTTTGTTATATTCGCTTTTAAAAGTATATTACGTAACAATAATAAATATGAATTAGTTAGCTGTTATTCATTTATTGTCGGGGAATGTTTGCTGTACTACAAAACCTTATGAATTTTGACGATTATATATCATTTTTTTATATTAAAAAATTGATCTTTTAATTGATTGATTTTATATCTTTTATAGTTACTTCTTTATTAATCTTATGGTTCATCTCAAATTCAATAAAAAAAAAAAGAAAAAAAAGCCATTTAATCCTTATCATCATCCGGAATATAAAAAATTATCTACTTCACATGCTCTATTTTCTCCCTCTTTATGGAATCCGCATGATCTTCCACTATCATCCGTTGCAAATGATACCGATTCGTGGTTTGATTTTGTTGAATATACTGATAATTTTTCTGTTCCCATTCAAGATTTCTCTCTTTTTAAAAATAATTCCCATGATCTTTATAAACATTTTTTCCGTAACAAATTTAAAAATATTCATACTCGCAATAAAAATTATAAAACTATTATTATTCCTCTTTCTCTTACTTTTTTTCAGCAAAAAATTATGTTGCATTGGATGTATTGCTGTATTCTTATGTATAATGCTACTGTTGAGTGTATTCGGAAAATTAAATTTAATACCGGCGAATATATGTATGCTTTTAGAACTCTCCGTGATAAACATTTAAAACACATCAAAAAATATATTACTTCTATTTCTCGTGTTGAAGTTGATGGAATTATTTATTATATTCATGCTCACACTTTAAATATGACGATCAAAGAAGTTTGTAATGCTTATAAAGGTTGCATGGAAACTTATAAATATTACATTTTAGATAAAAATGGCAAATATATTAAAAAAATAAAGCCTTTTCGTATTAAATATAGAAATTTTAATAATCCATTAAAATATATTGCCTTTGAGGCAAGAACAATTGCACCTGATAAAATGTCTTTCTTTGCATCTGTATTTGGTCCTATAATTGAAAGACGTGATGGTTTGGATTTTCGTGATATCAAAAGGGAATTTCTTATACAATACAATACGAAAACTAATGAATTTACAATGTTATCGCCACAGATTATACCACCCCAAAAAAAAGAGAATAATGAACCAATGAAATATATATCCTTAGATGCTGGACTAAATGTATTTTTAACAGGAATAACAAATGACAAAGTGGTAGAATTAGGGTCGAATTTAATTAAAGTTATAATGGAACTATTAAAAAAAATAGATAAAATAGAAAAAGATAACAAACCTAATAAAAAAAGACGAAAAAGAAGATTAGAGAAGAAAATCAAAAATTTAATAGAAGATATGCATTGGAAGATAATAAATTATTTGGTAAAGAATTACAAAATTATATTTTTAGGTGAATTAAAAATCAAAAATATAATAAGTAATACTAAAGAATTACCAGAAATTTTAAAACGAATAACAACAACGATGAGTTTTTATAAATTCAGAGAAAGATTAAAATATAAATGTAAAGTAAATAACGTCGAGTTACATATGGTAAATGAAATGTATACAAGTAAGACATGTGGAAAATGTTGCAAAATAAATGAAGTAGAAGGAAGAAAATATGAATGCAAACATATAGAAGGAATTAAAATAAAGAAATATGTAGTAGGACGAGACATAAATGGGGCATATTGTATATTATTAAAAGGAATATATGATACCCAAATAAGTTGTATAATGGGAGAGAAAATAAAATAGAAATACACAACTTACAACCGCTTGAGAAGGAATAAATAAAAAGAATTTATTCTTGTGGATACTACGTCCGAAAGGAGTAGAAGAAAGAGGGGAGAAGAAGGAGAGAGTATAAATCAGAGGATATAGAAGAAATACTCGAAGTTAACTGAAGGTTAGCAAGATTCCAATTTAGACCCCAATGTGGTGATTAAGGACATTCATTGTATATTCACGATATTGTCACCATCGTCACTTTTCTTTATATTTTCATAGCGGAGCGATGCAATATTAAATTATTGTAGTGATTGTTTTAAAGTATTGATAAAATAATGGATTTAAGCATGAATTTATATATGATATCATATAATGGATTAGTGGGAACTATTATGTGTTATTGTATATTGATTATTATGCTTTGTCTCAATCACTTCACCTATTTTATGTTGCATCGTTTCGCAAGGGCGATCAAATGTATATTAGGGACTACAATAAATATGAATTAGTTAGCCGACATTCTTTTATATGTTCCGTGAAGAGATGCAACATTAAACTTGCCAATATATTGCTCCATTTGATTGCTGTATTACATTAGTAATATTATGTTTTTTTCTAAAATCATCTACAGCCTGCTTACACGCCAAAAAATCATTGTTATAATCATCAACAATGATATATCCACCTTTAGTAATATTAAAATAATAAGCCTCTAATACTACCATTGTTGATTCATAATAATCTCCATCAAGCCTCAAAATTGCAATTTTTGGAATAACAGTTATTGGAACAGTATTTTGAAATAATCCTTTT
>Ga0206911_1129_pt1 | contig 16921 bp, 6 predicted proteins | sample Alteio_BWOrgHeat_74_FD_152956 | JGI IMG/M metagenome (GOLD analysis project Ga0206911, IMG submission 152956) | Enriched cells from forest soil in Barre Woods Harvard Forest LTER site, Petersham, Massachusetts, United States -... | ecosystem: Environmental > Terrestrial > Soil > Temperate forest > O...
CGGTGATCCCATTCCCAGGCCCGGATGCGGTGCCGAGATATTGAAAATCTCCATAGGACACCGCAAAACTGGTGGTGTTGAGAACGAGATTCTCAATATAAGCCGTATTCGCACTCGTGTTTGTTCCTGAGGAGCGGACGACCACGCTGCGCGACAGGTCCCCGACATGGATCGGCGTGGTTGAGAAGTAAGCCTGGCCCACCTGCGGAGTGAAATTGACGGTATTGCCAACGATAGAGGTGATCGTGACGATTTCCGTGTCGATGACGATTTGATCATTGGCGGCCCAGCCCGTATTGTCAACGACGGTGACTGCCGTTCCGCCGGCAATGATGTTGGCAGTGGCCGTCGTCCAGGGCGTCTTGGCCGCGCCGTAGACCAGGAAGTTGTCGCCGTTCTGGACGATCAAGCCGTACGGATTGGCCGAGGAACCAGCCGCCAGAACCAACGTCGCGGTCGAGGCGTTGATCGGGCTGAGAGAGTAGCCCATATCAAGCGTCCCCCCAGGGGCCACGGTAATGTTGCCGCCCACCAAAGTCAGGGTGCTGTTCGCCACCCGGCTGAAAGACAATTGGCCGGCGATGGTGGTGGTACTGCCGATGTCGCCGATGTTGTCGACAGTCACTGTCGTTCCCGCGGTGATATAGACCTGATTGCAGCTCGTGGGCACAAGGCCGCCGTACCAGGTCGAGGCGTTGGACCAATTCCCAGTAACGACGCTTGTGGAGATGCCGCATTGCGCCTCGTCATTGCTGACGCTCTTGAAGAAAGTGCTCGGGGAACCTTGGTTGTTGTATTCGGTGAGGATCCAGTCGGCCGAGCGGACGACGTTGGAAACGCGGACTTCGTCTATTTTGGAATCAAATTTGTCGTCGCCGCTCTGATCAGAGCCGATCCCGAGCTTAAAGCCACCGGAAGGCAAGGTGGTGCCGAGATTGTCTGTTGACGTCAGAGGCGAACCGTTGTAATAGAGCGCACATCGGCTGCCTACGCTTGCGCTGCCATTGATGGTAACAACGACATATTGCCAGGTTCCTGTGCCGAGCGTCGTCGCGGTCGAGACGTTGCAGTTGGCGCCGCTTTCGTTGAAGGCTAATCGATTACTAAACCCAGTGGCGATGGCGAACGCCCAAAACGATGAAAACGAGTTGTCGCCTTCGCTGACGATATATTTTGAACTCGTCAAAGTATTCGGGTTAATCCAAGCCGATATCGTGACCTGGCCCGCGGCACCCAGGGCCGTGGGCGCTGTGGAATAGTCCGTACCTGCGTAGTTAAAGCCTCCGCCAATTTGGCCCGTCGTGGCGTCAACACTCGTGTTTGAGGTATTGACGCCTGTTTCACTATAGCTGGTGGATTGGCCGACCGTGGTATTGCCGGCATTGTCACTTAAATGCCACACGCCCTGGTAGTTGGCGTCCCAGACGTTCACCGTGTCCTGTTGGTTCAGGGCGGAGGCATTGCCGTAGTACATATACACGATCGTGTCGCTGGAATGAGACAAGATGGGGATCTTCACCCAGGCAGCCACTTGGCCGGTGGTGGCCGTGTAACTTTCAATTTCATGGCTGTATTTGGTGATGCCGTCAAAAGCCGTGAAGAGAATGTCGTTCCCATTGGTAAGGCCCACATGGCCGCCGTTCCCGGCGCTTTTGAGATCTACCGAGGTCGTGCTGACGAGAATTGGGAAATTGAGCTGATCGGTGTTAGGAACCTTCGTGTGGTCGATGATGAACTGTTTTCGGTATGGCCAGTTGGAAGAATACCAGGCGGTCGTAGGAGTTTCCTCGGCGCCGAGCGCATAAAAGGACGAGGGAGAGCTTTGGTTGTTGTATTCGGTCGCGATCCAGTCGTCCGAACGCGCGATGCTGGAAACCTTCACTTCATCGACGACGCCGGTAAATAAAGAGCCGCCTCCGGTGTCTTCTCCCACCCTCAGCGGCGTGCTGTCGAGAGCTGTCCCTGAGACGGTCCCGCTGGACCACACGACACCCCCATCGCCGATCACTTTCCGGACTGTGCCGGTCCGCTTGATGACCAGCATGTGATACGAATTGTCCGTCAGTGAAACGAAACCGCCGTAAGGATACCCCGACTCTAAGACTCCGCCGCCCCAGGAACTGGCTGCTCCGCTGGCGTTGGACCCCATCCAAAAACCACTGTCATACTTTTTGTCCAAGATCCTGGTGGTAGAGGCGGCGGATACCGTATCTTTGTACCAGACCTCGGCGGTAAAATCGGCGAAACTGTTCGTGACGTTGGAGGAGGCCACCTTTTGAGTTGACCCGTTAAATGAAAGAGCGGAGCCGATTTGGCCGGATGCGGTGTACCCATTGGTGTTTCCGGAGGTCACGCCATTATTCCCATGGATCGTCGAATCGGCGACAGTCGTACTGCCGGCGTCGTCGTTCATATGCCAGACGGCCTGGTAGTAGTTGTCCCAAGTCCCGGTCTGGTTTTGCTGGTTGGATGCCCCGGCGTTGCCGTAGTACATGTAAATCACCGTGTCAGCGAGATGGGATACGGTCGAGACTTGCACCCAGGCCGCCAGCTGGCCCGTGGTGGCCGTGTAGGAGTCGATTTCGTGGTTGTACTTGGTGACCCCATCGCCCGCGGTGAAAAGAATGTCCGTGCCGTTGGTGAGGCCCACATGCCCGCCATTGCCGGCGCTTTCGAAAAGGGCGCTCGTGGTCGAGATGAGAATCGGGAAATTGTTTTGATCCGTATTGGGGACTTTGGTGTGGTCGATAGTGAATTTCGTGCGGTAGGGCCACGCATTGCTGTACCACCCCGAGGGTTCCTCAGCGGCGATGGCAAAAAACGTGGACGGGGAATTTTGGTTGTTGTATTCGGTCTGGATCCAGGCATTGGTACGAGCGATGCTTGAAACATGGACCTCATCGACAGTTCCATTTACATATCTCGGCGAAAAAGGCGTATCTTGCCCAATTTCCAAGTCCACGCTCGCAGAAAGTATCCCGCCGTTGCCCGGTTGCGAACCATCCAGCGTACCGTTGACATAACACCTCAGTCCGTTCGTGCTGTCATACACCATGGCGAGGTGGTACCACGTTCCCGTCACGAGCGTATTGACACCGCCTCCATCATAAAACTGCTGCGTCGTGGCTTTTACATAGCATGCCAGTTGACCATTGGACTTGATATGGAGATCGAAAAATGTGGCATTGGCACCGTTATGGCTTCCGAAAGCGGTGTTATAGCTGTTTGGAAATGAGGTATTTTTGATCCACAGCTCTGCCGACATGGCGGGTGTTTGGGTGATCCAACTTGAGCTACTTAAATATTGGCTGCTGGCGCTGGCAAGTCCCGCGCCTCCATCTATTTGGCCGGTGGTCGCCGTAGCGGAATTGTTGTTCGTGAGCGTTTTGCCGTTAGAAGTGGAATCGGTAAGCGTAAGGGTGGTTCCGTTTTTTAGATGCCATACGCCCAAATAATTATTGTCCCAAACCCCCGTGGCGTTCTGTTGGTCCGAGGCCGTGGAGTTCCCGTAGTACATGTAGATCGTGGTATTGGTAGTAGAGGAGACGGAAGGCACTTGCACCCAGGCAATGAGTTGGCCGGTCGTGGCGGTATAGGTTTCGATTTCGTGGTTATACTTCGTGACTCCATCGGAAGCCGTGAAAAGAATATCCGTACCCGTGGACAGGCCCACGTGGCCGCCGTTGCCGCTGAACTTTAAATTAGCGGAGGTGGTGCTGATGAGGACCGGGAAATTCGTGAGCGTCGCCGACATTGTGGAGACCTGGGTGTGGTCGATCGTGATGGCTTCGCGGTAATGCCAGTTGGTGTTGTACCAGGAAGCGGCGCGAGCTGTTCCACCAAAAAGCGCAATGAGCAATGAGCAATGAGCAATGAGTAAACCGGTTGCGCGTTGCCCGTTGCGCGTTGCCCGTTGCGACGTAGATCGGCGAAGCATACACGCTTATAAAGTAGGAAGTACCGTCAATCAAGTATTTTGTTGGTAAATTTTTGAGGTTAAAAACGACGCGTCTTTAAGATCAGATTTGACTTTCCTATGAGGTCTTTGTGAGTTTTCTGTGAGGTATGATTTACTGCGGCGGAACAACTCTATATATCAGATCGTTTTGATATCCCGTTTAGACCCCTTAAGAACAGGGGACGAATATCTAGAAATCAATACGTTCTGCAATCGGTCAGGGAATGGCGAACAGCAGTTTGAGCCGCTCGCGAAGCAGCTCCATTTTTTCAGCGGAGAGACTTCCTTTGCGTGAACTTAGAACTCGATTGTCTATGGTGTAAATATCCGTCGTACTGATAACACTTTCTTTAGATAATCCCTCTTGTCCACCCACAGGAATTTCAAAAGAATTGCCCCGGACTCGCGTCGTGATTATGGCTGCAACAACTTTTCCCCGTGCCGTATTAATCGATTCTTCACTTAAGACCACGACAGGACGACTCTTAAGAGGTTCTGGTAAGTCCGCATAATGAATATCGCCGGGCACAAAAATGCCCATTTACCAGTTCTCATCGGGCAAATCTTTGAGCGTCGCCTTCAGAAATTCTTCATTCTCTTTAATTTCTTCGGGAGTTTCAGGATGTCGACGATAACTTTCAATCAGCTGATTAATCATCTGCTGTTTTTTTTCCTGTTCGCGAAAACGTTGGACCAACTCCCGTATGACTTCGCTGCGGCTGCTCAGCTTAAAACGCTTCTGCAGAGCCTTCAGCTCCTTAAAATCGACTTCATTGATAGAAATCCCAATTCGATGAAGCATGACTACCTCCCGAATACTATATGACTACTTTGTTACTACTCAAGTATACGGCGTAAATTGAATGATTTCAAGGCCAATAATGACCGGGAATGGTGGCGCGGCCTGTCGGCTTCGCGGCGAACAAAATTTACACTTGGAACGAGGAGGAATGACTTGTCATGCCGACCGGACATCTGTTTGGAGGATCGGCAAAGGCGTTCCGACGAAGTGTACTCCGTGGAAATTTTGTGAGCGTGAAGCCGATAGTCCGAGCGTTTAGTAGTTCAGGGTTTGGGCGAGGTTGTCGTACTTGGCGTCGATGTCGTTGTACATGAAGGCGAGGTAATCGGTTTTATTCGCCGCGCTCGTCAAGACGGGTTGGACGCCGCCGGGGAAACGGGCATTCGCCGAGCCCCACGTCACGGTGCGCCCGCCGCTCGAGTCCTGTTTTAAGATCAGAACATATTTCCGTCCGGAAAGGCCATTGGCAAAAGTGATCGTCGAGCAGCTGCCGTTCAGCGTGATAATCTGGGTGTTGCCCTTGCTCCAATCGATCGCGCAGCTGTTGGCATTGTTATTGATCGTCGAGCCCAACTGGCCATTCGTAATCGCCAATCCGCCGTTGGTCAAGGTTATGGTTCCCGATGTCACGGCAAAAGGTCCACTGACTGTGCCGCTCGTGACATAGAACGTGGAGTTCGACTGCAGCGTGTTCTGGTTGAGAATATAGGAACCCGCTCCGGTCGGCGCCCAGGTAAGGGATCCGGAGCCGTTATTGGTCAGAACGCCGTTGGCCTGCGAGCCCGGCCAGGAATAGTTCTGGCCATTGACGTTCACGCTGCCGGCTGTCACGCCGTACGTCACCGTCTCACCGCCTGGTGCGGTGTTGTTGATGCCGCCGGAATTCCCGTCGATCGTTAACGTTCCGGAGCTGACGTGCAGTGCCGTTGCTGGACTTGCCGTTCCTATGCCGACGTTGCCGCCGGAATTGACCACGAACTTGGTGGAGGAATTCACTTGGAAATTGAGGAAATCGCCCGAAAAGCTACCGCTGCCGGCGGCGAAATTCATTAATAGTCCGTTCGCGGTAAAGGCTGACGCGTTCTGCCACAGGGAAATATAATTGCCGGACGTGAGATTCGTATTGGTAAGAGACACCACATTGCTGGCTATGCCGGTGGTCGCGCCAGAAATACTGCGGACGTTTGAAATCGAACCACCATTCATATTTAGTGCACCGCTTTGAATCTCGAGACCGCCGGCTCCCCCTACTACCAAACTCGCATCGGTTGTAAGACCACCAGCTGAGCTGCGGTAGAGATCCGCTGACGCATCACCAAAGTTGATGCCGCCGGCCGCGGTCGTTCCGGCAGGGAAATTCAGCAAAGAAGTCATTGTGGTTGTTCCAATTCCAACGCCGCCGCCATTGTTGACGATGAGATTCGAACTTATTGTCACGCTCGACACAAAAGTCTGCCCCGCCGTCCAGGTGTTGGTGGTAGTTAAGAGCGACGTGGCCGGTGATGTAATCCAGGTAGGGGCGCTGGTGGGTCCGTTCGATTGCAGGATATTCCCGCTCGCTCCTGCGCCATTGCCCACCGAAAGCGCTCCGCCAGCAACCACTAAGTTCGATGAGATTGTCACCGCCGCTGCTGGCGCACCTAACCCGACGGCTTCTGCAATAGTGACGCTTGTTCCGGTCACGCTGGTGTTGGACGCTCCGGCAAACACTCCGTTGGCGTTGTACTGAATCTGCTTATCGGCCCCTTGCGGCGTCCCGGCGGGCGCGGAAACCCAGACCGGCGTATTGCCGGGGCCCTGGCTCGACAAAATCTGGCCCGCCACACCCACTGAACTGTTAACAATGAGTGACCCATTCAGCGTGAGCGAGCTGCCGGCTACCATCGTGATTCCTGAGCCCGCGCCGTCCAACGTCAAGATTCCAGAGCTCATATGAAGTTTCGTGGCTGGATTCGTTGTTCCGATGCCAATCAGACCGTTGCCATCAATGGCCAAACGTGATGTACTACCCGTTTCAAAAATTAGACCATCTGCGCCATTCACGTTTTGGCCCTTGCCCATGAACATTGTTGAGGCGCTACCAACAAACATACCGCCGCCGTCGCTGTTTTTGCCGCTCCAGATCGAACCGTTTACGCTGATATCGGTGTTGTAGCTTCCAGCACCAACAATATCCAGTCTCGAACCCGGGCTCGCCGTTCCGATGCCGACGTTACCGCCGGTGAGCACAGTTAAGGATCCTACGCCCACCATGAATTGGTTTGCTACTGTCCCGCTGGACACATAGAACGTCGCGCCGGTCTGGAGGGCACTCGTGTTCTGAATGTAGTTCGTGTTGCCCGGAGTCATGGCGACGGAGAACGTATTCCACGACGGCGCCGCGCCGTTGCCGTTCGACTGCAGAACTTGTCCTGAAGTACCCACCCCATTGCTCGCGACCACCGCGCTGCTAAAGGTGACGCTCGAGACGAACGTTTGCCCCGCCGTCCAGACATTGGTCGAGGACAAGATCGACGAATTGGACGCCGACACCCAAGTCGGGGGAGTGCCCGCTCCGGCACTCTGCAGGATTTGACCTGAAGTTCCCGTCACACCGCCCGGCATGAAGGCGCCGTTAAATAAAGCAATGTTACTGCCTGCGGTGACAGCGCCTACGCTTATGGACCCATTTTGGTCCATCCGGAATACCGAGTAAAGGTTGCCAGCAAAATCAGGCGACTGGAAATTAAGAAAATCTCCGGAATAGCCGGCTGGGGTAGTTATCCCCAAGTAGGTGCCATTGGTACTTGCAAAAGCCAAAGCTTCGCCATTGCTTGTCGCCAAAGTACTTGTGCCTAAAAGCAGTACGGGGGAAGTCGGACTCGAAGCAGACCCATTTGCGTTGATCTGCAACAGAGCAGCCGGGGTTTTCGTCCCAATCCCGACATAGCCGCCGTTGTTCACAATGAGGTTGGAACTCACTGTCACGCTGGACACAAAAGTCTGTCCCGCCGTCCAGGTGTTGGTGGTTGTTAATAAGGAAGTAGCCGGCGAGGGAATCCAGATGGGAGCTGCTCCGGCGCCCTGGCTGGCGAGGAGATAGCCATTCGTCCCCGCTCCGTTTCCGACCACTACCGTGCTGCTGAACGTCACACTCGACACAAATGTATTCCCACCTGTCCAGGTCTGCGTGGAAGCAAGGGCCGCCCCAGTCAGCGTCGACCAGGTGGCGACAGCGCCGGGACCACCTGATGTAAGAACCTGACCATTGGAGCCTGAGGTTCCTTGCAAAATAATCGATGTCGAGACCACGACAGCTCCGTTAAATGTAGAGGACGATACGTAGGTGTTCCCGCCTGTCCAGGTCTGGGTGGAGGCAAGCGCTGCTCCCGTGAGCGTTGACCATGTAGCGGCCGCGCCAGGACCGCCTGACGTAAAGACCTGGCCGCTTGAGCCCGTGAGTCCTTGCAAAACAACCGTCGTCGATATTAAAACGGCCCCGTTATAAGTCGAAGAGGACGCATAGGTATTGCCCGCAGACCAGGTGTTAGTGGTCGTTAATATAGAAGACGCCGGCGACGTGATCCACGTCGGCGGCAACCCGGGGCCTTGGCTCTGCAGGATATTTCCATTGGTTCCGGCCGAGCCACTCGCCATCAGCGTTCCATTCAGCGTGAGCGAGCTGCCGGCGACCATCGTGATCCCGCTGCCTGTTCCGTCCAGAGTCAGAATGCCGGAAGAAATATTGAGCTTAGTAACGGGGTTGAGGGTTCCAATGCCGACTTTGCCATTGTTGATGCTCATGCCCAAAACGGCATTGGTTGGGAAAACACCCAGTTGCGTCCCGTCGCTGGTATAGAAATCGATCGCGTTGCCGGCAGCGCCAGCGCCGTTGTGCCGGGTGGCTATAAAATTCTGGTACCAAGGATTGTTGCTCCAGCCAAACTCAATCTGCGCAAAGCCGCCTGAAGCGGCACTGTCATCGCCGTTCCTCAACGAGAGCGATTCTGTGTTCGCGGCGGTAGGGCCCCAGACGTCCAGGGGCGCTGTTGGACTCGTGATGCCGACGCCAAACCGTCCGTTCAAGGTATCAATGTCTAAAATTCTCGTCACCCCATCTGCTTTGTTCACCATGAGCGCTGTGGTCGAATCCATGAGGGGATAGAGTATCGGCGTGGCGATTCCGCCCCTGTTCACGATCAAATTGGTACTGATGGTCACGCTTGAGGTAAACGTCTGTGCCGCCGTCCAGGTGTTGGTGGTCGTTAATAAGGAAGTAGCCGGTGATTGAATCCAGATGGGGGCTGCCCCAGCGCCCTGGCTGGCGAGAAGATACCCGCTCGTGCCCGCTCCGTTTCCTACCACTACCGTGCTGCTGAACGTCACACTCGAAACAAACGTGTTCCCACCCGTCCAGGTCTGCGTGGAAGCAAGGGCCGCCCCAGTCAGCGTCGACCACGTGGCGACGGCTCCGGGACCACCTGATGTAAGAACCTGGCCGTTGGAGCCTGAGGTTCCTTGCAAAATAATCGAGGTAGAGACCACGACGGCTCCATTAAATGTGGAGGAGGAGGAGTAAGTATTTCCGCCCGTCCAGGTCTGCGTGGAAGCGAGGGCCGCTCCGGTCAGCGTCGACCAGACAGCCGCGGCTCCGGGACCACCTGACGTAAAGACTTGGCCGCTCGAGCCTGTGGATCCTTGCAAAACAACGGTCGTCGATATTAAAACCGCCCCAGATGCCACCAAATTTCCACCCACAGTGAAAGGACCATTCACCGTCCCGCTCGTGACGTAAAACGTGCTGTTGGCCTGCAGCGTGTTTTGATTCAAGATATATTGTCCCGCTCCCGTAGGAGCCCAAGTCAGTGCGCCCGAACCGTTATTGGTCAAGACACCGTTCGACTGGGACCCCGGCCAGGAATAGTTCTGGCCGTTCACGTTCATGCTGCCGGCTGAAATCCCATACGTCACGCCCATCCCCAATGGCGCGGTGACAGTCACCGAAGAGGCATAGGTTTCGGTGCCTGTCCAGGTGTTGCTCGAATTGAGGAGACCATTCGCGTTGCCGAATGCCGCCGCATCCACATAGGTTTTGTTGGCCGCGTCTGTTCCAAGGGTGGGCGCCGCCAAATTGTTGATCTGGTGCGAAGTCATATTCAGCGGCCCATAAACCGTCGCGCTGGTCCCCACATAAAGGAAGTCGGGATAAGCGGTCGATCCGGTCTGCAAAGTATTGGAATTCAGAATGTATTGACCCGCACCCGCCGGAGCCCACGAGAGAATGCCGGAGCCGTTATCGGTCAGGACGCCATTGGAATGGGAACCGGGCCAATTGTAAGAAAGGCCTTTGACGTTAACATCCCCTGCGGTTGTAAAGCTTCCCGCCGCCACTCCGTAGGTGACACCCAAGCCTCCGGGAGATGTAACCGTAACATTACTTGAGATCGTCACCGTCCCGTTAAAGGTGGACGACGATTGGTAGGTGTTGCCGCCTGTCCAGGTTTGGGTGGAGGCAAGCGCCGCTCCCGAGAGCGTTGACCATAGGGCAGGCGCCCCAGGTCCCCCTGACGTAAAGACCTGGCCGCTCGAGCCCGCGGATCCTTGCAGCATAACGGTCGTCGATATCAAAACCGCCCCCGACGCCACCAAATTTCCACCTACAGTCAAGGGACCAGCCACCGTGCCGCTCGACACATAGAAGGTCGCGCCGGCTTGGAGGACTTCGGTATTGGTAATAACGTTGGAGACGTCGCCGCTGCTAAGAGAGGCCCAGTAGGGCGCTTGGCTGCCCCCCTGCTTTAAAACCTGTCCCGCGACTCCTGACGAAAGGAAGACGGTGATGTTGTTGTTCGATTGAAAGGGCAAAGCGCCGGAGGTCCCCCCGTTTAGGTTTGAGGCCCCTGAGGCGGTGGAGGCGTTGCCGTTCAAGTTTCCTGAGAAATTCCCTGAGCCGTCACGTTTGACAATGGTGTTGATCAAATTGCTGCTGGTCGGGGCGCTCGTCAATTCGGCATCGGTGATGGAAGCGGCCGGCAGCGAGAGAGAAACCCCCACCGTCAAATTGTTCACCGTGCCGCTTGAGACAAAGAATGTGGCTCCGGACTGCAAGGTGCTCTGAAGATTGATGACATTGGCCACGTCCGCGCTGCTCAAGTTGGCCCAGGTCGGCACGCCGCCCGCCTGCTTGATGACTTGCCCATCGGACGCTGCTGCCAGCATCGTGGTGGCGCCAACACCCGTCTGATAAGGAATTGATCCGTTTGCTCCGCCGGCCAAATTCGTCGCCGTGGTGGCATTCGTGACGGAGTTGGTGGCCAGGTCCACGTACTGTTTGTTCGCCGCGTCGGTGCCCAGTGTCGGCGCGGACACTCCATTGATCTGGTGCGTATTCATATTTAGACTGTTGGTCGTGACGCTGCCCGCGACAAGCCCGTAAGTCACGCCGACTCCTCCAGGCGCAGTCACGGTCTGGGAGGAACTAAACGTTTGCGGTGCGGTCCAAAGCTGATTCGCATTCAAATAGGCGACAGTCGAGGGAAGAACAGCCTGCGGCACGATACCGGTCAAGTTCGACGCGGTCAGGTTCGTGATCCCCGATCCATTGCCCGTGATCACACCCGCGCCGTTCACAATCAGATTGCTCGAGACCAAAACCGTCCCGTTAAATGTGGATGACGATTGGTAGGTATTGCCGCCCGTCCAGGTCTGCGTGGAAGCGAGGGCCGCTCCGGTCAAGGTCGACCAGACAGCGGCCGCTCCTGGACCTCCCGACGTAAGGACCTGGCCGCTCGAGCCTGTGGATCCTTGCAAAACGACAGTTGTTGATATTAAAACGGCACCGTTATAAGTGGAAGAGGACACATAGGTATTTCCCCCTGTCCAAGTATTGGTGGCGGCCAAGAGCGTTGAAGCCGGTGACGCCACCCACATCGGGGTTGTGCCGGGGCCCTGGCTCGATAGGAGGTATCCGTTGATTCCAGCTGAATTGTTGGCAACGAGGGCACCGGACACAATCAAGTTGGACGAAATGGTGACGGCTTGATTATTGGTTCCCAAAAGCACGGCATTGTTTACGGTAATGGAAGAGCTGAATGTCTGCGGCGCGGTCCAAAGCTGGTTTGCGTTCAAGTAGGCAACCGTGCTGGGCAAAACCGCCTGAGGGACTGTTCCGGAAGCCAGGTTCGACGCATTGAGATTAGTGATCCCCGAACCGTTGCCGTTCATTGTTCCGTAGACATACAAGTTACCCTGCACGCTGCCGGAAGACACGTAGAAGGTCGCGCCAGCCTGCAGAGTTTCCTGATTTTGAATGACGCTGGTCGCTGCGTTCGTAATCAAGTCGCTCCAAGAGCCGGCCTGACGGCCGCGGAACTTGCCGGTGAAGGCGTTGTAATAGATCATTCCGTCTGCGGCCACTCCAGGATCGATGGCGGTCGATTTCCGCGGCAAAAGGACAGTAGCGCCATCCCCATTAATGTCCAAGAGGGCGCCGGGGGCGGAAGTGCCGATGCCGACGTTTCCGAGAGCATAGAATGGGCCGGTGACCGTTCCGCTTGTGACGTAAAAAGTGGAATTCGGCTGCAGCGTGTTGGTGTTTAAAATGTATTGGCCCGCGCCGGCCGGCGACCATGTGAGATTGCCCGAGCCATCGTCCGTCAGAACGCCATTGCTATTGGAACCGGGCCAGATGTAATTGACCCCTTGGACATTGACATTCCCATATACGCTCAGATTCCCTTGCACGCTTCCGGAAGACACATAGAACGTGGCGCCGGGCTGCAGGAAATTCTGGTTCGCAATGATATCGGTGGCGGCATTGGTGACCATGTCATTCCAGCCGTTCTGATAGCCGCGGAATTTATTCGCAAGGGTGTTGTAATAGATCATGCCGTTGGTGCCGATGACGGGATCGCCGGGCGTTGATTTCCGAGGCACCATGACGGTCCCACCGTCTGCGTTCACGATCAAATTGGAACTGATGACGACTTGATTGTTGAACGTTTTAAACCCGTCGATGGCCTGGACCGAAAATGTGTCAACAAACGCATCGAATGTTAAGCCGGACAAGGCATTCGCGTTAAAGGCAAAAGGGGAAGTCACCAGGGTTTCGCGGGGCGAAAGTGTTTCCCCTCCCACCGTGATTTCCATATAAACATTCGTGGTTTGGAAGACGGTATAAGGGATGGGCGTGACCGAACCGATTTGCACATTGAAAACACCGTTCGTCACGGGAATGTTCGCCTGCGTTTCAGTCCAGGGGCTTGCCGCCGGCAGCTGCGTGCCGCCCGCGGGAGAATCATAGAATTTAAAAATGAACGTCTTATTGGCGGAAATGGGATTGTTGACGTTATCGGTCAGCCGGCCTTGAAAATTGATCACTTGCGGGACGCTGGCCGCCGCGGCGATCACGCCAAAAGCAAAGAAAACCATCAGCAGCCTTAAAAGGACACGCCTGGGTTTGGTCACGTGTGCTTTTTATAGTGGAAGGTTGCATATCTCAAGTATCAAAGTTGTAAATTTTTTGAGCTTAAAATGATCTGATTTCTAGGATGGATTTAGTTAGCCGGTGAGTTTTCGGTGAGGTTTCTGTGAGTTAACAACTATTTACAGAATTGGGTCGATTTAACAGCTTTTTTCTGATGTCTCATCTTGCCACCACAACGGTGCCGGATTGGGGGGTGCCGCCCACGCTGATTTGGTACATGTAAATTCCCCCCGGGACGACTTTGCCGCCGGAGTCTTTGCCATCCCATTCCAGTGTCGTGTCGGCGTCCGGCCCCGGAGCAAGGCTCGCCACAAAAGCGTCCGAGATATCGTAGACCTTACCGGATAGGGGCAGAAGCTGGGGATTGTCAAACTGAAAGATCGCCTTGTCGTTCCAGCCATCGCCGTTCGGCGTGATGATGCGCGGATAAACGCGGGTGAGTGTAAGCCCCGATACATGCGACGCGGCCCTGATTTGGTAGCGGCCGGCGCGGGACCCTGTAAAAGACATGGTGTTGTCGCCCGTGTTGACGACGCCCGTTGTTTTCACCCATTCATTCCCGTTGAACCAGAAGAGCGACAGCTGCTGCGCCGCGTCAGCCGCAGAAATCACCGGCATGCTGAGGGCGCCGGCCCGTATAGCTCCCGCCACCACATTGCCGTTCTGCACCGAATAGGCAATAATCCCGCGCATCACAGGAGGGTCAAACAGGAGGTCAGTGACTTCATTTTCCGTGTCGTAATTTGTGATCTGAAATTGAAGCGATTTGGCCACTCGCCCCGTTTCGTCCGCGGTCACTTCCGTCACCGAGATGTCCAGGTCCGATCCATAATGATTATTGCCGCGAAGGAGAATCTTGGCCGCGCTTCCAGGCAGCTGCAGGCGCGACACGAAATCCGACGCCATGAAGAAATGATTCAAGTCGCCCGAATCATCGAGCACTTGGCTCCAATCCGAGGTTTCGCCATTCGTATCAATGGTCTTCCAGGCGTAATAGCTCACCGATCCGTCGGTGGTCGTGGTCCAGCCTTCCGTCGTCACCGTGGTGACCAACACCCACTGGCTGCGGGGCGTGAGCAGGCTGGTCGATTGAAAGATTTGGTATCCGGTGAGATTCGTCAAAGCCGTTCCGTCTGTTCGCAGCGTCACAGGATGCCATTGAAAATTAAGCTGGAAAGTCGCGGCACCGGTCTGCGTGCGCACGGCCGTTAAGCCGGGCGGCGTGCGGGGGACGCTCGTCGTGCCCGGCGTCGTAAGGGTGATGGTGTTGGTGTAGGCCGTGGGTACGTTGAGAACGTTCAAGGCGCGCACGCGGTATTCGTACGTGACTCCAGGCGTAATACCGACATCGTTATAGGTCACGTCCGTCGTGCTGGCGACCGAGGCAAACGTGATGCCGTCGGAGGAGCGTTCGATCGAAAATACGGTGACGGACGGGTTTCCGTTTCCGTCCCAGGCGAGTCCCACACCGGAAAAAGTGACGCTCGTGCTCGATAAGTTTACGGGAGCATTCGCCAAGGTGTAGGTGTCGATCGTGACGGAGGTCGTTGAACTGCTGTCGACGGTGTCGATCGCCCACACACGGGCAAAATAGTGGGTGTTGATATCGAGCGCCGTGAACGTCGACGTCAAAAGAACGGTGTCAGACGAAAATGCCGTGTTCGCAAAAGCCGAAGACAGTTCGACCTGAAATTGGATCGTCGTTCCGGTGAGTCCCTGAAAATCGACCGAAAGAGTCGAGGTTTGCACCTGGCTGAAGACCACCTGCGTCGGCGCAGGCGGCGCCGCCTGCGCGCGCGCAGTAAGAAGCGCGAGCGCAATGATAGCGCCCAGAAAAATGGACAGGCTTCTGGTCATACAGACGCTTATAAAGTAGGAAGGACGTTTCGGCAAGGATTTTTGTTGTAAAAACTTTGAGGGCGTTTCGTGCCTACAAATCAGCCTAATTCAAATGAAGGCGCAGGCCTTTGTGAGAATTCTGTGAGGCGGGAATTTGAATCGAGAGTGGCCAGGGTAGGATTCGAACCTACGTACGGGAAACCCGGGCAGATTTACAGTCTGCTGCTTTTGACCGCTCAGCCACCTGGCCACGCTCGACTCAAAAAGGAAGGCTGATTATACCAAGGATGAGCAGCCAGCCGACGATAGGACTCGAACCTCAAAGGTTCGTGAGTTCGCAGCCGACGAGAGGACTTGAACCTCCAACCACCTGTTTACAAAACAGGTGCTCTACCAATTGAGCTACGTCGGCTGCGAACTCACATTCCTTTTTGACCACCTCTATTTTCGCCGGCAAAATTCATACATGAAGATCGCGGCGGTGGAGGCCACATTTAAAGAGCTCACTTTTCCCGCTCCGGAAATCGAAAGAATTTTATCACACCGCTCGCGGACAAGTCTGCGCAGGCCCGAGCCCTCGCTTCCAAAGACCAGCACGCTCCGCGGGCTGGCGTGGTGGGACCCCAAAGGCTCGCCTTCCATATCGGCGCCGATCACCTCGAAACCGGCCTTCTGCAGCTCAAGGATGGAATGGGCTAAATTGGTGATGCGCAGGATCGGCACATGCTCGATGGCTCCCGACGAAACGCGAGCCGCCGTCTCGCCCACCGGCGCGCTTCGCCATTTGAGAACCAGCGCGCCAGAAATGCCGAAAAAACCCGCGCTTCGAAGAATGGCGCCCACATTGTGCGGATCCTGAATTTCATCCAAGGCCACAAGAAGCGCCGGGGCATGCGGAGCCAGCTGCGAGAGAAATCCATCCAAGTCATAAAACGAAACGGCGTTTCCTTCGGCCACCACGCCCTGATGATTTCCTTGGACACGCTTATCCAGCTGATCTTGGCGGACCCATTCGATGAGAACGCCCCGGTCCTTAGCCAGCTTGAGGATCTCATGGACCATCTCGCCGGCCAGCCCATCCTGCACCCAAATCTTTTTCAGCTTCCGCTGATTGGCTTTAAGGGCTTCCAGCATCGAACGCCGGCCGTAAATAAATTCGCTCATGCGCCGGCTTTTGGCAGAAGCCGCGGCCCCTGAGCGGTGTCTTCCACGACGTAGCCGCGTTTTGAAATTTCCGCCCGCAGCCGGTCGGATTCCTTCCATTCTTTTCGCTGCCGGGCTGTTTCCCGATCGCGCGCCAAAGCCGTCACCTCCGCGGGGATGAACAGGCCCTGCAGAAAGGAAAAGAGGTCCAGGCCCAGAACCTCGGCGCTCGTTCGCACCTGGTTGAGAATATGGCGCACCGAACCCCGAGAGACCGTGTTGGTTGAGAACTGCTTTTCCAGCAATTTGATTAATTGATGCAGAATCCCCAAGGCTTCAGGCGTATTAAAATCATCGGCCAAGGCTTCATGAAAGCTTTTGACTAAATGTTCTGTGCTTTTGGAGACTTCCGCCGACGGCTTATCCGACTCGTCGACACCGAACTCCTGCTTTTGCAGCACGCGGTTGGCACGGGCAATCGCATCGCGCAGGCCGGAGAGCGCGTGCCGGCTTTGCTCGAGAATATCCGACTAGAAATCGAGCGGAGCGCGGTAGTGAACCGTGAGGAGCATGTAGCGAACCACCGACGGCTGATACTTGGCGAAGATCTCGGAGAGCGTGAAAAAATTGCCGAGCGATTTGGACATTTTCTCGCGGTTGAGCGTCACAAACCCGTTGTGCATCCAGACATTGGCAAACGGCTTGTGCGTCGCCG
>Ga0206911_1130_pt1 | contig 16868 bp, 19 predicted proteins | sample Alteio_BWOrgHeat_74_FD_152956 | JGI IMG/M metagenome (GOLD analysis project Ga0206911, IMG submission 152956) | Enriched cells from forest soil in Barre Woods Harvard Forest LTER site, Petersham, Massachusetts, United States -... | ecosystem: Environmental > Terrestrial > Soil > Temperate forest >...
CGGAAGGAATTTGAACTGCTCGGCCTACTGGTCTCTAAACCCGGACGTGTATTCAAACGTGAAGAGATACTCAACAAAGTATGGGGCAATGATACCATAGTGGGAGACAGGACCATAGATGTACATATCCGCAAACTCCGCGAGAAAATAGGCGAGGACCTCTTTAAGACCATCAAAGGCATTGGTTATAAATTTGATGCATAGTAAACGGTAGGCCATGCTCTAAGAAAGCGGCGAAAAGAACCCGAAAACCATACGTCTATTTTGCCTACCTTTGCAGCCCTCATTTTATGGCTGACAAAATAAGACTGCTTCCCGATGTTATAGCTAACCAGATCGCCGCCGGTGAGGTGATCCAGCGCCCGGCATCTGCTGTGAAGGAGCTACTCGAAAACGCCGTAGACGCAGGTGCCACCCATATCAAGGTCATCGTCAAAGGTGCCGGTAAAACACTCGTCCAGATCATCGATAACGGCTGTGGCATGAGCGAGACTGACGCACGCATGTGTTTCGAGAAGCATGCTACCTCCAAGATACATACCGCAGACGACCTTTTTGACATCCGCACGATGGGTTTCCGGGGCGAGGCGCTGGCATCGATCGCCGCCATAGCTCAGGTCGAGATGCGGACGCGCCAGCATGGCGATGCGCTCGGCACTCTGCTGGAGATAGAAGGGATGAAGGTGACCCGCCAGGAGCCCTGCCAGACCCCGGAGGGTACATCTATCGCTGTCAAGAATCTTTTCTTCAATGTACCAGCCCGTCGCAATTTCCTGAAGTCAGATCCTGCAGAACTCAAGAATATTATTGAAGAGTTTACACGTATAGCGCTGGCGCATCCGACAGTGGCTTTCCAGTTTTTCAGCAATGACTATGAGATGTTCCACTATCGGCCGGGCAATCTCAAACAGCGTATCTGTGCGGTATTTGACGACAAGTATGCTTCACAGATCGTGCAAGTGGAGGAGAATACTTATGCCCTTAGTGTCACAGGCTTCGTTGGCAAACCCGAGTTTGCGAAAAAGACACGCGGCGAGCAGTACATCTTTGTCAACCGCCGCTTCATCAAATCGGCCTATCTCAATCACGCTATACAGAATGCCTACGACCAGATGGTCGCAAAGGATGCTTTTCCTTTCTATATACTCTTTCTTGATATAGACCCAAAGCGTATAGACATCAATGTACACCCGCAGAAGTACGAGATCAAATTTGATGATGAGAAGTTGGCCTATACATTCGTCAATCTCGCTGTCAAACATGCCCTCGGCGCTTATAGTGTGATGCCTAGCCTGGATTTCAATCAGGAGGACCACCTCAATCGTAACGGGACCTTCGACCAGGTGCCTGACTGGCTGAAAGGAGCGAAGGGTGAAGGGCGAGGGACAAGAGATGAGGTGCTTAACCCCACTACTATCGCCTCTCATAACCGCAAGCCCGATGCCCGCGAGAAGTCCAATATCCGCAACTGGGAAACGGTCTTTCAATCAGAAGCGCCGGCACAAAAGAATGATACGCAGCAGCACATCATAGCTCCTCATGAAGAGGACAAGCTACTGCACAAAGAAGTAGCTGTGCCATACCAGCTTCATAATCGCTACATCGTCTCACACATCAAATCAGGGTTCATCCTGATAGACCAGCAGTCAGCCCATGAGCGGGTTCTCTTTGAGCGGTTCATCATGCAGCTGGCACATAATAATAAATCCAGCCAGCGGCAGCTATTCCCACAGTCTATCGAGCTCAATGCCGGGGACACAGAGATCATGCACGAGGTACTCCATGACATCAATGCCTTGGGTTTCGATATACAGGAATTCGGCAAGCAGAGTTTCGTGATACATTCTTTCCCCTCAGATATACATGCCGGCGATGAGAAGCGAATGATAGAGGAGCTACTGGAGCAGTACAAAAAAAACCTCTCCATCTCCAAACTCAATAAGCGTGAAAACATAGCCCGTTCACTTGCCCAGGGTTCTGCCATAAAATCAGGTAGAAAGCTTTCTATAGAAGAAATGAGCAACCTGATAGATGAACTCTTTGCCTGTGAGAATCCATACACAGCGCCGGGTGGCCGGTTTACTTTTGCCAGTTTCAGCATAGATGAACTGGAGAAAAGATTTGAAAACAAATAGGTTCGTAGATTTGTCATTTTTGGGTCATATTGCATTTATTTAAATAATCAAGTAATAACAATAAACGGGGCAGTACGTATACCTTAAACTTTAATTGTCGGGGTCAATGTGGAAAAGGGTCAAAAACTATTTTTTAGAACGCTTCAGGCGGAAAAATAAAACGGAGATACAAAAGGCATTTTATCTGCTCTTATCCACTCTTACCGTTTTAAGTTTCTTCGTTTTCCTGTTCATATCACATATACTCTTCTGGCCCGAAACTATATATGTCATCAGCGATGTGGTCGGGATTATCGGTTGTATAGGCGCCCTGTATGAGTTTCGCAAAGGTGATCTGGATACTGCGGGCAAGGTCCTCATTGGTTTCGTCATCGCTGTCTTTACGTTACATTGTGTAGTGGGAGACATGTTTCGCTCTGACCCGGCCATGCGGTATCGTATTTATATCACTTTTGTCTGCATACTAGGTACGTTTTTTCTTTTCATTTCATTCTTTCGCAGCATACGCCAGCTGGTTTATTTTACTGCTTTATTTATTGGTATCCTGACGCTACATTTCGGGGTCATACTTCATCAGATAGGCGGCAATAAAGAGATGGCCTTCTTTGCCTTTGAGCATTATGTGACCGTATCTGTAGGTGTCATCGCAGCCACCCTCATCAGCGGCCTGCTCATCACACTGATAGAGACCCTCTATACACAGGCCCTGAAGCAAGGCGATGTGATCCTCCGGCAGAATGAAGAACTGCAACATACCGTGGACGAACAAACCCGCTTCCTGGTATCCAGCAATGACAGCCTCAAGGAATTTGCCTATCTCACTTCACATGACCTGCGCGAACCCCTTCGCAATATCTCCGGATTTATTACCCTGATCAAAAAGCAATGTGACGCCGTAGCTTTGTCCGGTGAAAAGAAAAAAGAGGTCAACGAATATTTCGACTATGTGCAGCAGGGCGTACAGCAGATGGAGGACCTCATTAAGGACATCAAAGAATACTCCGCGATCAATGTCTTGGAGAAAAACTTCTCTCCTGTAGCGATGGGTGATCTGATACTCCAGGTACGAGACACACTCGATGCTGACATCACCAGGATGGAGGCCACCATATATATCCAGCCGGATATGCCTACTGTCAGCGGCGATAAAACACTACTGTACTCGCTCATGCTGAACCTGGTCTCCAATGCAATAAAATACCACCGGCCCGGTGTACCGCCTGAGATATATATCAGCTATAAGCACACAGCGAGAGGGCATGTCTTTGCGGTCAAAGACAATGGTGTAGGCATAGCTGCGGAATACTCCGACCGTATTTTTTATGCATTCAAACGGCTCCATGGTAAGCAGGACAACTATACAGGTACCGGTCTTGGCCTTGCCATCTGCAAGAAAACTGTCGAAATACATGGCGGTCAGATATGGCTGGAGAGCACTCCCGATGTCGGCAGCATATTCTACTTCAGCCTGAAGGACAGCGATAGGCTATTTATGATGCATGACCATGATCAAACGCTACCTGCGGCAAACCATCAATTGGGCGGATGATAGGTACGTTTTTTGCGCGTTCTCTTAATTCTCTTATACATCTTAGAAATCCATATTTGAACCTTTAATACCCCATGCGGAAAAAATGAAAAATGCGATAATTAGCATTATATACATAAAATAATTTATCATAAATATTATCTGCTATGTATAATTGAATTTTTAACATTTCCTTTTTTACCCACAAAAAGCGTCATTCCAAAAAAGAATCTTAAAAAAAGCACCCTATTTTTGAAGGAATCCCAATCGCACAAGGGCGGCTGTTGATCCCCACCTCAAAGAACAATTTATGCCAATAATGCAAATATAGCAATAAATAATTTATTTTGCTCCAGGCGGGGAATTTCTTTTTGGAATAATGATGGCTAACGACCTAAAAAGCAATTATTCATCACTCTGTTGGCCAATCACTTTTCCTACTTAAGTGCGAATACAATGGGTAAGGCGAAACTAACTCTTATTGGTTTGCCATCACTGGTGCCAGGTATAAACTTCGGAAATTGACGTACAATGTCCATTGCGGCTTCGTCAATAAGAGCATCTACGCCTTTAGCTATATCTATATTTGTAATACTCCCATCTGCTTCCACGATAAATTTGACTACTACCCGGCCCTGTATATTCGAATCCATATCCGCCTTTGGGTACTTGAGATTAGCCCTGACAAAAGCAATCATTGCTTTTTCTCCACCCGGGTATTCGGGCAATATATCTCTGGAAAAGAATTTAACCTTTTTCCCCTTCTTATTGTAGCAATTGCCGGATACAAATATACTGTCTTTGTATATCTCATCTCTTTTGATGACGCCCGTCGTATAGTATTCCGTTCGATTGCCATTTAGTTTGCCTTGATTGAAAACTGACCTTAGTTTTAAGTGGCCCAGAGTGTCAAAGAGTAATTCTTCTCCCTCAATTTGGTTCTGCTTAAAATAGCAATCCCTCATCTTGACTCCGTTTTCGGCAAAGTATGTAAAGTGTCCTTCTTTAATTCTTTCTGGTTTAACAGATGAGAATGTGCCACGTGATAGTAATGTGCCATTCTTCCGGAATATTTCTATAGTAAATTTGCCATCAGCAATAGGTGTAGTAACGAGATAAACTACATAGTCTTGTGATGTAGTCTTTTTCTTGTCTTTATCTAAATATACAGTATCTGGAACTGCCTGAGCAGATGCGGAGGCAGTATAAATAACAACTAATAAAATCGTGACAAATATTTTCACAGTATAAAGATTGTGTTACAAATATAACAGACGAGACATAGCTACCAATAAGTCTTTGCGTTTTTCGCGCTTTAGCGAGAGATTAATTCCTTGCGTCTCTCCGCCTCAGCGGTAATAAATAATTACTTCATCAACAAAATCGGCTTGCCCACACATCCATTCGGCTCCTGTATATGCAGTAGTGCTGCCAGGGTAGCAGCGATGTCGGTCATATATGTCTGTGAGTAGTCATGTCCGGCCTTCACTCCCCATCCGTACCATAGCAGCGGTATATGCGAGTCATATGAGTACACGGCGCTGTGTGTGCTACCCTTACCGAAGCCCTCCATATAACCCGGCTCATACACCACCTGTATATCGCCTGAACGTTTTTGATTATAGCCATTCATTATCATCTCACGGTATGGAGCTGGGAGCGATAGCGTAGACACTTGAGACAAGTCGATGACCTTCGACATGCCCTTGAGGGTAAGCAGATACTCCACGAGGTCGCGCCGTATAGCAATCGCATCGAGATTGCTTCTTTTGATAGCGGTATTATTCAGATAGAGCTGCATAGAGGTGTATCGCTCTACGAGGCTGTCTGCGCCATATTTCTGGCGAAGGAAGGCCGTGCTCATTTTCACGAGTGAGTCGCCCAGATAGCTTCCCGCCGGCATTTTATGCGAGAGGTTGAAACCCTGTGCATGTGAGACGCCATGATCAGCAGTCAGAAATACTGTATAGTTGCCCGCGCCGATAGTTTCATCCAGATAGCTGAGAAACTCCCCGAGGTCACGGTCGAGTCGTAGCATACCGTCCTCCGCCTCGACAGAGTTGGGGCCGAACTGATGGCCTATGTAGTCGGTAGAGGAGCAGCTGATCGTCAGGAAATCAGTAAATGTTCCTTTGCCCATGCGCTCACCATCTATCACAGCGCGTGCGAAGTCCAGCGTCATCGTATTGCCCCAGGGAGTAGCTATCAGCACACCGGGGTCTTTGGTCACCGCATCGAGTACCATATGTGGGAAAATCGGCCTGTCTTCACCCTTCGTAGTTCTTTCATATGGTTCATCATCGGATGTGCTCTCGGTATATGCCTTTATATCGAGAAGGGTATTCCAGTTATTTGCCACGTACTTAGCAGGCATCTTTTTCGCATTAAAATCATTCGTCCATTTAGGCAATGTATCCATGTAGTAGCTGCTCGATACCCAGTTGCCCGATTCGCCATCAAAGAAATAAGCGGCATTGGCAGAGTGGCCTGCGGGCAGGATCGCAGCACGGTCTTTGGCGCCTATGCCTATGACCTTCGAGTGAAAGTTAGTGGCCAGGCGCAGCTCATCAGTGATCGTTGTCGTCAGCAAACGGTGTGGAGAGGCCTTGCCTTCTTTTCCGCTCGCGCCTATCGTATGGCATGTGTCATCGCTGATACAGTTCACTACCGATCCGCTCGCGCGGTCATACCATTCATTTCCTATGATACCATGTATCGCGGGCACCGACCCTGTATATACACAGGTATGCCCCGGGCCTGTGGTAGTCGGTACATATGGTATGTGCGTATTCTCGCAGTTATAACCCTTTTGCAGCCGCTTGAATCCTTTCTCTCCGTATTTATCTGCATATCGGTAGAGGTAGTCCCAGCGCATCTGGTCCACCACTATACCAATAACGAGTTTTGGCCTCGGCGGCGTTAGTTCCTGAGAGAATGTGGTGAAAGTGGCCAGTACGAGGCCCAGAAGAAAAATATTTTTCATTTATCGGATGTTAGACGGCAAATATAACATCAAACTAATAAGCAAATGTTAAGGCTGTCATGGGGTAAACGATAGATCTGATGTTTTACTCCAAGCGCTTACCCCCAAACCCCCTAAAGGGGGCTTTAGTACATTCGTGGCTGGCTGTTAAAGCCCCCTTTAGGGGGTTTGGGGGGCGTATTGGCAAATTTTCAGTACACGTATAATTATGTGTAAAAATTGCAGCCCCGTGGTTCGTGTCCTCGCGCACCACACACTTGGCACCTGCTTTCGGTTCCTGGGGACACGAACCGAGGAGTTGGGATGCTGCTTTGCTTCTTCGAACCTACAAGCCTTCCAACTCCTTAGTATAATCATATTGCAGGTCTTCATGGAGTGAGGGTAGTGCTTTCCTAATCTTCTTTAGCTGCGATTCATAGAGATTGGTGAGGGCTACAGTTTTATGGATCTTGATGCCTGACTCCTTTATTTTTTTGCAGAAATAAAGTAACAATTGCACCTCGACCATCTTAGAGCCCGTGAAGCGGATATACTTAGTGATCGTGCGGAGTATTTTACGCAGGCTCTTTTTGATCAGGTAGAGATTGTTGTCTTTCGGTATCGCTTCAAACTCCTCATCTATATGCGCCTTCACATTTTCGATGAATGACTTCTCATCATGCGCTTCAAATATCAGGTAGGTGAGCAGTTCCTTATTCTCCTTTTTGAAGCGACCCAGCCGTAAGCATAGCTCTAGCAACTCCTTTGGAGGGAGGTGTATCAGTTCTTGTTTCAATTCATGCAGAGAGGCTGCTTTCATAGCCCGAAAGTAAACCAACAAATCCGTCATTCCGAACGCTTTTCATTTTAAAAAATAAATGTGATAAAGTGGAGGAATCTCCTCGTGTACTATGTCAGTCAATGCACGAGGAGATTCCTCAAAAATGGGATGTCCATTTTTTCAGGTGAATTTTTATCGGAATGACGCAGATACAATGAACTAAATACTATTTTTGACCCCGATGTCAGAAAAAGCAGCTAAAAAGAAGTTTGACTTCTCGCTCGTACGCCGGGTATTAAGTCTCGCTATCCCTTATCGGTTTGAATTCTATGCAGCTGTCGGCTTGTCTCTGGTCCTCGCCGCAATCGCGCCTCTGCGGCCCTTCCTCGTCGCTAAGGCTATAGACCAATATATATCTGTGTTTGATCTGAAAGGGCTCCAGGTCATTGCGCTCATTATGGTTATCCTCTTAGTGGTCGAGTCCCTCATGCGCTATTACTTTGGCTATCTGACAGCATGGCTCGGTACGAGTATCATCCGCGACCTTCGCAAAAGAGTATACAGCCATGTCATTTTCTCCAAGCTGCAATATTTCGATACCACCCCGATCGGCACCTCTACCACCCGCACCATCACAGATGTAGAGGCCATCAACGATACTTTCTCTGAGGGCCTTATCACTATCTTTTCTGACATTCTCACTATCGTCTCAGTGGCAGTCTATATGTTTGTGGTCAACTGGCGGCTGAGCCTCATCACCTTGCTACCACTTCCTTTTCTGCTTCTGGTGACACGCTGGTTTCAGCGCGGGGTCAAGGCTGCCTTTCAGGATGAGCGAACCCAGATAGGCCGTCTAAATGCCTTCCTGCAAGAGCACATCACCGGCATGCGCATCATCCAGATATTCAATGTCGAAAATAAAGAGCAGAAGAAATTCACCGACATCAATGGCCAGCTGCGCGAAGCCAATGTCAGGGGCATATGGTATTATTCGCTTTTCTTCCCTGCTGTTGAAATACTACTTGCTGTCGCTATCGGCCTCATGGTTTGGTATGCCTCGGGACAGATCATACATGGTGTCGCATCGGTGGGTGTGATCAGTTCATTCATTATGCTGATCAATCTGCTCTTCCGCCCCTTGCGTTTCATTGCAGATAAGGTTAATACCATACAGCGCGGTATCATAGCCGCAGAGCGGGTTTTCAAACTACTGGATAAAGATAATTTCATCCCGGACACCGGCACTTTCGTCCCTGAGAGAACAAAGGGTAAGATCACTTTCGACAAAGTCTGGTTCGCATATGAGGATGAAAACTATGTCCTAAAGGATATAAACTTCGATCTCTCCGCCGGCCAGACTCTTGCGTTGGTAGGTGCCACAGGCTCGGGCAAGACATCTACCATGGCCCTGCTCGGACGCTTCTATGAGATCAATAAAGGCAATATACTAATAGATGATGTGAGCATTCGACAATACAAACTGTCAGCGCTTCGTTCACAGATAAGTATCGTATTACAGGATGTGTTTCTATTCGCGGGAAGTGTATATGATAACATCACCCTCCGCAATGACAGCATCACCCGCGAGAAAGTAATGGAGGCTTCCAGAGCTATCGGCGCGCATGAGTTTATCATGCGACTACCGGGAGGCTATGACTATAAGGTCATGGAGCGCGGCGCCACGCTCTCTATGGGTCAGCGGCAACTCATCTCATTCGTTCGTGCACTGGTATATGACCCTGCTATACTCATACTCGATGAGGCCACTTCATCCATAGACACGGAGTCAGAATATGTCGTCCAGCAGGCCATCGAAAAACTCGTCAAAGGCCGTACATCTGTTGTTATTGCACATCGCCTCTCCACCATCCGACATGCTCATAAGATCATGCTGCTCGACCGGGGCGAGATAAAAGAATTCGGCAATCACGAAGAACTCATCGCAAAAGAGGGCTACTACAAACGCCTATACGATATGCAGTTCAATCAGGAGAAACAGGTGGCCTAAAAGGTGGTCGCGCAAATAAGAAATTTTGTATCTTTATTAAAAGTAAAGCAATGTTGAAGGAAGACTATAAATCGCTCAGTGTGGCCGAGAGGATTCTTCTCGTTGAGGATATTTGGGACAGCATAGCAGCCGATACTTCTATAAAACTATCCGCGGCACAAAAGAAACTATTAGATGAAAGAGAAGCAGATGCGCTGTCCGGCAAAGTCTCAAAAAAGTCCTGGGCAGAGATCAAGAAGGGGATAAAAAACTCCATAATCAATGAATTATCAGACAAATCGGCTTAGTATCAGACCGTATCAATTGGATGACTACACTTCCTGGCTGGAAAGTTTCACAGCCAGGCTTCCTTCGCGAAATAGGTATGATGGTGGGCCAATAGACAAAGATCGCTACCCACTGACTTGGTTTGAAAAACATATCGCAAAGCATCAAGAACTCGCTGCGAAAGATGATACATATCATTTTGGTGTATTCGACAATAAAGAGCTAATACACTACGGCCATGTTGAAATTCATATTGTGAAACGTGAGAACTACTCCTGGGCATGGATCGGATACTATATTCACAATCAGCATCAGGGCAACGGCTATGGTCCTGAAGCTGTCAGGTCAGTGATCAAGGATATAGGCTTTAAAGAATTGGGATTAAAAAGAATAGAAGCGATCATTAATACGGATAACATAGCTTCTATCCGCCTGACTGAAAAATGCGGATTACATTATGAATGCACCAAGGAAAAATTCATTTTTGAGTTTGGAGAGTGGACTGATAATCATGTGTACGTGATTCTGAATGAGAGCAAGCTTACAAACGAAAAATCCGGAAGCCAGATTAACTGATTCCCGGATTTCCTTTTATGTTTTAATCTCACACCCTCACTAACTCCTTCCGTGTATTCATCACACTGGCATTCTTTAAATGCACATTCAAAGGAGATACAAGCTTATACGGCCTATTAAATGCTTCTTGTGCCACTTTAAACCTTTCTGAAAGGGTTCTAATGATCTCCTTTGACAAGCCCTTTTTATAGTTCAGAATATCAGAGACCAGACCCTTGCTTACTCCCAATATTTCAACCAGGTCTTTTGATTTAAATCCATTTTCGTCCATTAGAGATTTAAGAAGCGCGATAGGGTCAACTGCGTCAAAAGTATTGTGTTCTGTATCCCAGGTCTCAATAAGTAAAGACAACAATTCAATTTCCTCCTTTATCGCTTTGCTTTTTGAACCGCTTTCCAGCAGCACTTCCAGTTCATCGCAATAATTATTGTATTGCCTTTCATTTTTGATCACTTTATATTTCAGATTTTCCATGATTAATATGCGTTTATAGAATATTGTTGATTGTTATTACATAGCTTGTCATATTCAGCGTGAGTACCTATCCAGCATATAAATAAATGAACTTGCTTTTCGCCGAAAAGATACTTGCATATCATGCGATAGTTATTTCCACCAATATCAAAAACAACCCTTTCGCTTCCATTTCCTAAAAGGTCCGCCGAGCCAAAGGTTTGCTTAATATCAGTAGGCTCATCCCAATCTGCAAATTTGATCGCAGCTAACCATAGAGTTAAAGGTTTTCTGCTCCCGGCATTCGCCAATGCATAATTTTCAACCGTTTGCTTTTTTATCAGGTGAACTCTCATACAAATATACGAATAAATTTATAAAGTTCACAAAATGTGAACTTATGTTTATCAAGTTAAGTTAGTATTAAAACAGAAATCCGGAAGCCAGATTAACTGATTCCCGGATTTCCTTTTATACTTTTTTGATCAACTATTTCACAGCCTCAGCATATCTCTTCTCTACTTCTTTCCAGTTGATGACATTAAAAAAAGCAGCGAGATAGTCAGGGCGACGGTTCTGGTAGTGCAGGTAGTAGGCATGTTCCCATACATCTACTCCTAGTATCGGAGTGCCTTTCACCTCAGCATTATCCATGAGTGGATTGTCCTGGTTTGGTGTAGAGCTGACGACGAGTTTTTTATCAGCACCTACACTGAGCCATGCCCATCCTGAGCCGAAGCGTGTAGCGCCTGCCTTGGCGAAGTCCTCTTTGAACTTATCAAAGCCGCCGAGTTGTGCGGTGATAGCCTCAGCCAGTGCACCACCTGGTGCGCCGCCTGCATTAGGACCCATGATCTGCCAGAAGAAACTGTGGTTCCAGTGGCCACCGCCATTATTGCGTACAGCAGGTGGTAGCTTAGAGATGTTTTTCAACAACTCTTCGATGGATTTGCCTTCCCACTCACCGCCAGCTAGGGCAGCATTGAGATTTGTGACATAAGCGTTATGGTGCTTGTCATGATGTATTTCCATTGTTTTGGCATCGATATGTGGTTCGAGTGCGTCTTTTGCATAGGGGAGTTCGGGAAGTGTGAAAGCCATAGTTGTAATTTTATTGAGTTTAATAATACTGTTATAGACGAATAAATCAGGATACGATTTTACGACCTAATCGGTGAAAAAACAAGAAAACTGCTGGTTTGATTCAATTTAGGCTTTGTTTTGACTTACATCCTTATTCATTATCTTTGTTAGAACGATAGAAACGCTATGGGTATAGAATTAAAGATTAACAACAAACTCGCCAAAAAAGTAACTGCGGTCTCCGAGCAGTTGAATATCGACACCAATGAGTTGATCATTAAGGCTATCAAAAAATTCCTGCACACTCAGGAAATGTCTGTTTTCAGAAAGCAATTAAAAGGCATCGCAAAGAAAAACGGATTTCAATCCGAAGAAGATATTTACAAAGCCATTTCTTAAGCATTGAGAGTCGTAGTTGATACCAATGTCTATATTTCATCATTGCTCTTTAAAGGCAAAGCCCGCGAGGCATATGATTTAGTAATAGCAAATGCCGAACTGTACATTTCAGATTTTATCAGTTCCGAACTTTCCGATAAGCTCCATAGTAAGTTTTCAATCTCATCAAAAACTGTAAGGGAAATTATCACAAGTGTTTTATCTGTTGCAGATAATGTACCTGCAACTACTCCATTGTCTAAAATATGCAGAGACGCCGATGACAATTATATCCTGCAACTCTGCGATACTATAGCTGCTGATTTTTTGATCACGGGCGATAAAGACCTTTTAATTCTGGAAAGCTATAAATCAACTCAGATCATTAGTCCAAACGATTTTATGAAGTTAGTGGTTTGACTTTTACTTCTCCCTTTTCCCTCGGAAAAAATCCGTCATCAGGACACCACACTCACGCTCCAGCGTGCCCTGATTGATCTCTGTCTTGGGGTGGAACATCTTCCTGCCAAACTGGGAGAAACCGGCCTTGGGATCAGCCGCACCATAAACCACCCGCCCTATCCGTGCCCACCGCAGCGCCGCAGCACACATGGGGCATGGCTCTATGGTTACATATAGTGTACACTCCTCGAGAAATTTCGCTCCGAGGTAATTCGCTGCTGCAGTGATGGCTATCATCTCCGCATGTGCCGTCACATCTTTCAGGCGCTCTGTCTGGTTGTATCCCTTGCCTATCGCCTTGTTATTGCATACTATTACCGCCCCTATGGGCACCTCATCATCCCCATAGGCATATTCGGCCTCTTTGAGCGCCAGCTTCATCCAGTATTCATCATTGTGTGCTGTCATCAGGCTGTAGTTTCAGGATGTAAAAATAACCAATGATGGCTGGAAATAGCAGATTGACAGCCCAGAGCATGACCGGCACCATAAAGATACCCATGGTCATATACGTGCCGTAATTATTAAGCACCAGGAGAGCGATACCGCCACGCATGGGCATATCTGTCAGCGGCACCAGAGGAGATACGGATTGAAGGAACAGTATCAAGCTGATGGCTGCGATCATTTCAAAGACATTCGCATGGACCCCGATGAAAAGCAGTAGCAGATAGTACTGCAATACATACACCCCATATCGCAGGATACTCGTGAGAAATACCAGCCATTTATCATTTCGGTGAGGGGTTTTGCTCACATCTATCACATAGTCGCTGATGTGAAGTTTGCTTCGCCTGAGCCACAGTACTACCTGCTCAAAAGAAATATAAATAGCTATCATGATGAGCGCCAATACCGCAAAGGCCACATAGCTGTATGCGCTGAAAAAAATAGTTGAATCGCCTGTATAAAACCGCAGCATGAATAGCGCCGTGAAAAAAGTAACTATGCTCTGGGCCAGGCCTCCGATGGCGCTGAGATATATGCCATCTACCCGCTCACCACGATGTAGGAACATCACCCTACCTGCAAACTCACCTATCCTCGCAGGTGTCGCAAAACCAATCGACAAACCGCCTAGCACCGACTTCATGGCCTCTCCGATACTGACATGTGCGGAGTGCTTAAGCAGTAGTTTCCATTTGACTGCTTCGAGAGACCAGTTGAGTGGCATGAGCAGGATCACCGCTCCAATCAGGGCTACATTTCCCCCGCTGAAACGGCTTGTAAAGTTATCCCAGGACCCGATAAACTGCTCTACTCCCGATACTTTGCGGTATATCACGAACAACATGAAAAAGGAAATGCCTACTTTTAGCCCCAGGAGCAGCCGGCGATATACGGGTGTATTCATCTATGATGGTAAAAATGCTAAAACAAATCCAAATTGGCTAAGATAATCATGGGCATAGACCCGGGCACCATCGTGATGGGATACGGTGTGATCGAGGTAAGCGGGCAACGTGTCAAACTCATAAGCATGGGTGTGGTGCAGTTGTCTAAATATGACGACCATCTGGATAGGCTAAAAATTATAGCCGAAAAAGTCAAGGGCCTTATCGAGCAATACGGCCCTGAGAGCTGTGCCATAGAAGCGCCCTTCTTTGGTAAAAACGTCCAATCCATGCTCAAGTTGGGCAGGGCACAAGGTGTCGCAATAGCGACTGCGCTCATACAAGGCGTGACAGTGACAGAATACTCTCCCAAAAAAATAAAGCAGTCGATCACCGGAAATGGTAACGCTACCAAAGAACAAGTAGCAGCCATGCTTCAGCAACTCTGCAAATTTGAGCTTCAACCAAAATTCCTCGATGCTACGGACGGCCTCGCTGCTGCCATATGTCACCACTTCCAGAGCAATAGTGTAATGGCTACCGGCAAAAAACTATCAGGTTGGGGTGAGTTCGTCAAGAGCAATCCGAAGCGTGTGAAATAAAGGTTAAATTCATTTGTAAGTCGCATATTCAATGGTTATTATCCTTTCAAGGGGAGGTCGGCTTCCGTCTGGGAGACGCGGACGATTAAAAGAACGCCTACGGAGTATTTCAAGGTTTATGAGTCTTTCCTCATGGCTATGACCGGCCATTTTTTTTAGCCCATATTCTTCAGCTTCCTCAAATGAATTGAAAATAATAATCTCTTTCTTAGGAGAGCCTGACTCGTACTTTGCTTCAGGCTCATTTATATTGCCATTATCGTCAATCATATCATCAAAAATAAGATAAATTTTATTTTGGAACCATATCATCATTCAACCTATCCGGCGCTTTTTCATTATTTTCGCAGCCCGCCATGTACTACAATAGAAAAATAGCGCTCACCACTCTAGGCTGCAAGCTCAACTATAGCGAGACCTCGGCCATAGGCAGGACGCTCATCGATAATGGCTACCAGAAAGTGGACTTCTCTGAGCGTGCGGATTACTATATCATCAATACCTGCTCCGTCACGGAGAATGCCGATAAGCAAACTCGCCAGGTGGTCAAGTCGGCCCTGCGCACTAATCCTGATGCCAAGGTCGTGGTCATAGGCTGCTATGCACAGCTCAAGCCGCAGGAGATAGCGAATATACCAGGTGTGAAAATGGTACTGGGAGCCAATGAAAAATTTAAACTACACGAATACCTCGATCAGCTCGAGTCTGCCGAGGCCCCGATCATACTCAATGGTGATATAAATGATGTAGCCTTCTACAGTGATGCATATTCGCATGGAGAGCGCACTCGCATTTTTCTGAAAGTCCAGGATGGTTGCGACTATATGTGTTCCTTCTGCACGATACCTCTAGCCAGAGGAAAAAGCCGCAGCAATTCAATAGCTAAGACTGTTGATCTCGCCAAAAAGGCAGCCTCCACAGGTGTCAAAGAGATCGTACTAACGGGCGTTAATATAGGCGACTATGGCAAAACACCCGATGGGCTGGAGCGCACTGGTGAAGACTTCTACGCTTTGATTAGGGAGCTCGAAAAGATTAAAGAGGTCCAGCGCTGGCGTATCTCGTCTATCGAGCCAAACCTGCTGACGAATGATATCATAGAGTTCGTCGCAAAGTCCCCTTCCTTCATGCCACACTTCCATATACCCCTTCAGAGCGGCAGCGACCAAATACTGAAATACATGCGCCGTAAATACCTGACACCACTCTATCGCGATCGGGTAGAAACCATCAAAAGACTCATGCCCCATGCCTGCATCGGTGTGGATGTGATAGTAGGTTTCCCGGGTGAGACGGAGGAGGAGTTTCGTTCTACTTATGATTTTATCAATTCGCTTGACATATCGTACCTGCATGTTTTCACCTATTCCGAGCGGGCTAATACCAAAGCGCTAAACCTTTCACCGATAGTACCCATACCTGAGCGTAAGAAGCGCAATGAAATGCTGCGTATACTTTCAGAAAAGAAAAAGCGTGCCTTCTACGAGTCAAACCTAAACTCCGAGCGCAGCATACTCTGGGAGATAGAGCGGGATGGCGACACCATGTATGGATTCACGGACAACTATATCAAAGTAGGCACCCCTTATGATGAAAGCTTCGTCAATACTATCCAAAAGGGAACAATGAGTGATATAGCTGGCAGCGGCTATGTGACAGTATTGATGGGAAGTGAGGTTGCTGCTCTATAGCTTATCTTTTTGCTTGGAGGATTTCCATTGCCCGGCAAATAACATAGTAATTGAAATTTTCAAAATGTGCCTAATCATTGTAATGGCTGAGTCAAATTAAGAAACTCGCTAAAATCAAATATATTAGCCACTGTATACCGAACAAATTCAGTCCAATGAACAAAAGTTATGATGGGTATAGAGCTATGGCCTTTTTTACTGTTTTCTTTGTGCATTGTACATACTTGTATTTACCTTGTGGTTATTTGGGTGTTTCTGCTTTTTTTGTGTTGTCGGGCTTCTTACTCACACCTATTCTACTAAATGCAAAACAAAATTTTACATTTCTCAAATACTACTCAAATTTCATAGGTCGCAGAGCTTTAAGAATATTCCCGCTATACTACTTTTATTTACTTGCGTTAATCTCAATTATCCTTTTATTCGGCTTAAACAGGAAATACTCATTGTTTAATGATGTTTTGGATCAGGTTGTTTATGCCTTGACATATACATATAATATTTATTGCTCTACTATTTATTTCAAGCAGAGCCGGTTTCTGTCTCATTTCTGGTCATTGGCTGTAGAAGAACAGTTCTATCTTATTTGGCCTTTTATCATCTTTAT